>Ga0208196_1002493_pt1 | contig 16905 bp, 17 predicted proteins | sample AD_JPNNA7_MetaG_FD_184443 | JGI IMG/M metagenome (GOLD analysis project Ga0208196, IMG submission 184443) | Active sludge microbial communities of municipal wastewater-treating anaerobic digesters from Japan - AD_JPNNA7_MetaG (SPAdes) (version 2) | ecosystem: Engineered > Bioreactor > Anaerobic...
GAGCTATCCAGACGCCGATTCTGGCCTCAGCTTCTTCAAAGGAGCTAAACTCATTTAACCACAGCAGCTCTTCTTTGATGGTTCGGATAACCCGTTCGGTCTCAGCATTACCCCGTGGATTGTCATATGAACAGAAAATCTGATTAATATCCAGCCCAGCTGTCTCTGTCATAAAGGCTACAGAGGTTGGCTGCGACCCATTGTCTGAGATAAGACTTATGACATGGTCTAATATTAAAGACCAAATATAGCCTTCTTTTAAGGTGTATTTCCTTTAACATGCCGCACTCACTGGTAGCTGATAATAAGCGTATCATATGCCCCTAAGCTCTGATGTAACCTCTCTTCATTGTATTTGCGGATAAACTCCCCGATACTGGCTCTGCACTCAGCTACCGTCTCATAGCATTTGGTATAGACTTCCTCATACTTTAAGGTCCGCCAGAAACTCTCAATGAAAATATTATCTATCACCCGGCCTTTCCCATCTATGCTGATCTTTATCTCCCCCTGGAGTATGGAGAGAAACTCAAAGCTCGTAAACTGGGCTCCCTGGTCAGTGTTGAAATATTCCGGACAGCCGCTCTCCAGAGCCTCCTTTAAAGCCTCACAGCAAAAGCCAGACTCCAACGTATTGGCTAGCCGCCAGGAGATTATATAACGGCTGAAAACATTCATCACTGCCACTAAATAAACAAACCCACGTTTCAACCTGATATAGGTAATATCAGCTGCCCAGACCTTGTTTGGCCGGTCTATCTCTACCTCCCGGAGTAGATAAGGATAAATCTTATGGCCTTTGGCTGGAAGACTCAATCTCTTTCGGGGAAAAATCGCCTCTACCCCCCAGAAGCCTCATCATCTTCCTCACCTTGAGACGCCCTGCTCTGTATCCACGTCGCCTCAGCTCCCGACCCATCCTCCGGCTCCCATAGCTCGAAAATTCCAGGTAAATCTTATCCATCTCCTCCAATATCTGTTGCTCCTCTTCCGACAGCCCCACCTGCTCGTAATAAAGGGAAGAACGGTTCAACGCCAGAAGCTCACATTGCCTCCGAACACTCAACTTCTTGTTCTCCTTCTCCACCATCTCCTTCTTTACAGGTTCTGGAGCTGCTTGTACTTTTTTTTTAAAAACTCAAGCTCTATGTCCTGCTCCCCAATCTTCTTGTACAGCTTATCTATCAACTCCTTCATCTCTTCTACCTCCGGCCCCTGCTTCCTCGAAAATACACCCGCTACATTCTCTAAAAGCTGCTTCTTCCACTTCACTATCTGGTTGGGATGAACCCCATACTCACTGGCTACCTGGGCAATAGTCTTCTCCCCTTTGACTGCCTCCAGAGCCACCCTGGCCTTAAAGGCCGCTTCATACTGTCGTCTCTTCTTACTGGCCATTTTACCATACCTCCTCCAGAGTTATGGCAGGCCTTTTTCCACCTTATTACCCTGTCCAGTTTTTGGGGAGTATTTCACAATGGTCTGGAGAGGACCAATCGAGAGATAAGGCGGAGGAGCAGAGTGGTGGGAGTTTTCCCTTCGGTTGAGTCTTATCTGAGGCTTATTACCTCCTACCTCATAGAGTACTCAGAGGACTGGGCCAATGAGTATGCTTACATCAGGGCGGATAAGCTCGGGCAGTTGTTAGAGTCAGAGCAAGCCCAAGCAGCTAGTTAAGGTGAATAAATGGAGAGTTTACGATGGCCAAATTGCAAACTAAACTTGACATGGCCCAGTATTAGACTTTGCAAGTTTTACTTGTATTGAAAAGATTTAGCAGAATAAATAGCATAAACGATTTAATCAAATATTGGAATCTTAATATCTGAATCAGGAGAAATAAAGTAGCTATCTAATAAGATAAAATTTCCCCGATTATCTAATTTAATTTCTCCATTTACATAGAAAACGTTATCTTTATCTCTTTTTTTAATCAAAATAGGAGCTATATCTCTTTTGACTTTCAATTTAAAACTTTTTTTTAAGAAATTCATTATAAATTCCTCATTATCCGCAGAATATTGTCCCAAAGAAGCAGGAAATCGAACAGGAATAGTCCTATTTTGAAAATATTTGAAAGCCTCTTTCTGTAGCTCGTTGCATCTACTTAATATACTGGACAGTCTTTGCTGGAACTCACGCTCAGTCTCTAATTCATATTTTTGTGGTTTAAAACATTCCGACTTAAGAATTAGAATATTTAACAAATCTGATAACCTGGTGAAGTTAGCTCTTAAATTAAGAATAGAATTAGACGACAAAACTTCAGAATTCAATTCCAGATCAAATATAGACATTAAGACTGCTTTGCCGCCAAATGCCAAGTATGGATTATACAAACTGAAAGTTGCAACTGTTCTATTGGAAAGCCACAAAATAGAAGCCCCACTTACAAATTTTGCCTTTTCGATATTAAAGGACCAAGATATTTGCTTAGTATCAAAGTCAATGATATTTAATAAGCCATAATTTCCAGCGTATTTTCTTGAATAAATAGCCATGTATTTTTGATCCGGGCTAAACTCATAGGCAAGGATTCCGTCTTCGATGTTCAGATAAGTATTTTGCCCTTGTTCATAGTTAACAAAGATTAAGTCTTCATAATGATTGGAGACAAGGACATTGCCACATGGGATGAGTAAAATTAAATCATCTTTTGGGAAATAGCGGGCCATTGTGTTCAAGTCGGCTGGTTTGTACAATTCCGACGATCCTTCTACCTCTGTTATTAATTCTATAGTAAAGGAGTGATAACCTAATAACTTTTGTTTTGTCTTCACATAAAAGCTATCTACAATTTTATTTTTATCAAACTTTAAAAACATAATTCTATCGTTACCAACTACATATATTTGACTTGAACTCGTAAAACCAAAGGCCAATAAATAACTGTCTGGTACTTCACCCCTGGTATTTGAAAATTTGCACCAAGCAATTTTTTCTGTAAATATTTCTTTTGTGTTTTTATCATAGACATATAGGTAATAATCTAATTGATAGCTGGGGATATTTTGATTACCTATAGATCTCTTATCAAATACCGCCCTTGATGTTATAGCAGCAATAATATTACCATCGGGACTAATTTGTTCACCAAGGTTGAATTGTCCATTTATATTGAAAAATGTTTTTTGATCATCTCCAATGCTAATAAAGTTTTCTAAAACTTCGCTGACACTAAGAGATAAAGTATGGAAGGTATTTTTAGAATTTAAATTTTGAACATTTTTTATTAAAGTCTGGTCTTCTGTTCTGTAGGAAAAACCTAACATATGAGATTTAAAACATATCAATGCTACGATAATAGATAAGAAGCTTCTTGATTTAACAAAACCAAGGTCATTTAAAAAAGAGAACCTTCTCATTTTCCTTCTCCAAGAGGCTTCTTTTAATCAATTTTATAATTTGCCCTTAAGAATCGCTAGAATTATAATTTATTATAATATATGAGATGGTCTAATAGTCAAGACCAAATATAGCCTTATTTTAAGGTGTATCTCTTTTAACATGCCGCACCCACTGATAGCTGATAATAAGCCTCGAAGGGCGTATCATATACGCCCAGGCTCTGATGTAATCTCTCTTCATTGTATTTAGGGATAAACTCCCAAATACTGGCTCTGCACACAGCTACCGTCTCATAGCATTTGGTATAGACTTTCTCATACTTTAGTGTCCGCCAGTATAATGGTCTAGGAAATTCAGGCCAAAAATGGTCGCAAAATAAGGTGTGTTTCCTTAGAATATGATAGGAGGAAACACAGATGAAAAAGCGGAAGACTTACGATGACTAGTTCAAGGCCAGGCTGGCTCTGGAGGCGGTCAAAGGGGAGAAGACTATTGCCCAGGTAGCCAGTGAGTATGGGGTTCATCCCAACCAGATAGTGAAGTGGAAGAAGCAGCTTTTAGAGAACGTAGCGGGTGTATTTTCGAGGAAGCAGGGGCGGAGGTAGAAGAACCGAAGAGTCTTGTAAATGAGCTGTACAAGAAGATTGGGGAGCAGGACATAGAGCTTGAGTTTTTAAAAAAAAGTACAAGCAGCTCCAGAACCTGTAAAGAAGGAGATGGTGGAGAAGGAGAACAAGAAGTTTAGTGTTCGGAAGCAGTGTGAGCTTCTGGCGTTGAACCGTTCTTCTCTTTATTACGAGCAGGTGGGGCTGTCAGAAGAGGAGCAACAGATATTGGAGGAGATGGATAAGATTTACCTGGAATTTTCGAGCTATGGGAGCCGGAGGATGGGTCGGGAGCTGAGGCGACGCGGATACAGAGCAGGGCGTCTCAAGGTGAGGAAGATGATGAGGCTTCTGGGGGGTAGAGGCGATTTATCCACGAAAGAGATTGAGTCTTTCAGCCACAGGGCATCAGATTTATCCTTATCTACTTCGGGAGGTATAGATAGACCGTCCAAACAAGGTCTGGGCAGCTGATATTACCTATATCAGATTGAAACGTGGGTTTGTTTATTTAGTTGTGTAATCCGATGATTCCGGCCACCCAATCCAATCGAAGTCGGCCACCTTTCGGAGCGTAGCGACGCTGGGCATAATTTTTTTATCCTAGTGGCCGGCTTAAGTCAAGAGTTTTTAATCTTTTTCTCATGGACTCTCCTTTAAGGTTGATCTGATAAGCATTATGGATGAGCCTATCGAGGATGGCATCAGCCAGGGTGAGGTCGCCGATAGCCTCATGCCAGTTATAGACAGGCAACTGACTGGTGACGATAGTGGAGCGGACATTGTAGCGGTCTTCAAGTATTTCCAGGAGATCATGCCGGCCTGGTCATCGAGTGGTTGAAGCCCCCAGTCATCGATGATGAGGAGCTCAGTTCTGGCCGGGGTGGCGAGCACTCTGCCATAGCGGCCATCGGCTCGGGCGATGTTCAGTTCTTGAAGGAGTCTCGGGAGACGAAAATACTGGGTTCGATAATCCTCCCGACAGGCTTTTTGACCAAGGGCACAGGCCAGGAAGCTTTTTCCTACTCCAGTTGGTCCGGTGATAAGGAGGTTGAGATGTTCTTCAATCCACCGACAGGAGGCAAACTGAAGTACCAGAGCCTTATCCAGGCCACGGGAGGTGCGATAGTCAATATCCTCTACTGAGGCATTTAACCGCAGTTTAGCCTTCTTAAGCCGAAGAAAGAGTCTCCGGCCTTGAGCCAGGGAGCTTACGGAATGGCCTGTGCTTAAGTTCCTCTAAAAGTTGACTGATAGCTGAGTTGAGTTCAGACAGAGAGAAGAACTTCTGATGACGAAGCCTGGCCAGTATCCAGCGCTCCACTACCTGCACCCCGACCTCTACTTTGGCCTTATCCTTCGGACGTCTCACCCGTGTGGGAAGACTGGCTTTCCCGTAATAAGAGAGCATATCCTCATAAGCCGGATTAAGCTCTGGTTACTCCGCTTCTCAGATTATCCAGAATAACCAGCTCCGTGACCCTCTGAAAATACTCAAAGGCCCGGACATGTGAGGCCACCCAGTCTGGTGTCGTCTGGGTCCAGGTCGCCTCTGCATAGGTGTAGTTAGAAGCTCCAAGCACGGCCACGAATATCTGGGCCTCCCGGCTCTCGCCGCTCTCCTTGTCCACCACCAATACGGTCTGGCCACAGTAGTCTACAAACATCTTCTCCCCGGCCTTATGCTCCTGACGCATCGAAAGCTCTAACCCCCTGCTCCACCGGCGATAAAGCTCACAAAACCGGCTATACTGAAGTCCCTCAGGATATCTCGACTTGTACTCTCCCCAGAGAAGAAAAAGTGTCACCCCTTTATGCCGTAGCTCCTGATGAACCTTAGCCCAGTTGGGTAGTGGTCGCTCTGAGACAGGAATATAAGGCAGAGCCGGGAATAACTTCCGTTCTAAGGCCTCCTCATCCAGCTCTTCAGGCAGAGGCCAGCTCAGCCCCGCTGCCCCCGCCCTCCTCAAGTACTCCGCCACAGTGCTCCACGCTACCTTTAAACTCCGTGATACCTGACGAGCTGATAGCCCACAGCCCAAGCTCAATCGTATGGTCTATTTAATCCTTCGCATCGGTAATCTCTCCGCTGGCATCCAAGCCTCCTTTCGAGGCTTAGAATACCCCTTTCACCTGAGATTACCCAGCACCGCAACGTTTCCAATCATTACCCAAAAGTGGCCGGCTTCCCACCGGAATGCCCGGCCGACTTGCGTCGGAATACGCAATTTAGTGGCAGTGATGGATGTTTTCAGCCATTATATAATCTCCTGGCGGCTAGCCAATACGTTGGAGCCTGGCTTTTGCTGTGAGGCCTTAAAGGAGGCTCTGGAGAGCGGCTGTCCGGAATATTTCAACACTGACCAGGGAGCCCAGTTTACGAGATCTGAGTTTCTCTCCATACTTCAGGGGGAAGAGATAAAGATCAGCATGGATGGGAAGGGTCGGGTGATTGATAATATTTTCATTGAGAGGTTCTGGCGGACACTAAAGTATGAGGAAGTCTATACCAAATGCTATGAGACGGTAGCTGAGTGCAGAGCCAGTATCGGGGAGTTTATCCGCAAATACAATGAAGAGAGGTTACATCAGAGCTTAGGGGCATATGATACGCTTATTATCAGCTACCAGTGAGTGCGGCATGTTAAAGGAAATATACCTTAAATGAGAGCTATATTTGGTCTTGGCTACTAGACCTTCTCAGTCTAATCTCTCATGAAATTAGATCTTCCTGCTTAATTAATCAAATAATCAGTAAAAATCATTGCATAAGTTTATAAATGCCAGTTGCCTTTTCTACTGCGATTACCATGCCTTTAGAAGTTCTAATTTTCTGTATATCAGTTTCTAAAAGCCCATTATTTAGCAATTTCCAAGTTTTTCCAGAGTCTGAACTTTTGTAAATACCTTTATTCGTTGCGAGATAAATGATATTTGGGTTTAAAGGGTGGACAGCGACATCATTTACAGATAAATTTTCAACATTAGGTTTTATAGATTTCCAAGTAAATCCACCGTCGGTTGAACGTAAATCATGTGCGTACAGAACTTTAGGTTTGAATGGATCAATTGCGATTGAAGAAGGAACAAAACCCAAATTATCAGTTAAATCAAGCCAGCTATTTCCTCCGTCTAAAGTCTTGAGAATTGCTACGGGGTTATAGTCAGGATTGCCAATCGTAATATAAAACGTGTTTGGTGACTGAGGATCAATAGCTAACAAATTTATTGGACGCCACCATGGGCTCTCATTTCGAAGCCATTTCCTTTTAGCTGCATCTAATAGCTCTTGTTTATTTACATCAATTTTAATCCAACTAAGTCCACCATCTTCAGATTTAAAAAGCTCCCCATACCAAGAAGGATATCCCCTTTTGCCGCCATTCAGAGCCACAGCATAAACTATTTCGGGGTTAGACGGTGCTGGAAAGATATAGCCTAACCTAAATGGAAGCTTTAATTCTGAACCAGTTCCATCTGATTTAGATTTATAGAAACAGTCAATATTCCTAAATGCAAAGCAAGTGGTCCCATCAGGAGCAGTTGCTATTTGATTTATATTAAAGTTATTGGGACCAAAATTCCATTTCCATATAAATGTTGCCCCATTTTTTTCATTGCCAGCCCAATAACCCCGATAGGCCTCATAAGGATATTCAGCAAATAGTTCTTTTTCTCCTATACATATGGTGTCATTGTGAGGGAAAATACATAATAAATCCATTTTTTTGCCCTGTGGAAGACCGAATCCGTCCAGTTGCCATGTTTTTCCCTCATCTTGAGTCTTATAAACACCATAATTCGTAGCTATATAAATGGTATCAGGAAGAGGTACCGCTATATCACTTATTTTTAAATACTCGAAATGTCTATCATTTAAATACTCGAAATGTTTATCATTTTGAGCTTTAATTATGCTGGCTATCTCATCCGAGATTGGTGTGCGTAATTGTTCCCATGTTTTGCCGCTGTCAGTAGACTTTAGGATTATATCGCCAATTTTATCAAAACCGTCTTTAGCCTCTTCAACCGTATAAATTACGTCTTTTTTTGTCGGATGAAAAATTAAGTTTTTAACGACTAGTGAGGTGTCATGATACCGTCCATAATAATCACGTACAGATGTCTTCTGCCAAGACTGCCCTTTATCAGTTGACTTAAAAATTTCAGTAGTTGTCCTGTAGACGTCGAACATAGATAAGCCAGACCCTCTTTCTTCCCGCTGCCCAACTACAAATAACTCATTAGGATCATGTGGATTGTAAACGCAATAATGCACTATTATATTCTCAGTGGAAGGAGTAATATCATTAAAGCTCGCGCCGCCGTTTTTAGAGCAATAAAGTCTTCTATTGGATGCTATAGCATATATCTGCCCTGGAATTTCTTTGTCTAAAAATATTTGGTAGCAGGCTGCTTCCGATATCTTGGCCCAACTTTTTCCTCCATTCAAAGTTTTAAATAGTCCATTCGATGTAGCTACATACATAATTGTGGGGGATTTAGGCTCAAAATCGAAACTCAGAATTATACTTTCAGAGGGTAGAACACTCGTAATATCTTCCCAGCTCTGACCATTGTCTTCTGATCGGAGAAGCCTCGACATAGGGTTTTCAGATGGGAAATACACTGTTCCTTGTTTGTATATGGAGACGGTTATATAAATAACGTTTGGGTTTAACGGGTCAAATTTAACAATCCGCCTCACTACCTTGGGTGCCACTGCGTTAACGGACCAGTATGGCATTTGCCTCCAAATGGGCTCCCAGAAGTTTTCTTTAATTGATCTCTTGAATATTCCATATGAGGCAAGTGAATAAATAACATTTGAATCCCGTGGGTCGGCGATAATTCTATCGACTGCAGTATAAATAGGAAAAATGGTAACCCAACGTTGCTCCTTTTCATTTAGTGATAACTGGGCAGGCTCGCCACTTTTTGATTGTTGTTGATTACTATTACATGCTTCTATACCAATGCACAGAAGCAAAAGAGATAGGCATACCATTTTCTTTTTTAACACTTTAAGCACCTCCTAGCCGTAGTAAATATTATGAATAGCTTATAGAAAAAATAAGATAGAAGCGATGAGGCGGAAGAACTCCATTTTACCCGGACCCGAGAGCCTTCAGAAGAGTCTGCCCTATGCCGCCAGTCATCCTGGTAGGGGGAACATAAACCATTGTTTCGTCTTGTGGGTTTAGCCCGGTATGCCTCTGCCTTCATCATGTTACTAAGAATGTACCAAAGCCCATCTGTTATTTTAGCAATCATAGTATTAGACATAGCTTTTATGTTATCTTGACAGATAGTTCAGGTAATCTCACTCAGTGCCTAAATAGTCCATTGGTTATCGAGATTTTTCTATTATGCATTCTATCTTTGGTCTCTTTTCCATTGAAGGTTTATAGCTTAGGTATTTATAGCTCTTCCTTGCTAAGCTCTTAAGCTAAGCCAAGTTTTGACTTTTTCTGGAGATAAGAACTGTATTCTGATTGTATCGGTATTGCATAGCACACGGTTGGGCATAGATTTATCGATAGCCGGAGACAAAAAGATTCCCTTATACTTACTGTAACTTCGGTTGTGACACAAAGCTGATGGTACCCGCTCATGTTTTGAAGATCAGATAAAACAAAAGATAAGCACCAAATCAGACTTTCTCTTTGGTTCCTGCGAATCCTAATATCCCTGCAATTAACAAGGGGATTCCAGCGAGCAGGCTTAATATGTTTATCTTAAGCACAATAAAAATACCAATCACACTGGCGAGCATAAGTATGCCTCCTACTTTTGGCTTGCTCTTTACAATACCTGCTCCAATCAACCCAACAATAGGGATGAGCAAGCTAATTAATTTAAAACCCGTCGAATCTGCAAGTTCTCCCAAGCCATATCCAAGCAAACCCATCAGAAAAGCAATAACACCTCCGATAATTCCCAATACCATTGCACCTGTTCTCAAAGTTTCCTCCTTTCCGAATATTTAAAATAGATGACTGGCCTTGTTTAAATCCACCAGTTTTCGGATTTTTTGAACATTTAACATATTATTTCCCACGCAGATAGACCATCTCAAGCTAGTTTTCAGGATTTTCTGAATTTAGCTGCTTTAATCTGTCTTGCACTCTCCCAAAGAGTTCATTAAAGAAATTTTTGCCGTGAGTCTGAGGGCTTTTGAATGAATATTTTGCTGTCTCTCCCTCAACCCAAAACCAATTGCCCAAAATTTCAGCTTTATTGTTGAATGAAATCACTGCTATACTTGCCGTAGCTCCTGGCCGTTTCATCTCAATTGCTAGGGCGGCCTCATCAGGTTTAACTTTCCATCCCTTGCTCGAAAAACAACATTCTACCAAAATAGCAAAAACATCTTCTTTTTTTACATTTTCAATATCCCAAATAACATTAACTCCTTCAGATTCCCATTTATTCCCTAACACAGATACGATTCTGCTTCCTGTACTCCCTTTTACCTCTTCAAATTTCCAGGGATACTCCTCTTGTTTTTTCTGGGCAAGAGCAGTTCCAAAAAGCAAACCAAAAACCAAAAACAAACTAAAGATTTTTTTCATGCTAACCTCCATAAAATTTTCGAAAGGCTTCTCTCCTTATCTCTCCTATGTCTACATTAGACTCTGCCTTATATATGACACTGAAGATGAATTGCAAGCAACAAATTCAGAACCTCCCGGTTCCCGCAGAGATTTCCACAGCTTTCGACCTAGATCTTGAATATATACAGGTTTCCGAATTCCTCATTTTGACCTCAGTTCCACAAAATAAATTATGTCACCGCCCTCCTCTATTTCGCTTCTTTTCGGTTAAGGCAAAGGATCTTTGCAACAACAATGTTATTCTGTTTCTTGAACAACGGGAATAGCTTCGCATTTCTACCTGGGATAGCTTTCATGCCTCATCTTTTTGCCTCTAAGTTGCCTTTATACGAATTTAATAAAGAATGTCAAGAGCTACACCCCATTTTTTTATAAGAAATTTTATAGAAGTGCCATGCCAATAAATACGGCTGCCTTAGGACCGCCCAACTTGAAATCAACATCTTCATATTTATCTTTGCCAAAGATATATCCAGCTTTTCCACCAAGATAAAAACTTTTGCTGATAGACACCTGTAAGCTTCCTTCTAGATAGTAGCCCATCTTATTACTATTTATTTTTATATCAAGTAGTTCCTCAGAATAATTTATATATGCGATTCCCCCGTCAGCTCTTATTGATAATTTGCTTGCAACGGGAATCCAAAACCCTGCTCCACATGTATAAAATTTCTGCTTTGACTTTGCATCAATGTCAAGATCAGGAATTTTACCTGTGTCGCTAAGAGAACTATATCCTGCAAACAGACAAAATCTCGAGAACAACCTTACACCTATATTGAATTCAGGCAGCAAAGTGCTCTTACCATAAGCATTCTGATAATTTTTATCCGCCGGCCAAAGAAAACTAGCACCCCCCTCCACATATAATCTCTTTTGAGCTGAAAGAGAAGATGAAAGCAAAAAGAACAAGAATAAGGATAATAATAATACATGCTTCCTGATGTTCATCTTTTGGTCCTTTCTTTAGAAGATGTTCCTAAAGTTGTAACTGTCTTATTACTTGGCAAAGTTAGTTCGTTTGATCGAGCAATGACCGATCCGTCTGCAGCTCTCGCTTCTACTAGATAGCTGTAAGTCACCGATCTATTAAGGTTAATATCATTAAAAGTCCAACTATTGTTCTTTAATTCTGAATCGCTAAATTCTTTTATGCTCACATAAGATTGATTTGCCACTTTCCTGATCAGTGTATATCTATTTACATCAATTGGACCTGATTTCGAAACAGTCAAACTAAGATTCGCATATTCAACTTTAATTATCCAGGCTCTGCCTTCTAGCCTTTGGCCAGAAAGGGCTAGGATAAGGGGCGAAACTATGTTAAAGTTAGCCACAATATTTTTAGGGGTATTCATGGTGATAGAGATAGGGTTATTGGAGCCGGAAGCATCGCCTGACCAGGAACTAAACTTGTATCCAGTATTAGGTGTGGCTTGAACACTTACAGTCTGCCCGGAGTTATACCAATTAGTTCCAGAAGGAGAAACCGTACCTCCGTTAGTTGGATTAGCTGAGGTGGTTAGTGAATACTGAGTGGTGAAATTAGCAGTATAGGTGGTATTGGTGGAAGGGGTAGTAATAGTATGAGATTGGGCTCCGCCATCTGACCAAGAAGAAAAGACATATCTGGTGCCTGATGGGCCGCTCTGCGGGGAAGAAGTCGAGACACTATGCTGACTTCCTGGGGTCCACTGAAAGCTCACCGGTGTGGTATAGTTGGCACCATCTACTGTTACCTGTAAGCCGGATGGAGAGCTGGCAAACGAAATGGTAACTGCTGTACTAGTGTTAAAGTTAGCCACAATATTTTTAGGGGTATTCATGGTGATAGAGATAGGGTTATTGGAGCCGGAAGCATCGCCTGACCAGGAACTAAACTTGTATCCAGTATTAGGTGTGGCTTGAACACTTACAGTCTGCCCGGAGTTATACCAATTAGTTCCAGAAGGAGAAACCGTACCTCCGTTAGTTGGATTAGCTGAGGTGGTTAGTGAATACTGAGTGGTGAAATTAGCAGTATAGGTGGTATTGGTGGAAGGGGTAGTAATAGTATGAGATTGGGCTCCGCCATCTGACCAAGAAGAAAAGACATATCTGGTGCCTGATGGGCCGCTCTGCGGGGAAGAAGTCGAGACACTATGCTGACTTCCTGGGGTCCACTGAAAGCTCACCGGTGTGGTATAGTTGGCACCATCTACTGTTACCTGTAAGCTTGTGGGCACTGTGGCTACAGTTATCGTGACGGTGGAAGTCTGCACCTTGGCCAGAGGTGCAGAATTACACCAGCCTGGCGTAGACTGACCATCCCATTGAACTCTTACCCATAGAAATCCTTCATTTTCTATAGGTCCTTCAACTATTGTACCAGTGGCCGGATAGGTGACTGAGTATAATTGAGTCGCCGAGCGAGTATAAGAGTTTCTTACTGGTAAGTTTTCGGTAGTGGCTACCTGAACTCTTGTTCCTACACTGAATTTGTTGGACGCTGAATATTGCCAATAGCGATATGGAGAATATCCAGAAATCTGATAAGCATAGTAAGAACGCAATGATACTTTCCAATCCAAGGCGGATGATTCATATACTGTAAATCTTCCGTCCGTTTCTCTTCTAAAAAAAAGCATGACATGACTGCTAAGGTTATTTAATGCATCTCCCTGTTCAAGGAAATCATATGAATATAATAGATATGAGACGGGAGGGAGTGTAGATGTGCTGTATTTTGTAGATAATCCCCAACATTGAGATACAAAGCCAGAACAATCTACACCTACAGCACAACACGAACCGAAAGAAGTGTCGCAGTTTTTGTCGCCTGCATAAAGACCGGCATTTAAGCCTTGACTAAAATTATAGCCGCAATCTGTATAAGAAGTTACTCCTATTATTCCCGAAAATCCTCCCCACTTATAAGGAACGCCCGTATAGGTGCCTGAAGTCCTTATGTTCGTTTCGACTGTTTTCCCGCCGCATGATACGCCTCCAAGAGGAGTTATATTAGATGAATTAACGTTAAAGGTTAAATTTGCATATTGCTGAGCCCGATATAGTATATTATCAGGGGTAATAGCTGCTTCAGCTAGGCTGTAGCTGTCAACATCTATAAGCCTTAATAGTGATATAGCTTCCTGGTTGTTTTCTTTGTCGGTAATTAAAGAACCTGAAAAAAAAATCAAATCTTCATAATTTTCATTTTCAATTGATATGGAGATCGGAGACCACTCTAAAACTTCCAGACCTTTCTCCAGTGGGAGCATTTGATAAACTTTGCCAGAGGCAGTTAACTTTAAATCTTTAAATATATAAGCATAACAACTGTAAGGTATTACAGATTCTGCAAGCAGTTCACCATTTGGGCTCATTTTTTTTAGCAATCTTTTTATTTTGAAACCTGGATTTATCGATTCTTCTACCACCAAATAAATGTTATTTAAGTTATCTATTCCCAATAAATTTATTGTTTCTATATTATTTCCTTCATGAGGTAAAATTGGTATTTCTTTTTCTAACTGAGTTTCATCATTATAAAGTTTCAATATTCCTCTTTGAGGAAATTGCCTTTCTACAATAAAAGTTTTGTTACCTCTAATTCTCCCTGTTATAATTCTTTTCATACTAGTTGCAGATTGGTAAGTCTTATTTTGTATCTCTTTGTGAGAGTCATCATATTTAATCGTCTTCCCATCAGCAGTTTCTAATGCTGGGTGGCTATCTATAAGATTGATCCCTGTAATCGGTTCGGTAACATCGCTGAAGATATAATGTGATATAACTTGCCCCTTAAGATTAAATTCTTTAATAGTTTTAGTTGAGCAATTTAAAATAAAAAGAGTTTGCTTTTTTGTCAGCAAAAGTTCATCAGCATGCTCATCTATGGCAAAAGAATGAATATGATTACCATTATTATCGAAAATACTCACTCGTTCATTCTCAGAATCGAGTATTAATATCCGCCCTGTAGTCTCATCTATTTCTAAGCTTCTTGGACCATAAAATCTATCTGGACCTTTGAGCAGTCCGACCGTACCTTCTTGAATGCCCCATTTAAATGTAATTAGCTTAGTACAATTGAATTTTTCTTTTAAAGTTGCCCCAAGTGAATTCAAACACAGAACAAATTGTAAAGATATAAATACCATTAAAACACTTTTTTTGAAGCCCTTCATATTAGCCTCCTTCTTTTGCAATTATTACCCGCCTTATCACAAAAAAGTTTTATTAAGTTTTCTAAGGAAAAATCCACTTCTTGGAGGAACGACACCTGCCTTTTACCCTTTTTATTTAATGATCAATCTTAAAAAAAATAATATTTTAAACAATTTTAATTTGTCAAGAGTTTTTCTCATTCAGGTTCAGACCTAGTATCCAGGGTGGATGGAGAAGTAAGGAGGTTTGGTCCAGACGTGCTGGACAGCCGGCAGTAGGGACGGGGATAGACGAAGGTCGGAGGTTTATAAGCTTGGTACTTGAAAAAGCAGGGATCCCTCCATTAAAAGCGTTATTGAAACTCTTAAAAGAAAGGAGGTAAGCCCCGCCTGACAGAATCTTTATACCTCAGTTACTGTGAGCCTTTCAAGGGGTCAGTGGAATTAGCCAGGAGGGCAATGATTAAGGCCTATGAGGAGAGTGGGAATATCTCAGAAGTAGCCAGGGTGTTTAGAACGACTCGCAAGACAGTGAGGAAGGTAGTAAGGCAGTGGGAGGAGAGAGGAGAGGCTGGGCTGAAGCCGCTGTCTCGAAGGCCAAAACGCTCGCCGCGGAGAACGTCAGCGGCGGTGGAAGCTCTGATCATAGCCGACAGGAAGAAGACTGGCTTTGGCCGAGACCGGGTGGCCAGGATACTTCACGAACGGGGAGTTGAGGTTAAGCCTTCTAATGTCCGCTATGTGCTTAAACGTTACAAGCTCACTGCTAAGTATAAAAGGTCGAGATACAGAAGTCGGAACAGATTTTATGATTTTGAATCACTCTACCCTTTATCTCACTTCCAGGTTGACCTCAAGGAGGTCTACGATGCGGCCACTCTGTCAGAAGAAACTCTGCGCTGGGCTCGTAAGCTTAATATCCCTCCCTATCAATGGACAGCCATTGATGTGAAGACCAGATTGAGATTCCTGAGCTACTCCTCGGAGAAGACCTTCACCAATGGGCTGCTCTTCATGTTAACCCTTATCTACTTCCTCAGAAGCTTTGGAGTCGAACATGAGATCACTCTTCAGACTGATAATGGAGAGGAGTTTGGAGGAAAATCAGTGGAGAAGTTAGAGTATCTGAACCGCTAAGAAAGAGTATCAGGCCTTCGTCGAACGTTCCTATCAGACCGATGATAACGAGTTCTATATACCCCAGATAGAATGCTGTGGGGAGCTGAAAGAGTTTTTCTTCAGAGCTCTAAGGTGAGAGTTTATGTATAATATTAAACGCTATCATTCGACTCTCGGCATGACACCGTGGAGAAAGCTCCGGATGGAAAGGCAAATCTCAAAGCTCGTCACCATCTTCCCAGTCATCCAGCTAGAGAAGCTCACTGACCTATATCAGAAAATCTTCCCCCTACCTGGATACCATGTATCAACCAACGACTATCGGGCAAAGGCAGAAGCAATTTCTAATAGATGCCCAAACTATTTCAGCATGAACTTCAGGCGGTAGAATTTGCGCTTGCCGATTTTGAGAATCTGCTCGGGTTTGCTCCCGTCGAGCCGGTACTCGATGTCATCAATCCGCTGGCCGTCCAGATAAATTCCGCCCTGCCGGATGAGCCGCTTGGCTTCCCCGCGCGATGGGACAATTCCCAGGTTGACCAGCGCATCAACCAACCCGACCGTCGGGCCGCTCTCCCGCCGTTCCATCTCCTCGGTTTTCTTCGCCGACTCTTCTGAACTTGACACTAGCTCCGAACCAGACACTTCCGCCCCGCCTTCCGAACTGAGCTCAATCACTTTTTCTTCCATCTCGCTCGGGAGATCCTTGTGCTTGAAGATGCGGTCAAACTCGTCAGCTGCTTTTCTGGCCAGCTCCTCGCTCCAGAAATCAGCCACAATCATCCTGGCCAGCTGCGCCTTCAGATCTCTTGGATTAACCTTGCCTTCTCTCGCCTCTCTCTTCCACTTTTCAATCTGCTCGGTCTCGACATCGGTTAAAAGCTCATAGTAGCGAAACATGAGCTCATCAGAAATCGACATGAGCTTGCCAAACATCTCCTCTGGCGGCTCGTTAATGCCAACGTAATTACCGAGTGACTTGGACATTTTTTCCACACCATCCAGCCCCTCGAGGAGCGGCATGGTCAGCACGACCTGTGGCTCCTGCCCGTATTCCTGCTGGATTTC
>Ga0208196_1002506_pt1 | contig 16834 bp, 14 predicted proteins | sample AD_JPNNA7_MetaG_FD_184443 | JGI IMG/M metagenome (GOLD analysis project Ga0208196, IMG submission 184443) | Active sludge microbial communities of municipal wastewater-treating anaerobic digesters from Japan - AD_JPNNA7_MetaG (SPAdes) (version 2) | ecosystem: Engineered > Bioreactor > Anaerobic...
CCAAGGGATCACCGACGAACGAAGTGAGGAGGTAATCCCGCGGAACCGGGAGTATCTGCCCTGCAGCCCGGCTCCTTCCTTCGGCCGCCGTAAGCTTGCCAAAGGCGGCGCGTCAACCATGTATATAATCTCCGGCCTTTACGCCCGCCACAACCCAATCTGCAGTTGGTTTCGCCATGCTTCAGGCCGGGCAGTACAATTTACTGACCATTGCCATGGATTACGGCATGTCAGGCCGGCTTCCGGCAGTTGTCGACACTCCATTTACCGGCACCGTATGAAGCAATGAAAAGGAACAGGAAACTGAAAAGCACCGCCAGCTCTCCATGATTATTGATAGGCAGCAATCCGGCCGGGGAATGTCCTATGAAATATGCCGCGGCCATCTCCCCACTGGCGATAAACGCCGTTATTCTTGTCTGCCATCCTATCAGGATCAGCAGCCCGCCAACTGCCTCAATAACAGCAGCAATGATCATCATGACATTGTCAGGTGGCATACTGCCGCTCAGAAATCCGCCGATCTTCTGAATACCATGCGGTATAAACAGCAGTCCTGTGACTATTCTCAGGAGGGCAAAAATCTCATTCTGGTATCTTTCAAGAAATTTCATAACAAACAATACTTAATGATTTGATAATTCTGTTTTGTTCCTGACCGATTAAACACCGTTACATCATTTATGTTCAAACCGAATGCAACCATCTGTGCCTTACAGGCTACATGGTATCTGACCCGGCAAAGTTCACGAAGCTGCACATGGGATACCCGGTTTAATCAGTGGCTATATGAATCCGGATTCATTCTGACATAAATCACTCCTGCCTGCTGTCAGATCCTTTCCATCACTTTCTTAAAGGGCGCCAGGAGTGTGTTCCATGGAATCTGCGAAAGAACCATCAGCACAAGTACGGCAGGCGAAAAATATGATACGGCAAGAACAATGGCCAGCCCGTTATTCATGTATGCTGACCCTATAGCCACCGCAATCCTGCTTTCCCTGTTTTCACGGGGGATTATCATGTAACCAATGATATGCAGCAGTATGAATAACAGGTATAATGCTGCCAGCTTCCATACCAGCCCAGCCGGATTCCCGAGGATGACCTCCCTCTGTGATGAAATGGTTACAAACACAAACGAAAAAATAATCAGCACATTGAAGGAGGTTAGGAGATCATGCAAACCAGCCACGACACCGGGAAGGAGTTTTTTTGTCAACTGTGACAGGATCATCGGGACAAAAACCAGGATAACTATATCCCTCAGCATCAGAAATTCGTCAATGTCGACCAGCCTTATGTGCACCAGCCTGAACAGCAATGGAACAGTAAAAGGTGCTATGAGCTGGGTCAGTATGGCAAGGCTCATGGAAAGCGGAATATTACCCTTTGCGATATCCGTCAGTACCGGCGATGAAACACCGGCAGGCATGGCTGTGAGGAGAAGGATGCCAACGGCAAACTCATGGTCAAATATCCCCGACAGGAAATAAAATCCCAGCGGGATGACAATCATGTAAACAAAGGTGATCCACGACATCAGCCGGAGATTTTTCATGTTCTCAAGGATTTCGATGGCATCTATCTTCATGAAAGCCACGAAAAGCATCATTGCCAATAGTATCTTCTGCACAACCGGCGATGTGTTCACTTCAAAGGGAGGCCAGAGGCCGAGAATGATACCGGCAATCATAACAACCCAGAAATGCGTCTCAACTAGCCTTATGATCTTCATGCATCTCTCCGTTATACCCGGCAGGCCGGAAAAATCTGCCGGCAAAGATCAGGAATTTTGTTTTTCGGTAAACAATCATGCCTGAATTTTTGTATAACGCTTGCTTTAATGATTGTTAAATGTATTTCATACTGGTTTTATTTCTGCTAAATCAGGATTAAATTCAGCCCCGTTGATGCGGAAGCCGGATTTATTCCGCTCTCAGTAAAAGTCCATTTACAACATGAAAATAATAGTTCTTGACGGATATGCTTTAAATCCGGGCGATCTGAGCTGGGAAAAGCTTCACGGCCTGGGTGATGTAAAAATTTATGACAGGACCCCGGCTGAGCTTGTCCTGAAACGGGCGGAAGGCGCGGAGATACTGCTTACCAATAAAACGATACTGGAGGCAGGAACACTGCAGTTGCTTCCGAAACTCAGGTATGTCGGGGTGCTGGCAACGGGGTACAACGTCATTGATACGGCTGAAGCCCGCAGGCTTGGGATTACCGTGACCAATATACCGGCGTACAGCACCGCCTCGGTGGCCCAGCATACTTTCGCACTGATACTGGAATTGTATCTTCACATACAGCGTTACAGCGATTCTGTTCGCGCAGGCAAATGGTCAAAGTCAAAAGATTTCACATACCGCGACCTGCCCCTGAGGGAACTTGCCGGCAAAACTCTCGGCATCATCGGTTTTGGAAACATAGGTAGAAAGGTTTGCGAAATAGCCATGGCATTTGGCATGAAAGTGGTTGCATATTCCCCTTCGAAGAGCAATGCACCGCAATATGACGGATTTGAATGGGATGAACCCGACGGCCTTCTTTGCCGTTCTGACATTGTCACCCTCCACTGTCCGCTAACCCCTGAAACCGCAGGAATGATCAGCAAAACCAAACTGAAACTGATGAAAAAGAGTGCATTCCTGATAAATACATCACGTGGACCTCTGATCGTTGAGGAAGATCTGGCCGATGCTCTCAATACAGGCATCATTGCCGGTGCCGGGGTGGATGTTCTGGCCCTGGAACCGCCCCCGTCAGACAACCCCCTGCTGAAGGCTAAAAACTGCATCATAACACCCCATATTGCCTGGGCAACCATTGAAGCCAGAACCAGACTAATGGAAATCGCGGTAGAGAATATCCGGGCTTTCATTGCCGGATCACCTGAAAATGTAGTCAACAGGTAATGCTGGACTTCTTTCCACACGATTGTTTCGACACTGGGTGGCTTACTTCAGCTATGCTTTTACGGGTAGTGGGTTCTTTTCCTATAATAAATCAATTTCATTCCTAATCAGGCTTCTCATATCAAAGCCACTATTGCCGGTTTCATTTCTGAGGCTGCCTGAAAAGGGTCTGATGAAAAAATACCGAAGCTGTTTTACTTCACTCCCCGAACCGGATATGTGCAAATAATTACATTCCCGCAGGATCGTTAATTGATCAGGGGTCAAGGAAAGCGCTCCCTCCGGGTTACCCCGGAACTTCAAAAGTCGTGACTCAGCATCCGAAGTAACCATTGGAAAGTGTTTCATTAAAGTGTGCCCGGCAGTATAACGATTCCTGATATACATCCCGGATCGGGGATCTCCATGACGAAGGCGGGGAAAAATGGATTATAAAAACGGTATTCGCATTAGATGCCGCACGCCGTGTTTTTTAGAATAATCCGGCTGAATTGCTTATTTAACCTGGCTTTAACGCTGTAATAAACTTTTTTACCCGACGTTTTATATATGATAAAAGGACTTAAGGATTAGATCCAAATGGTTAACGAAAAAACAAACCCGAATGAACGCAGTCTCGTTCAATCACCTGTGGCTTCCAGTCCGCGGGATCAGGCAGGCATCAGGCATTTAAAGAATAAATCATATAGGTATGAAACCCACATGATTCAAAATCATAAAAAAACATGAAAACATAATTCATGTGGGTTCCATGTGAACCACTTAATCTTCAGTAGTATATAAATTTATTTTCACATGAAAAAACCTGGAACCTTCCTTATAACATCAGCCATTGTGATATTGCTGTTTGGTCAAGGTATCATACCGGTCAATGAACTTATGGTCCGGGCTGTTACTCAAACGACAGCGGCGACAGCTGCACAATCCAAACCTGCACCGGCTCAGAAACAGACAGCACCGGCACAGAAGCAGACAGCACCGGCCCAGAAGCAGGCAACACCAGCCCAGAAACAGGCAACACCGGTCCAGAAACAAACAACACCGGCACAGAAGCAGGCAGCACCGGCCCAGAAACAGACAACACCAGCTCAGAAGCAGGCAGCACCGGCTCAGAAGCAGGCACCACCGGCTCAGAAGCAAACAACACCGGCACAGAAACAGACAACACCGGCTCAGAAGCAGACACCACCGGCTCAGAAGCAAACAACACCGGCACAGAAACAGGCAACACCGGCCCAGAAGCAGGCTGCTCCAACCCAGAAAAAATCCCCCGCTACCGAACCAGGAACAAAAACCGCCATCAAAACTCCGGAAACTGGTATCGTCAGGATAGGATCCCAGGTATGGGCTGCAACGAACCTCAACGTCGTAACTTTCAGGAACGGTGACACCATTCCGGAGGCCAGGACCAATGAGGAATGGGTAGCGGCCGGCAAATCAGAAAAGCCCGCATGGTGCTATTATAACAACGACCCCAAAAACGGATCCAAGTACGGGAAATTGTATAACTGGTTCGCCATAAACGATCCGAGGGGTCTTGCGCCTGAAGGCTGGTCATTGCCCGATGCATCTGACTGGGCTCAGCTTGCAGGCTACCTTGGCGGAGCCGGCACTGCGGGAAACAAGCTGAAAAGCAGCAGTGGATGGGCTGACGGTTATATAGGCTCAAACGAATCGGGATTCAGCGGATTGCCGGGTGGATACCGGGTAGAAAACGGTAATTTCCATAATCTTGGGAGTATTGCAACCTGGTGGAGCATCACGGAAGGCAAGCCGGGGACGGCGATCGACCATTACATCGGACAGCGTGGATCGCTGGAAAGAAGCCACAATCCGAAACAGGTCGGAGAATCGGTAAGATGTATCAGGAAACAGTAACAGAATCACAGGATATGGCATAAGGCTCCTTCAGTGAAACTCACACGCGGTCATCTCATTAATATTATTTAATGATTAATTTTGCCATGAAACCCAAAGGTATGAAAAAGCCTCTTCTTAAATATTCAGAGCCATGGTAATAGGGATAGACATTGGAAGTACAACTACCAAAGTAGCGGCGGTGAATTCAGGGAAAAAGGGTATCATTATGGTCAGGACAAAGGCTTTCGACGCTATTACCTCGGCAACTGGAGCATTCGGTAAACTGCTTGTAGAGAATAATTTAAACCTGGCCAATATCGAGAAAATAAACATTACCGGTGTGGGAGCCTCCAGGATCCCGGGGAACCTGTTCGGTATTGCCACCACCAGGATAGATGAGATGGTTGCCATCGGAACTGGCGGAAAATACCTTGCAAAAAAGGACCGGATCATCATTTCCAATATCGGAACCGGCACGGCAATCATCCAGGTTGACGGCTCCGCGATCACTCACCTGGGAGGCACCGGAGTGGGTGGCGGGACTATAACCGGACTGGCCCGGCAGCTGCTTAATATCTCCGATTTTGATACCATAATGAACTATGCCGCAAAAGGCAATATCAACAATATCGATCTTCAGATTGGCGACATTGCTGAAGGCAATATTGGTTTTCTCAACAGGGAATACACAGCTTCGAACTTCGGAAAAATGCTCGACACTGCTACCAGGGAAGATATTGCTGCCGGTATCCTGAACCTTACATACCAGGTAATCGGTATGGTTTCGGTCTTTGCAGCCAGGAGCAAGAACAACGACACCGTTGTGGTAACCGGAAACGGCAGCAACAATATACTCGGCCAAAAAATACTTGCATCCATCTCAAGTATGTATAACATTCAATTTGAGTTCCCTGCAAATGCCGAATTTGCTACGGCCATAGGAGCGGCGCAAAGCTGAAAACAAACGGTAACAGTGTGTCGGATTTTTCCTGATCGTTGATCTTATCCGGAGATTCAGTGATTAACCATTTTTAAGCCCGGATAAATGTGCAAATAATGCAGAAAGTGCCGGGACAGAATCAGAAATTCAGTATTTTTGCGGATCCGGGACGTTAGCTCAGCCGGTTCAGAGCGCTTGCTTCACACGCAAGAGGTCGACAGTTCGAATCTGTCACGCCCCACGACCGTAACCTGACATTTCCTGAACTCCATCATTGCGGGGCTGTGTTTATCAGTTCCTGTCGGCCTGAATTCATACCATCCTGTATGTCATATGCCATTTATCGGTCTGACTTATTACACCGGCTGATCTGTTGTCTTTTATTATAAACCCTTTCTTGTTTTCCGCATTGGGACACCCTAAAAATTCTTTTGTATAATATCATATAGCTCATGTTGCTGTTGCTCCTGATCCATCTTAAGCAGATGGGTTTCTGTATGTTTGGATGCAGGGAATGTATATGTTATCTGGTACATGTTATGAGTGACTTCTGCTGCCTTTTTCAGTGATAGTGTTGATTTCGCCTCCAGAAGTGTGCGCTCCAACTCCTTGTAAATGCAATATGCTGTAAACGCAATTCAGATATGAGCCTCTATCCGGTCTCGAAGTCTATGATAAATTGGCCTTATACGTAGATCCGTCTTTGACATCCGGAAGGCCTTTTCAACGAACCAGAGGTTTTTGTAATTCTGCATGACCTCCTGGTTACTTATATTGCTGTTAATGATATAACCTTTCAGCCCGTCCCAGACCTGGTCATGATTGTACTTCTCGTAGTCGATATCAATGGTTATCTCTCCCGTTAGCCGTAAGTATTTATTATAACCTCTTTTATTAATGTGTGATTTTGTAAGCCTGCCTGCTTTTATTTGCTTCTCAAGACGCGTCAGACCACGCCTTCGGTTATATTCATCCTTTGTAGCCCTGGCAGATGAGTAATTGACTATAAGCCTTGTATCTTCTGATCTTTTGATGCTAATAGTGAAGCCATCGGTGAAAGTGGTCTGCAGTATCTTTCTTTTGATTCCTTCGGGTTCATTCTTCAGCCGGGCACCAAGTATGTATTCATACCCCTCTTCTTCGAGCGCCTTGATGTTGTCTTTGGAAAGTATTCCAGCGTCTGCAACCACAACAGGTTTATCCAGATTGAATTTACGGCTTATCTTCTCAAGGAAAGGGATAAGTGTATGACCTTTATATGTATTGCCCTCGTAAATATCATACCCGATAGCGTACCCGCCCATACCAACCAAAAGACCGATGAAGATCTGGGGCTGCTGATGCTTGCCATCCTTGGAGAAGCCTGTCTTACGAAGATCATCCTCATCGGAGGCTTCGGAATAGAGTGTGGTCATATCGTAAAATACCACAGAGATCTTACCCTCGAGAACTTTCAGGGTATGTGCAAAAGCTATTTGCTCTACCTGATCCTGCAGTCTGCCATTGAGCTTGTCAAGAAAACGGTAGACAGTATCGATCTCGAGGCTCACACCCTGATAACGAGACAGGTAATCGATGGTTTTCAGTTTGCTCAGAGGGAAGGCAATACGTGAGATAACAAGATGACGGAAAAGATCTTCGCCAATGGCATTAAAGCCAATGTGATCAAATATTTTACCAAAGATTATCTCAGGACCAACTGTTTGGATGTTCGAGTTGCTAAGAGACGATAACACGCCCTTTATCATTTCGTCTGAGTCGGAGAGAAAAAGATCTTGAGGTTTGGAGAGTCGATCGATCTCTTGTTGTGCTTGATGGATCAGTTAATCTATTTCCTGCCGTGTGGTGGCAGAACCAAAACTCCTGACTACTTTATACCGCCCTCTGGCCTTACTAATTATTTGAACAATAGTGCTTCCAGAGTGATTTGGTTTGGTGCGTACGAACATGTCTGGTTATTTCGGGACATCCAAAAATAAGTAATCTATATTGATTCACAATAGATTACATGGGTGTCCTGGAAAAGTGAGGAAAACAGGATTGAATCGCAACGGTTCAGTATTCCGAACAGCATTATGAATGAAAAGGTGTGTTATGGTCTTGAATGATTTGTAATAATAATCTCTCATGATTTCTTATCAGCCCATTTATATCTACTTTCACCGTCAAATTCATTATCTGTTTGAAAATCAGCTGACCGACAAATTTTACCTGCCCAACTATGTCATTCAGGCGGATTTCTGTAATTTTATCCATGTTGTATTATGTTTGATGCAAAAACCAAAATACATCAGTGGTGGAAACCTTAAGGGAGTTCCCCTCTTTTTATTATTTTATTCGGACAGTAGTAGTGATACTTTATACTGACTTTAGATCTGTTCAGTATGCTCCGCTGAAGATGATTGGACAAAGAAACGGGAAGGACTTATGTCAGTGATATGGCTCTCTCCTTATTCGGGATGTTTAACACAGAGTTTTTACATTCAACCAATATGTGATTTTCAGGTTCAGTGAACTGAACAGGGAAAGAACAAAAACTGAAAAGTATTCAATCGCTTTCGTTTTCTATCAATTAAGTTGAATCAGGTATTTTTTAGGACAACAAGAATAATCGTTTATTAATTGAGAAAATGTATATTTATTGACCAGAAGATATCATTATACTGAAAATCTAACCTGTAATCTTGGAAGTCTGGCAATAGCGTTGAAAGTAATTTATATTTTTTTGATTACGTAGTTAACGAATTTATTATGAAAGACTTTACTGCACATGTTAGATTTGATAATGGTCAAATGGTTGTACAGCCTGTAAAAGTGCATTTGCAAAATGTTGCCAAATACGCAGCTTTGAATGCCTCTAAGATAGATTTGAGTAGCGTGGGAGAAGTTCTTGGATTATTGCATGATTTGGGGAAATACAGTCAGGCTTTTCAACACTATATCGGTTCGGCTGCAGGAATAATTGAGCAGGATGAAGATGAATATGTTGAAGCCGGGAAATTGAAAGGAAAAATAGATCATTCAACCGCTGGTGCCAAACATATTTGGAAATCTATTGAGGCCGAGAAAGTACAGTTTCAGATTGCGGCTCAGGTTATGTCACTGTGTATTGCTTCTCATCATTCAGGGCTTATTGACTGTATTTCCATTGATGGCGAAAATGCTTTCGAAAGTAGAATGAAAAAACCCGAAAACAAGGTTTTCTATTCAGAAATAATTAATTCCGGGATTGACTCAGAATTATTTGAAAGAATTAATAAGTTAATTTCTGATAAAGCCGTATTTTCTGATATAATTAATTTCTTGAAAAAAATTGCAAAAACTGAGAATTCAGAACGATCCATTAAATCGCTCTTTCAGTATGGACTTTTGGTTCGCATGCTATTTAGTTGTCTGATTGATGCAGACAGAACAGATACTGCCAACTTTGAGAAACCACAAAGCGGATCTTTAAGAACAGATGGTAAATATAATGGATGGGAAAAGCTGATTTCCAGACTTGAAAGGAAACTGGCATTATTTGAATTAAAGACAGACAGACAACCAATTGATAATATCAGGAAGAAAATAGCTGATTATTGTTTGATAAAGGCGGAGGATAAACAGGGTGTTTTTACCCTAACAGTGCCGACAGGTGGCGGAAAAACATTGAGCAGTTTAAGGTTTGCATTACATCATGCGAAAATTCATAAGCTTGACAGAATAGTTTATGTTGTTCCATATACTTCTATAATAGATCAAAATGCAGGGATTGTACGAGAGATTCTTGAGAGTGATGAGAATGAATCTGGCAGGATTGTCCTTGAACATCACTCCAATCTTTTTCCTGAAAAACTTACCTGGAAAACGAAAATATTGGCAGAAAACTGGGATGTTCCTATTGTATTTACCACTTCAGTTCAATTCCTGGAAACACTTTTTGGAGGAGGAACCCGAAGTGTAAGACGAATGCATCAGTTGGCACGGTCGATAATAATTTTTGATGAAATACAGACACTACCAGTGAAAACAACACATATGTTTTGTAATGCAGTTAATTTCCTTGTAAATCATTGCAAAACCAGTATTGTTTTATGTACCGCTACACAGCCATTACTCAACAAGGTAGCGGAAGAAAAAGGCAAAATTAATTTTTCAGTATCAAATGAAATAATTCCTGATGTTGAGGATTTATTTAAGGAGCTGAAAAGAGTTACAATATTTAACAAAACCAAACCGGAAGGGTGGGAAATTGATGAGGTTGCTCACCTTGCACTTGAGCAAATCAAAGAGGTATTAAGCTGTCTGATAATTGTTAATACGAAGAGAAATGCTCAAGCAGTTTTTGCAGCGTGCCAAAATAAAAGCGACATACCTGTATTTCATTTGAGTACGGATTTGTGTCCGGCACATCGCACTGATGTTTTTAATAGAATCCGAAATCTGCTTGACAACAATCAACCTGTTATATGTATCAGTACTCAATTAATTGAGGCAGGAGTTGATATTGACTTTGGTACGGTAATTCGATTTATTGCCGGACTTGATTCAATTGCCCAGGCAGCAGGTCGCTGTAACCGGCATGGCAAAAGACACCTTGGGAGCGTATTTGTAATTAATCCCAGAGAGGAGAATATTGATTCGATGCATGATATAAAATTAGGTCGGGATGTCTCAGTGCGAATAATTAATGAAGTAGAAAATCTTTCAGCAGGATTGCAGAAGGATTTGCTGCATCCCGATGTTATGGAACGGTATTTTCAATACTATTTTTACAGTCGTGCTGGTGAGATGTCGTATCCGATTGATATTGGGCATAATGATAGTTTACTCAACTTGTTAAGTTTAAATAGCAGTTCAGTTAACGAATTTGTTCGAATAAATGATAAACGGCCCGGTATATTTTTCAATCAGGCTTTTCAAACTGCCGGTCACAATTTTAAGGCAATAGAGGATTTTACCAGGGGTATCGTAATTCCTTATTCAGACGAAGGAAAAGGTGTTGTGGCTGACCTGTTTTCTCAATATGCTACTGAGCGGCGTTTTGATATACTTAGGAGGGCTCAAAGGTTTTCAGTAAACGCCTTCCCAAATACAATAAAGAAGCTTCTTGAACAAAAGGCTCTTCGGGAAGTACCCGATATTGGAGTATTGGTTTTAGATGATCCAAGGTATTACGATTTGGAATATGGTCTAAGTACTGAATTGAGGAATAGTTATGAAACTTTAATAAAATAATAATATGGATGTACCAAAAAACAGTATTCAGTTTAAGGTGTGGGGGCGCTATGCACTCTTTACCGATCCAATTACGAAAATGGGAGGAGAACGATGCTCATATCATATCCCAACCTATGAGGCTCTTAAAGGCATTGTCAAATCAATATACTGGAAGCCTACTTTAATTTGGCATATTGATAAGGTACGGATTATTAAGCCGGTCAGAACACAGACAAAAGGAGTTAAGCCCCTTAATGATGGGGGTATCTACCCTAGCGAGAGGGAACCTGGAAAAAAACAAAAATCGTTTAATGATTTAGCTATTTACACTTATCTGGCAGATGTGGAATATCAGGTTTTGGCCCACTTTGAATGGAATGAATTCAGGCCGGAGCTTGCCCATGACAGAATTGATGGTAAACATTTTCAGATTGCACAAAGAATGCTTCAGCGGGGTGGTAGACAGGATATATTCCTTGGTACTCGCGAATGCCAAGGTTATGTTGAGCCTTGTAACTTTGGAGAAGGTCCAGGTTACTATGATTCAATAGATGAGCTTTCATATGGTTTGATGTTTCATAGTTTCGGCTACCCTGATGAGACTGGGGAAGATATGCTTGTTACCCGTTTTTGGTTTCCGGTAATGAAATTTGGGATCATTGAGTTTAATCGATCAGATGATGAATCCAATATCATAAAAAAAGTAAGGCCTATGACTGCAAAGGTGTTTAATGAAGGTAAAAATTTCAAGTCAGTGGAAGAGGAATATACTGACTTAATTCAACAGCCGTACAAGGAGGACGGCATGATATGAGCTGGATACAGGAATTATACAGAACCTATGATAATTGCGTCGACATAGATGAGCAATTGACACCTCCCTATCATATGCGAAATAACACGCAGATTGAGGTGAGGATAGATGGGAATGGCTCCTTCCTTGGTGCAAAATTCGAAGAATTGAAAAATACAATAATTCCCTGTACTGAAAAATCTGAGGCAGCCAGAACAATGAACCCTCCTTCGCACCCTCTTTGTGATAAGCTGCAATTTGTCGCAGCGGATTATAATGGTAACAAAACATCATATTTTTCGAAATACCATGACCTTTTAGGGCAATGGGCTAATTCAGAGTTTTCTCATCCCATGGTTAAGGCGGTTTTTACATACATAAATAAAAGAAGCCTGATTAATGACTTGAGGACTTTTGGAGATGATATTATCAAGGCTGATGAAGATCCGGCTGATTTGTTTGTCCGGTGGCGGATAGAGATTCCCGGTGAGAATGAAACCCGGACCTGGAAATCTAAGTCTCTTTTTGAAAGTTGGAAGGATTTTTACGAGAGTCAGGAATCTCTTTCAGGTCTGTGCATGGTAACAGGGAAAGAAAAGGTGTTGGCAATTAACCATCCCAAAAGGATCAGGCATGGCGGTGATGGAGGCAAACTCATATCCTCCAATGATAGAACTGGCTTTACATTCAGGGGTAGGTTCACTACAGATGAAGTCATTATTGATGGGAAAAAAACCGAAGTGGCGATTCAATCGGCTTCAGTGAGTGCTGAAGTCTCACAGAAAGCTCACAGGGCTTTGAGCTGGCTAGTTGCAAGACAAGGCTTTCGTAACGGAGATCAGGTGTTTGTGTCCTGGTCTGTTACTGGAGAAGACAAACCTGACGAATTTGCTGATACTATTTCACTTTTTGATGATAGTGATGAGGAAAAGATAAATGAATTAGTCAGTCATGACTATTATGATGCCGGTCAGAGATTTGCTCGCAAATTATCGAAAAAAATTGCTGGTTACAGGACTTCACTGACGAATGCGAAGAAAATAGTAGTGCTGGGACTTGACTCTGCTGGTCCCGGAAGAATTTCCATTACCTTCTATCGTGAGCTGGCAGGTTCTGAGTTTCTGGATCGGTTGGAAAAATGGCATAATGATATGGCTTGGTATTTTTATGAATTTATACCAGATCCAATCGAAAAAAAGAAGAAGTATTCAGGCTTTATCACATATGCACCATCACCACTTACCATCATAGATGCATGTTATGGCAAAAGGCCTGATGAAAAACTTAAAAAATCATCTGTCGAACGATTATTACCCTGCATACTTGAAGGCAGGCAGGTTCCGTCTGATTTGGTAAACTCTGCTGTTAGAAAAGCTTCAAACAGAATAGCACTGGATCATTGGGCATGGCTAAGAACTTTGAGTGTAGCATGCTCACTTTATAGCTGTCAAAATTTAAGAAATAGTCAAAACAAAAATAAATTAAAAGTTATGGCACTTGAAAGACAAAGAACCGATAGAGATTATCTGTTTGGAAGGCTGTTAGCCGTTGCAGAATATATCGAAGAAAGGGCATTGTACCTTGCAAATGAGAAACGGGAGACGAATGCGGCCCGAATGATGTATATATTTTCCGAACATCCTTTTACCACCTGGCAAAAACTGTATGACAGAATTGCTCAGGGATATTTCTCCAGACTTCAGGCCAGGAGGCCGGAGTTTTTATTTCGGATGAAAAATCTAATAGGGGAAATAAATTGTTTGTTTTTACCTGGCGATTTCGAAAAGAAAGAAAAACTGAGTGGACTTTATCTGCTTGGTTATCATTGCCAGAGAATGGCATTGGTCTCCCCGGATACTAAAGAACAATTGTCAGAAGAAGAAACCACTAACTAATTAAATTTAATATTATGGCAACACTGGAAAGTAAAATTGATTTTGCAGTTATATTGCGAGCAACAAAGGCAAACCCGAACGGGGACCCTTTGAATGGTAATAGACCTCGAATGGATTACGATGGCTATGGAGAGATTAGTGATGTTTGTATTAAACGAAAGATACGCGATCGGTTGACGGAAGCTAAAGATGAGAATGGTAAATATAAATACTCAATCTTTGTTCAAAGCGATGAAAAGAAGGTTGATGATGCTAAAAGTTTAAAAGACAGGGTCGATAAGACGCTTACGGATAATCTCACATTGGAAAATGCTTGCAGTACATGGTTTGATGTTCGGGCTTTCGGGCAAGTATTTGCCTTTAAATCTCAAAGCCCTAAAGGAAAGAAAAGTGAAGATACAGATGTTTTAGGCGATACCGGAGTATCAATTCCAGTAAGAGGCCCGGTTACTGTTCAATCGGCATTTAGTATTGAGCCAATAAGACCAGAAAGTTTACAAATTACAAAAAGCGTTAATAGTGAAACAACCGCTGATGGGAAAAAGAGCTCTGATACAATGGGTATGAAGCACCGGGTTGACAAGGCTGTTTATGTCTTTTATGGAAGTATAAACCCACAACTAGCTGAGAAGACGGGCTTTTCCCGAAAAGATGCTTTAGCGATCAGAGAGGTTTTACCAAAAATGTTTGAAAATGATGAGTCATCCGCCCGTCCAGCTGGTAGCATGGAAGTCTTGAATGTTATATGGTGGGATCATGGTTGCAAGGAAGGCTTGTATTCATCTGCAAAAGTTCATGGTAGTCTCACGGTTAATGCTGATGGTTCATATAGTATAAAAGAACTTGATGGACTTACCCCGGAAGTTATTAAAGGTTTTTAGTCTTGAGTAAGGGTGCCTTGTTATTTTCATAGTATACAACTGATGTAGATTCTTTATTAGATATATAGATGGCGTGCGAATCTCTCGAAGAACAATATAATGATGACACCAGATCATTTGTATAATGAAGATGAATTGCTTATGCTATCAGGTATTCAGCATATTGCATTTTGTGAAAGACAGTATGCGCTTGCTTATATAGAGATGCAATGGTTGGAGAATGTGTTGACTGTTGAAGGCCATCATCTGCATGAACGCGTGAATGACCCATTTGAAAGCGAGTCAGGTTCGGATATTATTATATGGAGAGACTTGCCAGTTGTGTCTTTAGTAATGGGTATATACGGCCGTGCTGATATTGTTGAGCTGATAAAAGTCGGCAATAAAGAATCGGGTTCGATAAAAGTATCTGGTAAATCAGGATGGTGGAAATTACTTCCTGTTGAATACAAACGGGGTAAGCCAAAGCCCGATGAACGCGATGAAGTTCAATTATGTGCCCAGGCAATGTGTCTTGAGGAAATGTATAGGATAACCATCTCCGAAGGATCCTTATATTACGGACAAACACGCCATCGTCATAAGGTTGAATTCAGTAGCTCCTTAAGAGAACAGGTTTTATCATATGTAAAACGAATGCACCATATTTATACTAGTGGAGTTACACCCCTGCCCATATTTAAACAACACTGTAAATCATGTTCCCTGTATGAATTATGCCTTCCCAAAGTAATTGGTAATGGTAGTGCAGGAACTGAATATCTGGCTCTTTTTCAAATCTAGTTAAGCTCATTAGTGGGATGCGTAAATTACTGAATACCTTGTATGTTACATCACCGGAATCTTATCTTGCAAGAGATGGTGAAAACATTGTAATCAGAATTGATAATCGGGATAAATTCAGAGTGCCTGTTCATAATATTGAAAGTATAGTATGTTTTGGGTATTTGGGTGTAAGTCCTGGTTTGATCGGGTTATGTACTGAACGAAATATAGGACTTAGTTTTCTTAACGAACATGGACGCTTCTTTGGCAGGATATCCGGTCCAGTAAAAGGAAATGTACTTTTACGGAGAAGGCAGTACCGTATCGCTGATGACAAAAAGATTATTCTCGAGATCAGCAGGGTTTTAGTTGCAGGTAAAATAGCCAACTGCCGAAATGTTCTACAGAGGACTATTCGAGATCATGGGAGTAAAAGCAACAAAGACCCTTTAGCAAATATCTCAGTGCTATTGGAAACCAGACAGAGGCAGGCGCTTAAGGCTAATGATGTTAATGAACTGCGGGGAATAGAAGGGGACGCTGCAAATGCCTACTTTTCCGTTTTTAATCATCTAATTGTATCACAAAAGGATGATTTTGTTTTTAAAGAGAGATCAAGGCGCCCACCAAGGGACTTTGTTAATGCTTTGTTATCCTTTTCATATGCATTACTAGCTCATGAAGTTCAGTCTGCTCTTGAAAGTGTGGGGCTTGACCCATATGTTGGATTTCTTCATGTTGACAGGCCAGGCCGTCCAAGCCTTGCATTAGATTTAATGGAAGAGTTCCGACCTTATTTATGTGATCGTCTTGTACTATCATTGATTAATCGCAGACAAATTACTGCTAAAGGTTTTTTGAGCAGAGAGGAATCGGGTGTTATAATGGATGACGATACAAGAAAGGTTGTCCTTACGGCATGGCAGGCCAGGAAACAGGAAGAACTGAAACATGTCTTTTTACAAGAAACTATTCAGTTGGGGCTGTTGCCCTATATTCAATCTTTGCTTTTCGCGCGATATATTCGGGGTGATCTGGACAGATATCCGGTATTTCTAATGAAGTAAAATATGATGATCCTCGTTACATACGATGTTGAGACTATGACAAATGAAGGTAAGAAGCGATTGAGGAAAGTTGCCCGACAGTGTGTCAATTTTGGACAGCGTGTTCAAAATTCGGTTTTTGAATGTATTGTTGATCCTGCACAGTTTGCTGAACTGAAACACAGACTTGAAAACATTATTGATAAGAAAAAGGACAGCCTTAGATTCTATTATATGGGAAATAAATGGTCCAGAAAAGTTGAGCACATTGGCGCAAAAGATACATTTAATCTGGAGGAGGATACTTTGATTATTTAAATTTGCGAACCTTAAGCTATCAACGCATTCTAATGGGATTCGCGTTCTTTGAAATAGTGTTGGAAAGGATAAAATTAAATAAGCTGGCAAAGAAATTATTATCTTAAAAAAACATGTTCGCATTTTTTTAGAGTTATTGATTTATATTTCAGCAATTTCCGCATATTACTGTCGCACCCCATGCGGGTGCGTGGATTGAAACCTATCTTGCCGACA
>Ga0208196_1002514_pt1 | contig 16815 bp, 18 predicted proteins | sample AD_JPNNA7_MetaG_FD_184443 | JGI IMG/M metagenome (GOLD analysis project Ga0208196, IMG submission 184443) | Active sludge microbial communities of municipal wastewater-treating anaerobic digesters from Japan - AD_JPNNA7_MetaG (SPAdes) (version 2) | ecosystem: Engineered > Bioreactor > Anaerobic...
CACTCGGATCGCGGGGTCCAGTATGCCTCCCGAGACTACGTGGAGGAGTTGCTTGCCAACGGCTTCCGAATCAGCATGGCCCGCAAAGGCAACCCCTACGACAATGCGGCAGCCGAGAGCTTCATCAAGACCCTGAAGGCCGAGGAGGTCTACCTCTGGGAGTACCGGACGATGGCCGATGTCCAAAATCGTCTTCCCTACTTCATCGAGGACGTTTATAATCGCAAGCGGCTGCACTCCTCACTCGGGTATCTGCCGCCTGTAGAGTTCGAGGAAATGTTCAACAACGCCAAGTCCTGTCCGGTTACCCTAACCGCAGCTGTCTAACCGGAGGGGAGCACTCCAACGTGCTCGCTGCTCTTTGACAGATATTGGAGTCTTATATTGGAAATATATTCCTCAAATCTTTAAGTGGCGGGAGAATGCAGATCTTGCCCAGTGTCCAATTTATAAGAATTATCAGCTCGTTCGTAATATATTATCTGCATGCGTAAGGAAAGATGGCACAGTTTCATTGAATAATGGTCACGTTGTCTTGATTTATGATGAGAGAAACCCATCATTCAATCCTGGCGGCGCTGGTTTCAAAGCATACGAGCAGACGAAGAGGCGATTCTTAGCCCTCAGCTATTGAGGAAGTGCAGCTGGCAGCAGATAACAAACAGGATCCGGTCAAACGGAAGCCTCTCATGGCTAATGGAGGGTCTTGAAAAGAAATACGGGATTTAGAATCAAACATGTTTGATAACATTAATTCTACCTGTATGCATAATCCAAATCCTTGGATTCGATGATTGTCTTGAAATCTTTAAAGTAGGCGGAACTGACTGAATAGCCCAATAATTCCTTGACATTTTAAGATGTTAGACATATACATAAAAGCGGGAGGGGAAGCGGAGTCGTATTTCGGGGTACTTGCTGAGACGCTCTGTTTTCCGGAGGGGACTTTGCTGATAAAAGCGGGACCACAAAGCCTGATTCGGGAGCATTAGCTCCTGGTCGGGCTTTATTGTTTTTGAGTATTGTAAAGTTACCAAGATGATAAAAGTAAGAATAGTGAAGAATAGCATATATTTGTTCGCTTCACTCTGGCAGTCTTTCTGTTTGAATGAGAGTAGATCATAGCGATACCGAATAACAAGAGAAAGAAATGATTATTAAATGATCCAAGTCAATCCGGCATAAAGTGATGAGCATTACGGATGCATCTAATCTAAAGACTATGAGTTTAAAAGAGATTCCCATTTGTCCCGTTTACTATTCGGACGATAGTAATCTTCTTCTCGATTTTTATATACCTGTATTATCTAATTCTATTTCATATAAAAGAGTAGCCGGATACTTCTGTTCAAATACTTTTGCAATAGCTGCAAAAGGGATTGCTAATTTCATCAACAATGGTGGGACTATAAAATTAATAACAAATGTTGTTTTAGCGGAAGAAGATCAATCGGCAATTAAGCATGCACTCGTACAAAAAGAGTCGGAGATTCTCGAGGAAATAGATAATCTCGAGGATGAATTAAAGAAAGATCATATTCGAATGCTGGGGTGGATGATCAAGAATGGTAAATTAGATATCAAGGTTGCGGTTTTAAAAAAAGGCATTGAACATCAAAAAATTGGTATCCTAGAAGATCTTCACGGAAACATAGTGTCATTTAGTGGGTCAGATAATGAGACTGTCTATGGGTGGCTTCACAATGATGAGCAATTCCACGTTTTCTGTAGCTGGATCTCAGGCGATAAGAGCCATCTTAACCCCGATATAGATAGATTCGATAGACTTTGGAATGATCAATGCAACAAGGTAAGAGTATTTAGTGTTTCTGAAGCATTTTATAAGGGCTTAGTTAAAATTGCCCCCTCAAATAGCCAGGAATTTATTAAATTAGCAGCTGACGCAGCTGACAAGCTAATCAGTGAGTACTCACAATCATTCAAATTCCATAAAAAGATTTCGAAGCGAGACAAATTTCTCAATTCGTTATGGAACTTTCAAAAGGAAGCTATCAGTAGTTGGCAGAAATCTAACTATGCTGGAATTCTATCCATGGCTACTGGTACGGGCAAAACAAAAACAGCGATCGGTGGGATGATCGAATTAAATAATAGCAACCCTTCGCTATTTGTCGTCATTTGTGGTCCTCAGAATACGATCATCAAGCAGTGGGAAAAAGATATTTCAGATATTGAGATATTTGATTATTCGATCTTTGCAGATAGCACCAACCAAAAGTGGGACACTGAATTATCTGATTTGTTGATTGATTATTCATCTGGGCGCGTGAATAACTGTGTGGTTTATACAACATACAATACTCTATGTAGCAATCGATTTATCAGCATACTCTCCTCAAAACTCAAGAAACCATCCCTTCTAGTCTGTGATGAAGTCCATTGGGCAGGTGCCGATACATTTAGTAAAGGATTGTTGCAGATCTTTGATTTTCGTCTAGGTCTCAGTGCAACTCCTCAAAGATATATGGATACGGACGGCACTGATACGGTTATGAACTATTTTGGAAGTGTCTGCTATGAATATCCTCTCGAAAAAGCACTGAATGATATAAATCCGTCCACAGGAGAGACGTTTCTTTGCCCCTATAATTATTTTCCAATGTTTGTAGAACTAACTGACGATGAACTTCGGGATTACTATGAACTCAGCGAGAAGATCAGTGCTCAATATATGAAGAACAAACGTTCTTCAGATATCAGCGATTATTTACAACGCCTTTTGGAGAAAAGACAATTAATCCTTATTAACGCAAATGGTAAATTTGCTCTATTAAATGAAACTCTTGATTCTATGGGCAGTGCTAGATATCTATTGGTATACTGCTCCCCTCAGCAGATCGACTCTGTACAGGATATTTTAAATTTTCGTAATATAAAAAATCATCGATTTACTGGGGAGGAAGATATTAATCCCAAAAATGAATACGGGAATAAATCTGAGCGAGATTTCATAATTTATAATTTTGAAAAAGGGTCTTACAGTGCCCTCGTTGCCATGAAATGTCTAGACGAGGGTGTAAATATATTAAGAGCTGAAAATGGCATATTCATGGCTAGTTCAGGTAACCCAAGGCAATACATACAGAGGAGAGGGCGTTTACTAAGAAGGCATCCAGGAAAAAAGCTCGTAAATATATATGACATTTTAGTTGTTCCATATCTCGATGAGGCTAGGGCGAGGAAAGCCAGTAAGGTAGATCGCAAAATTCTTGAAAAGGAGTTAAATCGATACGAAGAATTTTCTAACCTAGCCAATAATCGGCTAGATGCAATGAATAAAATTCACAAAATCAAAGAACTCTATGGGTACTATTCAAGAGAAAGGAGCGACGAATGAAATCTCAGTCTGCAATCAACGACAGAATTATTCGCGAAATAGATAATTTAGATTCGGATATTAAAATTAAGAAATTCCTAAGGGAAATATTACATGTAGAACTTGATATTATGGATCAAGAGAAACCGCATTATGCTGATCAATACAAGGCTATACTGGATAAAATAATCTAATTGAAAATAATGGAGATGAATATGCAATCTATTATAATTAAAAAAATAGATTTAATCAATTATCGTCAATTCATAAAACAGACTATTGAATTTAACAATGATTCAAAAGGAAATATTGTTATTATTCAAGGCGAGAATGGTTTTGGTAAATCAAATATATATAATGCAATAAATTGGTGCTTCTTCGGTGTAGAAGAGCATTTAAGGTCCGACGCTCACACACTTCCTGTATGCAATACAAAAATATTCAACAAATTGAAGCCGGAGACGTCTACTGAAACAATCGTACGGATTACATTGGATACGCCTAGTGGAGAAAAAGAAATAGAAAGAAAACATTTAATATATAAGAATAAAGATGGTAAACCGTATGTGGCACAAAATGACCTAAATATCATGGAGGTCGTAGGGAAAAATTGGAAAATAGCCCCTAACCCTGAATATATCATTTCTAGGATATTACCGAAGAATATGCGTCATTTCTTCTTTATTGATGGTGAAAAACTTAGACAGCTATTTGAAAATATAAAATCTGACCAAATAAAAAAATCAATATTTGAATTGTCACAAATATCCTTACTTCAAAATGCAACTGATCATTTAAGTTATTTCAAAAACGTCTTAAGAAAGGGAATTGACCTCAAGCGCGAGCCAGATTTATCTCAGTATCAAGAATACCTAGATAGGCTGCAGAAAACTATTCTTAATAACAAGGAACAGTTGGTTCAGCTTAAAAATGAAGTAGATGAAGCATATATTAACAAAAGTAAATTGGATCAGGAACTACAAGAATTAGACATCGAGCACATCAAGACATTAGAGACGCAAAGAAGAGGTTTAGAGGAAAAAATTAATATATTGCAGAAAAATTACGAAGAGAAGGAAAAGGCATTTTTTAGTGATTTAATTAGAATGGCGCCGCCGATAATTATTCTAAAAGCAATTAAGTCGACCTTGAATATTATCTCCGATTTACAGCAAGAAAACAAACTGCCGCCCACAATACAGCAGACCTTCTTAGAGGACTTACTTGCAAACATGAAGTGTATATGCGGTGCTGATCTCAGAAAAGAAGAAAATATGAGTTGTAAGAAGACGCTTGAAGAATTGCTCGAAAAGGCGAAGTATTCAGATATGGCGGATGATATTTTAAAACTTAAATTCGAACTAAAGTCACTCCTTATAGAGGAAGGTAAAGTAGATGACGTCATAAATAAGTACGAGTTGAGTATTCACGAAATCAAGGATGAGTTGAACGCTAGCAATAAACGACTAAAGGAGGTGAAAACAAAGATTGGTGAAGTTGATTATGATAAGGTTAAAACTATAAACGAGGACAGAAATAATCTAGAGAAAACTATTGGGATATGGTTGGGAAAAATAGGAAAATTGGAAGTAACAATATCAACTGATGAAAAAAAATACAAAGAAATTGAAACTCTGTACAATAAGGAGTTAGCTAAGAAAGACAAATATAAAATTGTAATCAATAAGCTTAAATTTTGCGATCATGCAATGGCAGAGCTGCAGAAGGTAAAGGAAAAATTGATGGATGAGATACGCGATGAAGCAGAAAAGAATACTCAAGACTATTTTAATAAGTTAATATCCTCGAAGAAGTTCAGTCCTCCACGAATTAGCGATAACTATGAATTAATTGTCGAAAAGGATGGATTTAATGCGGTAACATCATTGTCAGCCGCAGAGACACTGTGCATGGGTTATTCCTTTATGGCTGCGCTTCGTAAAACATCAGGCTTCCTAGCACCTATTGTTATTGACACCCCGTTAGCAAAAATTGACAAGAAATATAGATTGAATGTTGCAGAATGGTTGAAAAATGCACTATACGATGCACAGGTAATTCTACTAGTCACAGATTCTGAATATACGAAAGAATTTAGAGATGCCATTTTACCATGTGTGAGAGATGAGTTCATACTAAAACATGATAAAAATGCCGAAACATCGGAGGTTATCCGACATGCAAACTAAGGCAATCAAGGATCCGCAAATATTTGTCAGTCAGGAACTGCGTAAAGTATTCGACGATATGAAAAAGTATGGCGAGTTCAAGACTTTAGAAAATAAGGATTTATTCATGCTAGCTGTATTATTCGGATACTTGAACGGGAAAACGAAGCCTCTTGGTAGTCAGGATAAAACAGAAAGTGGATTTACGAGAGAAAGGTATTTATCTGATAAGGATAATGCAATTCTAAAAGCCATAGCGATAGCAGAAACGGGTACCATCGATATTGCCGATGATGTTCCAAAAGTATATGCAATTGCCGAAAAATATGCAAACGGTGGAACTAATTATTTAAAAGAATTTGTTTTTGATGACCCCGCCAGTTTCACAAAGAAATATGCTTCCCTGCTCAAAGAGTTATGTAGCAAGCGGAACACCTAAAGACATTTATTTAATTTTGATACAATTAATTCAACATTATTGCAATTTCTGCAGATATTTTCGATTTCAGCTATAATACCAATTGAATTACCTTTGGGTACATTCTTTATTGCATAATGGGTACTTGCTGCGCATTTACCTTTCGTATCACTTTTGCGACTATCAGAATTAATTCTAGATCTCAATCTTATCTCTTTCGAAATTGGCAAGCCAATTTGCCTCTCAATAGCATCATAGAATAAAGCTTTCGACTCATTATCTATAAAATCGTCCCTTCTACTGTTAGGAACCAATTCTGCCGAATCAATATGAATTTCTCCGACTGTATAGCTATTAAATCTATCTTCTCGAAAACACTTATCGAGAAGATGCGGACCACCAATCAGTATATTACCAGCCCTGACACGTATTCCCGAGCAAGACTCCCCTTTACTTATCGAGCCCAATAAATCTCTTCTTTTTCCATACCAACCATAAGCAATTGGAGATTTATATCCTACATCAACTGCAATAAGCTCAACGTCATCGATATGATCAAACCCACCACCTTTATTTTTCGTGGTTCGTATTTTGCTCCTATAGGGTTTATATATGTGTTCTCCATTTAAAACGATACTGTACTTTCCGTAATGACTTAGATTCTCCTTTAGATAACGATCGATCTTGCGCCCGAAAATGAAATTATTATCAAAAGGCACGGGCGCGACCTGACTCAGATAATTACGGACTCTCTCTATATCAAATATGTAATTTTTGAAACTTTTTACATCGTATAAGATGACTTCGAAGTAACTACCTTCTTTAGATTGACTATTCCTCTGATAAAATTTTGTAATATTCTTTAGTATTTGCTTAAAAGTGCGTGGTTTATTCGATAAATTTAGAGCCTTTTTTAACCTATAGCAATCCCATTCCTGTATTGATTCAGTAGATTCACCTTCCGCCTTTGTACGGAATATTGCCTTATCGCAGAAGGCGATTCCACCTAGTCTTCCAATACCTCTAAAACCCCGTAAGTGCAGCCCGCGCTTATTACTTTCTCCAATACTGCTGAGCACTTCTTCCGCCTTTTTAGCAGATACACCCAGTCCATTATCAAATATTCTAATACTACGGTCAAAAGGATCTAAATCGATATTAACAGCATAATGTCCATTATTATTGCTACTCAAATCAAAAGAATCAACAGAATTCTGAATGTATTCACGATAGATAGATAGTGGGTCATTGTACATTCCGGATGTCAGATTTTCCAATAAATACATCCCCGCTCTAAATGATGATCTATGCATGTCGTTGAATCCCTCTATTCATATTCTTCAAATAGCGGCAGACTATAGTCTGGCAAATAGTAGTCAAGAATATTTCTTAATTTAATGTTCTGAACTTTGCTTATGGCAGTAGCCAATGTCTTCTTTGATCTATTATTGCATAGTATGGATAAAAGCTCTTTCCGTTCTCCATTTGTTAATCCGAAATATTTATTTAGCCAATCAACTTCTTCTGTCTTGGCTTCACGGCCTCTATTCATTAGAATGGATTCCGGCATATGAAGAATAGTCATAAATTCATCAGCCGTGGATCCAAATGCTCTATTAAAGAAATCTTCTTGAGGCATTACACTACCTTTCATAACGTTCAGAATTCTTTGAACTCCCCTTACAAACTGCCAATTCCAAAAAGGTTCATCAATATATGTTCTGTCTGTTGCGTTTAGTGGAATATATTTCATCGGGAAAGAATATATCTTCAGTCCTAGTTCTTTATTCAGATCGATATTAATCTTTAGTCGTTGCCAAAATTCTTCGGGTGTATCTTTATAATTATATAGAATATAATTTGATAAGTTCTCTATGCCGTAGCGAGCGGCTAATCTTATTTTTTTTTCGTATATTTTCTTTAATTTTATGCTGTCAAAAGCTATTCGAAGCGGGTTTATTGCTATTTTCGAAAGTAATTCAAAATGTTTTTCGTTAATTAAACGTACGTCAACACCTTGATTAAAATCTACATGCCTTAACTTATTATTAATGCGTTCATTTTTCCCAAATCCAATATCCAATAAATCACTAATAAGTATTTCAAATTTTCTAGATGCCAGGATATTGTTATCAAACAGTACTAAATGTTGTTTCTTGCCGAAGGAATCATCTATTTTTTTGATTAAAGGTTTAATTCCCTTATAATCAATAAATTCAGGCTCTAATTCATGAACACCACAAAATGGACATCTATTGGGGCAACCACGTGTTGAATATCCAATGTAACTGTCGAGTAATGTGTATTTATGTTGAGTGCCATCGAATAATGAGTAATCTGGTATCATTTCATCAATTATATAGGAGTTATTTTCTTTAATTAGCTTTGTGTCATTTAAAATCCCCTTTACAATTTGATCAATACCAGTTGCCCTCCATAATTCTTGCCTCATTAACCCAGCCATTATGCCGCCGATGTAGATTTTATTTATATCGCCTTTTACTAATTCTTTATACCATTTGATTGTGTCTACAGTTACTTTCCAATGATAAGTAAATAATGTTGTTATATAAATTCTATTCCAGCTAGTGTATTCGATATCATGATTCCAACCTTTTACAAAACGCACACTGTCACCGATGGTCTTATGATAAGTTGAAAGTTTCATAAGACCGAGAGGAGGGAATTTTGTTTTATAAGCGGGTTCTACTAAGAGGATATTTCTTTTCATGATGAGGTAATTCACGAATTTCTAGTATGAATATCAAATTACTGCTATTTTGTCTATCTATATTTTAACAAAGGGGAAAGAAGGATACAAGAATCTTCATTCTTGATAAATGAATATATTGTGTTGCAAAAAGATATTCATAAATAATTAATGAATACAGCTATATGCATGATATAGCAGAAGAAAATTATAGTCAGCATCAAAGATTGGTCCTGATGCTGACTATAATTTTACTAATTCACCATCCCCAACACCATCCCGCCCACCTTCTGCAACCTGAACCTGCTCTCCGCTGAAAGCAACTCGTATTGGGAAGCCTTGGTGTAGGAATTGATTATCGAGAACATGGTGAACCCGTATTCCTGACCGAGGGCCCAAGCGACAGCCTCCCTCTCGGCTGGTTTAAGCTCAAACTGCCGATTAAAGCTCTCTATCGTCGCCTCGGGGTTCTCCACCTTGCTCTCCAGTGAGGTCTCAAAACGCTCCCTCTGCTGCCCGAATCCTGCCTTCAGTTCGTTCAAGACTCTCGGGAGGCTTGAAAGGAGTTTGTCGGAGACATGCCTGTAGGATGCGGACACCTCCGTCTTGGAGATCAGTCCATTGGTGCAGACCAATCTCAGGGTGAATGTGGAAATTGACAGAGCCGCCAGCCCGACTTCCGAATTGCTCACAGAGATTCCAGGTGTCATCTTGTCGCCGTTGATCCGGAAGGTCTCCCTCTCATCCGGGACGCTGACCAGCATGAACTCATCGTCCAGCGAGCATTGAACTCGGGTGCCGGGTTTGTATCCGTGCTCGAGCAACCTATCGAGCACTTCCAGGTTATCGGTGGGAACGTATCTCGGAGTGAAGATCGCCCTGACCTCGTTGCCGTCAAACCGGAAAAACAGCTTTTCGTTCTTTTCGTGCCTGATCCAGTAGTTGAGATGGTTTTGTTGCAGATCAGGCGGGCATTTCCGCAAATAGTTTATGGGTATTCCCAATCGCCAACAAATGCTCTGCTGCGCGATAGGTCGCATGTTGTAGGTCGCACCCGAGATGCAAACCCTTTCTAGGTCCGCAAAGGAGACGTCATCGACGGGTATCAATCTATCTTCATGGAACCTAGCCATGCTTTTCACCCGGTCATGGACCTTTTCAAGCGTCGTCATGCTGGACATGCTTCTACCTCCTTTCCCAACCTGGCCTTAGGTTGTTTTCTCTTTGACTTGGGACGGGCCTCTTGATCAGGGGGATTCGCCCGAATGTCAGTTATGATTTCAGGACCGGTTTCAACCAACTGCTCGCTCTCCGTTTCCCGTTCAGTCTCATCGACGAGACTACCCGGTTCACCCAGGTCAAAGAGGACGATGCTGACCGGCAGATTGATGACGGGGGAAAGCTGCTCCATCTCCTTCTCAACCAGCTCCCTGGTACTCCCGAATGGCGTTTTATCGCTCCTTCTGCCATTGAGGAGCAAGACGCCTGCGTCAACCCTTTGTCGCGCAAAGCCGATCTGCAGCCTCAGGAGTCCCTCCAGGATGAATTCGTAGACGTTGAGCGACCCATCTATGGCGATGCCGTTCGACAGCCCCTTGTAGAAGTACCGCCTCCCGTCCAGGATGTTCAAAGGCTCCTTCCTCCAGTGCATCTCATCAAGCGTCTGCCTCAGTAACTCCCCCCTGTGCAGGGTTCCGAACAGGGCGTCGTCCATGTACTCAAGGGTTGCCAGTAGGTGCTTATCTATCTTCTTTTTCTTCAGGATCTTGTCCGCATCACGAAAGTGTAATAATTCAAATGACATAGATGTTCTCCTTTCTGTGGATATGCTGGTTCTTTGATAGAGTAAGGGGAAGGTCAAAATTGATCCTTCCCCATTCGAGAGATAGGGTTTAAGGGGGATCTCTTGCTGTGGACGGTTTTAGAAGGTTCTGGAGGGGCTTATGGGTCCTGTTTGACCCCCATCGCCTCATCAAGGAAGATGGACTTCTTCGCTGGTTGCCCCAGGTAGGTATGACTCCAGCTTAGAAAGAGTAGCTTCATTGCCCGACTCATGGCCACGAAGCAGATCCGGCGCTCCTCCTCGATATCGCCCTTCTTGGAGGGGAGTATCCCTTCGACCAGTCCCACTACGAAGACGACCGGGAACTCCAATCCCTTCGCTTTATGTATGGTCATCAGGGACACCCCCTCCTCGTCGTTTGTGCTCTCGTCCTGGAAGGTCTCCGTGTATTCAAGAAATGCTTTGATTCCGGAGAACCGGGTTGCCGCGAGCTGGAGCTGATTGAGGTTTTGGATCTTGGAGTCGTCAGGCGTCGGAATATCCTCATCCGTGACATAGCGGTCGTAGTCGAGACTGTTTCTCAGCAGATTGATGACCTCCGCAGGGTGCAGGGTATTGGCTAGCTGGGTCAGGGGGTCCAGGAACGATACAAACTCCCTGACGTTCTTCCGGATAAAAGGGGTATCCGGTCTGAACGATTTGAGAGCCTCATACAGGTGGACCCCCTTGCCTGCAGCCTCCTCCTCGAGCTGGGTGACGACCTTCCTGCCGATGTATCGAACGGGAACATTCAAAATGGACAGCAATGCTTCGTCGCCGGCATCCGATTTCGGATCGGAGATCACTCTTAGATAGTCCAGAAGCTTCTTCACCTCAGGACGATTGTAGAAACCGAGACCATTCTCGATCCGGTAGGGGATCTTGTGCTGGGAAAACGATTCCTCCAGGACCCTGCTCTGGAAGTTTGCGCGATACAATACGGCGATGTCCTTGTATTGAAATCCCCGGTTCCAGACGAGCTCCTGGATCTCGTTGACCAGGTTGAGCGCTTCCCCTTCTTCGGAAGACCCCTCCAGGACGACTACCTCTTCTCCACCGGGATTCTTGGTCATGAGTGTCTTTTGAATCTTCCGTTCGTTGTGCTCGATGAGGTTCTGGCAGACTCTCAGGATTTGAGGAGTGCTCCGGTAGTTGCGGTTAAGAATGAAGATCCTCGAACCGGGAAACATCTGCTCGAAGTTGATGATGTTGCGCACCGACGCCGAGACGAAGCTGTAGATGCTCTGCCAGTCGTCGCCCACCGCAAAGAAGCTGGATCCGTTGTTCGACCCCGCCATCAAAGCTTTCAGGATCTCGAGCTGCAGGGGGTTCGTGTCCTGGTACTCGTCGATGAGGAGATGGAGGTAGCGCTCGGTGTACTTCTCCCTGATGGAAGGGTTCTCGCTGAGCAGCCGATATGCCCTGACCAGGAGATCGTCAAAGTCATAGAGATACTTCTTTTCCTTCTCCAGGTCGTAGCGCTCGTAGACATCGGCCACCTTGAGCATGGTCTTGTCGCCATCGTAGAGGGCCCTGAACTCCTCGACGGAGATAAGGTTGTTCTTGGCAAGGGATATCTCCTGCATGACCATTCCAAGAGAGAGATTCTTGACCTTCAGATCCCTCATCACATTCCTGATGAAAACAAGCTGGTCTCTGCCGGAGAGGATCTCGAAGATCCTCCCTTCGCTCCGAAGCAGGTAATGGCAGAATGAATGGATGGTACTCAGTGTGACTCTGGATGCCTGATTGCCCAATACGGGTATTAGTCGTTGCCTCATTTCCTCTGCCGCGTTTCTCGTGAAAGTTAGACCAAGTATGTTCTCAGGCGCTACTCCGTGCTCAATGACGAGCTTCCCGATCCTCTCCATCATGGTCCTGGTCTTGCCGCTACCGGGGACTGCTATAACCGCTGCCGTTCCCTCCAGAAAGCTCGCCGCCAGTTCCTGCTCCTTGTTTAATTTCATCGCTGATCGTTACCTCACTTTCTCGCTCCAAAACGGTTATGGCCATGCTGATCCGAAAGGATGTTGCCACCGCTTGGTCCAGGCAGGGGTTCGTTTTGTCTCGAAGCAACTGCTGTCTCATTATCTTCTGGTTCTCCCTCAAGTAACCCTTCAGGAACCGGATGACTTCATCAAGGGAATGGTTTTGAAGGAGCGTGGTGATGTTCAATATCTCCCTTCTCTTATTGCCGTAGTCGACGATCAGGTAATCCTGGGCATCGTTTATGTCCTTCTCTGTCATGGTGTTCACCTCTCGAACCATTCGTCACAGTGTTTCTTGTATGAGCAATTCTTGCATCGCCAGTTCTGTGAAGAGTCATTGGGAATGAAAATTCCGTTAGAGATGCCCCTCCAGACCTCGGCGATCTTCTTTTCCGCCCGCTTGAAATCGTTCTCCGTTCTCGACGTGTAGTATTGTTCGAACTTCGGTGTTTTCGTTTTTATCAAACAGTCGAATCTCAGCAGGATCTCCTTGTCCGCATGACCGTTTGCTTTTGCTGCCATCTGGTACAGGGTGAGTTGAAAGTTCCGATCCACCTCGTCTGCGGAATAGGCTCTCCCGCTTGTTTTCCAGTCCACGATGATGATGGTGCCCGATTCGTCCTCCTCAACCAGGTCGAAGGCGCCGATGATCTTGACGGGGCAGTTCTCCAGGGTGAAGGAGAAGGGCTCCTCGATGGAGATGACCTTGAACTGCTCGTGGGGACACTTGTGATAGTACGTGGTCAATAACTCCTTGCCCTCCATAAGCAGGGTTTTGAAGTCCTTCCCTTCGGCGTACTGGATGTTCTCATAACCCTCTGCTGCTGCCTTCCAGTAACGCTCGAAGTGCTCGTGCAGCTCCTTGGCGGTCATGGTTTTCCCGTCCATCTTTCGCTTGTGAAAGTCGGCAAGGGCGAGGTGGATGCAGCTTCCGAACTCCAAGGCATCGGCTCGGAATTCAGGTGGGAGGTGGTCGATCCTTCCCAATTTGTACAGAAGCCCGCAGTCGATGTAATCCCCGATGCTGGATGCCGATAGATGGGGTTCCTTCCTCAAGTCGTTTAATTCCATTTCAACCTCCTGACTCAAAATACGCAGGATCCTGCGCTTTTATGAAAAGATGGGACAGGACACACCAATCCCCATGCATCCTGTCCCGGATGTGGAGTAAAGGGAGATAGAGAGTTATGAATGGGATTGCGTATTAAGAACTTTGTTGGAGAGACCGAATTAGTCCTGAAGCATCTTTCTGAGACAGGTGCTCAACTTTCACACCGTAGGCATCGACGGACATCTTCTCGAGCTCCTCCACGGAGATTCCCCTTCTGCGGGAAAGATTGGCGATGGCATTTGCCTGGGCAGAGGAGATCTTGGGTACAGGCTCCTGCTTGGTCTTGCCACGTCCGTTGCCATTCCCGTCTGCTTTCTTCGTCTCCGTTGCCCTGTTGCCATTGCTCGAGGACGGAGGGGCAGCTTGGGCCTGAGTGGTAGTATCCGAAGTTGCTTGGGCCGCCGGCTCCTGCTTCTGGGGAATCGACTTGACCTCCTTCTTCTCAGCCTTGGCGATCTTCTTGGGTCTTGCCTGGGGAAGCTTTCCGGTATCCCGATTCTCGTTGATGTCGATGATCTCCCCGAAGTCCGAGATCTCCTCCAGTGCCGTCATCCCCACGTTGGTCATGGAACGAAGGGCTCTGGCGATTGCTCGGGTGCTGGCCATGCGAAGGAGATGCTTGGCAACTCTGGGGTGGCAATTCTGAGGATTTGCATCCCCCACATCTGTGAAGACCTCACCCGATTTGGACAGCACCGTTGCCTTGCAGATGGCCATGTGACCGTTTTCCGCTGTGGGAAGCTGAAGGGGATCCACGTCGATCTTGAGGATTCCCTTCTGGTGGGCAAGGTCCAGGAGCCCCGCATAGAGGACGAAATCCTTGTTCTCGATCGTGGTGATGAACCGCTCGTCCAGCTTGGGTTTCCTCCTCTCCAGGAACTGCGCCTTCTCCTGCTCCCCGTTGGGCACGCAGCTTGCGACCGCCAGGACGTGCTTGCACTTGAAGCTCTGGTCGTTTTTGATCCCCCTTGCGAAATCCCCGCAGGTGCAGGAGTACTGGTCCTCTGCCGCGTAGCAGACCTTGTAGCAGATCTTGCCCTCGTCGGACTCCACGTAGAACCAGGTCTCGTCCACCTGGATGACCCTCAGGTTCTGGGACTTCTCACTTCTTTTTTGAAGCTCCGCTGTCGTCATGTTTTCCACCTCCGAAGATTTCTTTGATAAGTATTGCGATGCCGATGGCGATCTCCGCTGCCTTGATGATGAGCTTCACGGTCTTCTCCTGCATGGGCATCCCCCTCCTTTCTCAGAAGGGGACTTCGTCTTTGGATTCTCCCTCCTTGAAACCCCTGCCGTCGGTCTTGATGAACTCCAGGGTGTTGGCGATGAGCTGGTAGGTGCTCTTGGATACCCCCTCGTCGGTCTCCCAGACGTGCCTGTCGAGAGTCCCGATGACGGCAATTCGGGCCCCCTTGTGAAGGCACCTTGCAGCGATGTCCGCCAGCTTCTGGAAGCAGACGACCCGAATCCAGCAGGTCTTCTTCTTGGATGAGTGAAAGGCGATGTTGAAGGACGTCACGGGATTTCCCTCGGAGGAATAAAACACCTCGGGGTCCGCACCCAAATTCCCTGTTAGGACGCACTGGTTGAGCATGATGTTCTCCTTTCTGAGCGAATTTTTCGCAATTCAAGAATATCCTTGAATTATCAATGATTTATATATATAGAAGTGTTCGTTATCCTGGAATTGGGGGGAGGAAGGGATGGCAAAGGAAGACCTAGATCTTATTCTCAAGAGACTGCTACAGACAGACACCTACCTGGAATTTCTACTCCAACTCGATGAAGCTGATTTAAGGACCCTGATTGCATGTATCAGGGAGAGGATTGATCGGGGAAAATAGTCAAGACATCTGATATCAATATTGCGCTCTTCAGAAGGATTGAGAATGCCATTTGACATTGGAGTTCGTTATACACGAGATGAGATACACGATGCAGTGGGTGGCGGTAGTAGAGTCTCTTATCTGCCCAATAGAGATGGTGTAAGCCTCTGCGCTTGTTTAACTCTTGAAGCAAATCCCGATGCTCCCTATGTAATCCTGCCTGGAAGAGGACGGGAAATTGAGCGGTCCGCTGACATCCTGTGTCGAAGACATAGGGATAGAGATAAAGCGATTCCTGTATTTATTAAGAGGAATATCAACCAGTGGGAATACGTGGGTAATTTCATTGTAGATCGTGACAGAACAAGTCAAAATGAAATAAACATGCATGCTCGCCGAGCGAATAGAACGGACATAACGCGTGTGGTATACATGAAGCAGGTATAATTCATGAAAAAGAGTGTAAAGAAATATCCGTTTCCCAACTTCTTGGATGGTCTATGTCATCCCTTGGAATTCGACAGGTGGTTGGAAAGAAAGACGCTCGCTCACTTGAGACGGGATCGTAAGAGAGGTATTAAGGATGCGACGAGGGAGTCTTATAAAATAGCGATATACGATGCTGTCATTCGTTGCGCAGGTAAAGATGCTTATACGGGAAAACAGTTGAGATGGGATCTAATCAGCAAGTATGACAATGATGCGTCCAAGGATGGCGGGAGAGAATATAAAAAGCAGTTCGGAGATCTACCCACAGTTGATCACCTTGGTGGCAATAATGAAGAGAGGTTGTTCAATATTTGCGCTTGGCGGATAAATGATGCAAAGAATGATCTGACCTTAGAAGAGTTCATGCAAGTATGTAAAGAAATCTTGGAGTTTAATAATTCCTAAAACGCAGTTGTATTATCGTTAGGTCGGATTGCGGATTTGCACTTTCACTTCCTGTTCTTGGTCTGGGGGGCGGAGATGGGGAAGAAGAAACAGGCATCAGGCTATTCATTCCTATCTTCCTCATTTTGTATTCATCTTCTTATCTTTATAAACAAGTTATTCTGACAATTGATTTCCAGATTCAAATCCGGAGTGAACATCATGACGGCACAGAAATTTCGTAGTGATGGACTGCCGTGGGATGAGTCGGATTCATTAAAAGCCCATCCTATTACTCATGATAGACCCTCTCTTAGCGAGTTCATCGGTCAAATAGAAACAATATATGGTCAAAAACTCAAGGAACAAGCACGTGAAGTGGCAATGGATTTCTGGGCTAATTGGGATGGTTTTTTGAAATTGATCAAAAACAATGAGCTAGAGCTGCCTATTCCGCTGATTTCGCCATGTGATTCCGAGCGAAGCCGCCACCGTGTTCCGGGTGAAGCCGCCACCCCCTCGGAGCGAAGCGACGCTGGTGTTTGGTGTTTCTCATAACGAG
>Ga0208196_1002521_pt1 | contig 16774 bp, 16 predicted proteins | sample AD_JPNNA7_MetaG_FD_184443 | JGI IMG/M metagenome (GOLD analysis project Ga0208196, IMG submission 184443) | Active sludge microbial communities of municipal wastewater-treating anaerobic digesters from Japan - AD_JPNNA7_MetaG (SPAdes) (version 2) | ecosystem: Engineered > Bioreactor > Anaerobic...
GGTCAGGCACAACAAATTTCGGGCAAAAGACCGACAGGGATAAAAATGATGAACTTGTGCCTGTGAAAAAATTTAAACCGATTCCAGAATATTCTCCCCGAACAAATATTTGGAAATATGTTACAGGTAATGGATACTCTACTGAAGACAAAATTGCACACCAGCATCCAGCCATCTTCCCTGAGCAGCTTGCAAGTGACCACATTTTGAGTTGGACTAATGAAGGAGATATCGTTTATGACTGTTTCGCAGGTTCGGGCACTACTTTAAAAATGGCTAAAGTACATGACAGGCTTTTCATTGGCTCTGAAGTTGTAACAAAATATTTTGAATTGATAAATAAACGGTTAGACTCAATATAGTTATAGGTCGAGAAAAGTATTCACCGTTTAAATATTTTATCAGCATACTAATTAATTGGTTTGGTTTTTCCTGAAACTGCGGTATTGGGTATTTTGATTGAAGATTTGTTATATCCTCTTCCAGTGCCAGTTGCATTTCCATTGTAATGCCGTCCAGTTCATAAATTTGCCATAGGGTATCAATACTGACCAGATTGAAATAGTTCTGCTCGATGTGTTCTGGAAGCGTTATTTCATGCAACTGCTCGCAGAACAATTCGTAACTTATATAACCAAGACTCCCTGTATACTTTTATTATACAGCATTATACGAACATGTAAAATGATTGAATGCAAAAAAGGCAATTTTGAGTCTTGGGCACATAGATGATTAAGAATTAGTTAAAAACCAAGAAAATGTTTTAAGCAATGAATATTTTATATGTAATTAATATTAAATGATTTAATTATCATTATCTAATGTATTACTTCAGTTAATACATGCATTAACCTGATACTCCGTTAATAAACGTTTCAATAAAATCCATTATCTTTCTAAGTATCCTATCCCCAGTTGTCTTTCTTTGTAAGAGGGTCGGCTTATCATATATTAACAGTTCCAGTATCTCGTCTCTTATTGGTTCTTGTTCGGAGTAGAGATAATTTTCAATTAATGTTCGTGTTTTTTCTTTTGATAGTTTTTCTTCTTCAACCATTTTCAGGAACGCTCTTTCCTCTTCTACTGCCCAAAATTTCTCAAACTCCTGTGGAATATCATCGGTATCCAGAATGATGGGAAGGTTCTCCCTGATGAACTTTTCAATCAGTTCCTTCTTACTTCTTAACTGCATTTCAGTGTTCAGCAGGTTGAATATTTCTTTTTCAATTTGCTCCGCTTCTTTCTTCTGGTTTGCTTTCAGTTTGATGAGTAGACGAATAATGTATGCAACATTTATTTCGTCACGGTGAATAAGTTCGAGTTCAAAGTCAACATCCTCAAGTATGCTTACCTTTTCCTTTGCATGTTCGCTTTTCACTTTATCGTGCAGGTCGAGATATTTACTCTTATAATCCTCGAATTGCTGCTCTGTCATGGATAAATCATTCCATTTGAAATCGGAGAAGGATGTCAGCACGTTTTTAATTCGCATGAGCTCCCTGAAGGCAATTATGAATTTCAGCTCATCATCTTCAGTGACCAGATTGTTTACGCTGTCGACAGTTGGTGTAATCTGAAGCAGGTTGATAAAGCCGTCATTAAATGCCTTTACATACTCATCATACGGCTTCATTATAATTTCTTCGATGGCATCCTTGTTACTGAAAAGGGTTATAGCTTCATCGGTGGCATTTTTCAGATTACGGAACACCACAATGTTGCCCTGTGATTTCAGTTCATTCAGTATGCGATTGGTTCGGGAATATGCCTGTATCAATCCATGATACCGCAGGTTCTTATCTACATAAAGAGTGTTAAGTGAAGGGCTGTCAAATCCTGTCAGGTACATGTTAACCACCAATAAAATATCGATTTTGCGCTCCTTTACCTTTTTGCTGATGTCGTTATAATAGTTGTAAAAACTTTGGCTGTCCCTTGTTGAAAACGCTGACCCGAACATCTGGTTGTAATGCTCAATAAATTCATCCAGTTTTTCACGGGTATGTGGATTGGTTGCATACGCAATCTCTGGTTCGGCTGCTGCGGATATTTCTTCTGGGATGAATCCGTTTGCATCGACATCAGCTTCGTTGGCAATATAGCTGAATATGGTGGCAATCTTTAAATCATGCTCTCCAAGCATTTTCTTGCGGTATAGCAACTCATAATAGCGAATAAGGGCTGGAATACTACTGACGCAGAACATCGCTGTAAACTCCCTGTTATGCGTTTTCCTGCTGTGATGGGCAATGATATAGTCAACAATTTTTTCCAGTCGTTGAGGAGATTCCATCAGTTCCTCAACATCAATATCCTCAACCTGTATGTCAATCTCATTGGCACTATCCCTGTTTCTGTACCTGCCGACATATTCCACGGAGAATTTCAATACATTCTCATCCCTGATAGCATCGGTTATAACGTATTTGTGAAGGCACTCCCCGAATAATTCCTTTGTTGTTTTTTTTCCCAACTCATTTTTAACGGCATTTTCAGCAAAAATGGGTGTGCCAGTAAAGCCGAATATCTGTATGTTCTTAAAGAAAGATATAATACGCTGATGTGTTTCACCAAACTGGCTACGGTGACACTCATCAAAGATGAAAACGATACGTTCATCCTGAAGTGGCTTCATACGCTCCAGAAAGTGCTTCTTGCTGATAGCTGCATTCAGTTTTTGAATAGTTGTTACAATCAGTTTAGTTTCATCGCCAAACTGTCTGACCAGTTGTTTTGTATTGTCAGTGCCATCAACGCTCCCTTTGCTGAATGAATTAAATTCATTTGTGGTTTGGTAATCCAAATCCTTTCGGTCAACAACAAACACAACTTTCTTAATTTTTGGCAGTCGTGTTAATATCTGGCTTGCTTTAAATGAAGTCAGCGTTTTACCTGACCCTGTGGTATGCCATATATACCCGTTTTTTCGGCTATGTAGTACCCTGTCAACAAGTGCCTCAACTGCATAATACTGATAGGGGCGAAGAACCATAAGTATTTTGGATGTTTCGTTCAGCACTATGTACTTGCATATCATCTTTGAGATATGGCACTTCTCCAAGAAATCAGATGCGAAGCCGTTTAAAATGTTCGTCAGCCGTTTGTTTTCCTTGTCTGTCCAATAAAATGTCTGTTTAAAAGACTGGAAGCGGTTGTTGGCGTAATATTTCGTGTTTACTCCATTGCTAATTACGAATATCTGAACATATTGGAACAAACCATAGCTACTGCTGAAAGAGTGCCGCTGATACCTGTTAACCTGATTAAATGCTTCTTTAAGTTCAAGTCCTCTACGTTTCAGTTCAATGTGCACCAGAGGAAGACCATTGATGAGTAATGTAACATCATAACGGTTTTTGTATTTACCTTGCATAGAGACCTGATGGGTAACCTGATACTGGTTCTGACACCACTGTTCAGTATTGATGAATTCGAAATAAAGGTTATCCCCGTTATCTCTTATAATATGCTGCTTTTCACGGAGTGTTTTGGCTTTTTCGAATACCGAACCCTTACTTAGGATGTTGAGTACCTTATCGAATTCCTTGTCGGAAAAAGTGATGTGGTTATGCTTTTCCAACTGGACTTTCAGATTGTCAATTAATTCCGTTTCATTCTGGATGTGCACCAAAGCATAACCCAGTTCCTGAAGTTTTACAATCAGTTGTTCTTCGAGTATTTGTTCGGGTTGTTTTGGCATCTTTATGAAATTTCCTTTTGAACTTTTTCCCAGACAGGATAAACAGCATTATAAAACTTCACCATCGCTTCTCTGTACCATGTGATTAAATCATCCCAATACTTTTCATCACTAAAGCGACCTTCCAGATTGTTCATTATCGTTGACGGCATTTCATGCCTGATTCTTGATGCTTTCTTTTTTTCCAGACGCTCCCAAATTATTTCACCATCAAATTTGTTCTCAATTTCTGTTTTATGTTTTAACATGGCATCAATAATGACCTTTTCGGGGTCGTTTGAAAAATACAGTTCGACTCTGAAATGTTTTCTCCCTATACAAAACCCAAAATATCCGCTCCCTTTCCAAAATCCCGTATTGAAATATGGCTTTGCTCCAACACGTTCTAAAAAATCAATTTTATGTTCGGCAAGGTGGTGCTTCAGTAGTCCCCAGAATTTTACCAAATGTGTTTCTGTTTCTTCAACCACTTTGCTTTTCTCCTTCTCTTCCTTCTCTTTCTCTTTTACATCAATCATGAATTCTTTGGTCTCTGGCAATGGAATAATTTGTTCCATCTGGAGAAACAATTCATCACCCATACTATATGGAATGGCTCTAAAGCACTGGATTTGTATGTCATGTGCCAATAACCATAGCACTGTTGATGTAACCTCTTTTCGAAAATTATTGGAAATGAATATTATTCTCTGGTCGTTACGATTTAGAAGAAGTTCCTCTTCATCTCTTTCCAGAAACTCAAGTAAACTCTCCTTAGCATCCTCACCATTTCCCCACTTGTCAATGTATTCCTGATACATTTTTATGATTTGGGCAGTGGTGAGTGTTGAACAATATGAAGTATATTTAAGTGCCTGCCATACAACATTGCGACCAGTATCATCGAGTTTATTTTCGATAATAACCAATCCACCCTCTTTATCCACAGCAAGTAAATCAAGACGTTCACTCGTATCACTGAACCCGCTAAATTCTTTTTGAATAATAAGCAGTTCTTCTCCCAGCATGTCAGGATTCTTTGCAATCCACTCCTGAAGATGCTCCCGTTCCTTTATTTTCAGGTCTTTGAACAAACGCTGTTCAAGTTTTATAACATCGTTGGTTGTTTTGTTTATTCGATACATAGTAGTTCGATTTGATTATACAAACATTTGCTGCATCAATCCCTTCTTCCAGACCTCGGCTTTTTCAATCTGTTTCTGGGTGTGGATTATTTTGTCATCAATGGCTGAAAGGAAATTAGCGATTTTGGTTTGTTCAGAAATTGCTGGTAGTGTAATTTCCAACTTCATCAATTCATTTTTTGACATGTTATAACGAGTACTACCTTGAGCCAATGTATTTACTTTATTGCGAAATGATTCGTTTCTAAACAAATAGCGTGAAAATTGGGGTAATAAAACGACTTGGGAACATCTATATCCAAAACAGAAACTGTTGAGATAGACCTCATTTACTTCATCCAACAAAACAGAAGAAGTGCCCACCTCGTCAGGTGTCTCTGAAGATGTTGTAAAAAACACATCTCCGTACTTCACACGACTCTGTTTTTCACCATCCTTTATGTTAACGAAATCAAATCTTGTGATATCTATTTTTGTATCATCGAATATCTGTTTGTATTGAATGTAAGGTTTTCCCTGCCCGAAATCATCTTTTGATTTACCTGTCAATCCATTATATGTTTTACCGATATCTCCCAACCTCTTCTTCTCCCACTTCGGAAACTCCTGCCCGTTTTCGTCTTTGAACCTGATTTCCTGCGAGAATATCTTCTGCATTACCCCTTTCTTGTATAGTTCCAGCAGGGTAAGCTTTCGCTTGAGTTGGGATATTTTCTGGTCAATGGCGGTGAAAAAGGATGCGATTTTTTGTTGTTCGGGGAGATTCGGGATACATAAGTTGTAATTGGCAAATGTTGTCTTGTTGATAATCGGAACTGCTTGAACCGCTGAAAGAAGTTTTATGTTATTTGAATGATACTCCAACAATGAAAACACAAAATCATTATTATTATTTATTGGCAAAACTGCATTAATTTGCTGATTAGTAATACATTCTTTTTTGGCTTGTGCTACTTTGCCAATTGTTGAACCAATACATACAAACATTATAGAACCTGATGGAATCATTCTGCCTTTCAAAAACCCATCCTGTGTTAATGTGGTAATTGTGTTTGTAACATATCTACTATCCTGAATATCTGCTGGTGATACAAATAAGAACTCACCATTATAATATGAATTATTTGCAGTAGGGGGTGTTGAACCAGTAACAATATCGCCAATATCTCCCAACTTTTTCTTCTCCCACTCCCCCTCAAACTCAGGGAAACGCAATTTCGGTATGTTCTTCTGCTTTTTCATGTTTAAAAGGGTGTTGGGATATTTAATGCTTTGCAGAAGCCTGAAATTTTATCGTCAGTAGATTTTATTTCTGTTTCCAGTGCTTTCAGGTCATTGGCTACTGCTGCAATGTCAACAGGTTCTTCTTCTTCAAAGGTGTCCACATATCTCGGAATATTCAGATTGTAATCATTCTCCCTGACCTCATCCATACTGGCGACATAAGAGTATTTATCTACCGTGTTACGTTTTGCGTATGTATCAACTATTCTGTCAACATCTTCATCACGAAGGTAATTTTGTGTTTTCACCTTTTCAAAATACTGGCTGGCATCAATAAACAATATATCATCAGGCTGTTCACGACACTTTTTAAATACCAGAATACAGGTTGGGATGGATGTTCCGTAAAAGATATTGGCTGGAAGTCCGATAACCGCATCCAGATAGTTTTTTTCTTCAATAAGGTATTTTCGTATATGACCTTCAGCAGCACCTCTGAATAATATCCCGTGTGGCATTACAACAGCCATAACACCATTTTCTGCCAGATGATATATCATGTGCTGAATAAAGGCAAAGTCTGCCTTTGATGCAGGGGCAAGTCTGCCATATTCACTGAACCTTTCATCGGTCATAAATAAGGGACTGGCACTCCACTTTGCTGAAAAAGGTGGATTTGCTACCACTGCCTCTGCATCCAGTTTCCCGTGCATAGGGTGTACCAATGTATCTTCCAGTTTGATATCGAATCTGCTGTGATGGATTCCATGCAAAATCATGTTCATTCGGCAGAGGTTATATGTGGTACGATTTCTTTCCTGACCATAAAATTTCATTACATCACAAATCCTACCCAGACGAAGAATCAAAGAACCCGACCCGCATGTTGGGTCATAGGCGGATTTAATCCTGCTTTTCCCAAGGGTCACAATCCGTGCAAGAATCTTTGATGCCTGTTGTGGGGTATAGAATTCACCTGCTTTTTTCCCTGCTCCGCTGGCAAACTCACCTATAAGATATTCATAGGCATCACCCAGAACATCAATCTCAGTTTGCTCCAATTGGAAATCTATTTTATCAAGGTGCGACAGGACTTTTGAGATGACCTCATTTCTTTGTTCAGCCGTTCTGCCCAGTTTGGTACTGTTCAAATCCATGTCTTCAAACAGATGGTCAAAATCCTCTTCACTCGCAGTACCCATCGTACTGTTTTGAATATTAACAAGGATTTTCTGAATGTCTTCAATTATGAAGGTGTTCCCATGTTTACCATTGCCGTTACCACGCTTTGCAATCTGCCCAAATAGCTCAGACGGTTTCAGGAAGTAACCAAGTTTTTCCAGTGATTCTTCCCTTATGGCTTCCAGAAATTTCTTTCCAAGCTCAGTGTCTTCTTGTATCTCCAGATATTTTATTTTGTCTTCCTTCAGGATGTCGTTGGCGTATAATTCCATCCTTTCAGACAGGTATTTATAGAATATGAAGCCGAGAATATAATCACGGAATTCATCGGCATCCATTTTCCCTCTCAGGGTGTTGGCTATATTCCAGAGTTGCTGGTTGAGTTGTCGTTTTTGTTCTTCGCTCATGAAATTGTTGAATTTATCTATTTATTAGTCTGATTCCCATTCAGGCATTCCCTTAAACTCAATAAATTAGAATGGAATTCATGTGGAAAATCAAAACAATCGTCTAAGATATTTATAATGTTTCTTGTTTGCAACGGGATATTTCCATTCAATCCGTATTACTCTGTAAAGCCTCTCGAATTTGTTTCATAACCTGAATGTTTTTATTCGGCACGGGATATGTGTTCAACAGTCTTTTTAATTCGGCTCGATACTTGCTTTTATCGGTATTCGGTGAAAGTGTATTGTTTAGAACGAGGTCGACTTTTTCCATGTCGTATTCACAGGCTTCCAGTAATAATGCATCTTTAACCATTCTCAATTTCGGATATGATAATGGTGACGGCATTACGAGATTTTGCTGTTCTAACTCTTTGGGAAATTCGAAGAACTCATCAAATATTGTTAACAGAGGATTCGCCTCGGAATACAATACAAGCAGCAAATCAGTGCTTATTGTTTGAAATAGTTGCCTGATTTGTTCTTTGGTGTTGATGTTGTCTTCCACTCGGAATTTGCCATCGAAATATGCCAGCATCGAATCGGCATCACTCAACATGCTGAGAAATTCAGAATTGGTCTTCTTCCGTAATTCCTTCCCCTTATCGTAAATACTAATCCGCAACTGTCGGTTGCGTGTTTTTACCATCTTGCTAATTGTATGTCCGCTGTTACCATATTTTTGGACTCTAAACTTGTTATGATTTTTCAAACATGACTTCATTGCAAGTAGGTCAGGCTGAACGATTCCGCTAATATCACAAGTCACATCACATGTAAGTAATTCGCTATTATGAATGATACCTTCAACGTCCATTTCGCAAAACCCTATTCGGTTTAGGTTTTCAAAACACTGCCGAATATTATTGATGTTAATAAGTTCTGGGTAACGGTCAAGTAATACTTTGGAAGAGAATTCAATAACACAACGATTATCCTGCAAACTGTAATTCATGTAAATATTGAATGGTATCTTTTGTGAATACCTAATTGCTATACCAATGTTACTTCTCAATATTTTGGTAGTCACTTCTGAGTCCATTTTTTTAATGTACTTTTTATCAGTTAATATTTTAATTCTATCTAAGGTTACCATTCCTCTCAAGTGATTATATGTCTCACCCAAAAAACTGCCAAACAGTTCTCTGAGAGGTTATTTTTTTCGGGTCTCCATCTCAGCATCAGCCTGAAGCTGTTTTATCGTTTTGCATCTGCCCTGACGTATCCATTCATCAATCTCACTCCTGTCGAAGTAAACCCTTCCGCATTTTTTAAAGTATGGTATCTGGCGGGTACTGGTCATATTGTAAACAGCACCCTTCGAGATTTTCAGTATTTGACTGACATCATTAACAGTTAAAAAGTCTCCAACTGGTTCGGGTTGCTTTGTCTCAGCAGGTGTTGCTGCTTGGTTTAACAGGTAGTTCTTCATTTCAGCTACTTCAAGCAAGAGGCGCTTTACTGCATCAGGTAGGTTGTCAAATGTTATTACATCGTGTTTATTCATGCCAATCAAAGATTTACGATGTAAAATTCCAGAAAAATGTATAGCGGGAACGACCGACACCTCAACCTGTCGGTCGGTTCAGGCTCTTAATTCGCTGAAATCAAGAGATGCTCTGGTAGTAAGGTTTACTACAGTAATAGAAGAATATTTTTGCTGTCGGTTGTGGAAACGGAGAGATGCTATATACTAACTATATGTTTTTATGGCATTTTCGATAACCCCATCTATAAACTCAATAACTTCGGGACTTGGGTCTTTATCATGCCGTAACTTTCTTGGATGAAGATATTTACCATTCTTGAATATGTGAAAATATCTTTCAGCTATGTAATAATTAGAAGGTTTGATTTTCTCAACCAAAAATTGACCTGTCAATTGTTTAATAAAATATGTTAATGACCTTTGGGATTGAAGCCACCGAATCGGTTTAGGTTCTTTGTCAGTAAACACCTTTTTAAAAGCCTCATCGGTGCAATCGACATATTTCTTTACGTTAAGGTTTTTATGCATGTCCCTCAGGATATTATGACTCTGTGATGAAAAAGCGGGTAGAATCGTAAAATAATATTCTGGTTCAGGTTTAGGAATAGCTGTCTCAAATTCAGCAATGTACTCCTTCATTTTATCTGCCAGCTTTCCCAAATAGAAGATTTGTACACCTGCGGCTTTGAAAAAAAACTGGTATGCTTGTTTCTTCAGGTTTGCTTCCTTGCCAGTAATCCGTGTGTCGTCAAGACACCTTGACCATTCTTCACGGATAGGTGATGCATAAAGGCTATCTATCGCATCGTTATATTGCGAAAGCAATCGCTTAACGACAGGAATGAAATGAGTTCTGACGGCATAAGCATTAATGCATCTGACTTTATAATTGTCAAAGTATTCGATAAATTTGAGATACAGGCTCATATGAATGAATTTTTGAAACCCTTCCTCGGTGTCTGACAATAAATGTCCCTTGTATGCAGATGAACCAATCTGGTTTATGTTTACTGTGGGATATTCATCCAGTGCGCACAACATATCGGTTAACTGGACTTCGAGGCTATCATCGTATAATGGTGTTGTCTTGTTCATGGCATCACGGTTAAATTTCTGAAAGTCGTTTCGTAATTAGTTCAAGTACATCATCTTCAAAGCTGTCCAAGTATATCTTGGTCGTTTCGATGGAAGAATGACCAAGTGCCTCAGAAATAATCTCGATTGGTATAAGACCACTTTTTAAAAACGTTGAAAAACTGTGCCGTGCCCAGTTTGTTGATATCGGTCTTTCAAAACCCAAATCTTCTGAGATTTTCTTCATATGTTTATTGATGTTACGGGTAAATGACATTACCATATCACGCTCCTGCTTTGCGCTCCATCCGTGTTTCAGGATATTGAACACATAAGCATCAGGAGATTTATTCTGATTGCCATAATCGTCAATACATGATTGAATTTCAGGTGTGATAAGAATTCTTACGGGTTTACTGATTGTCGTTGTATCTTCGGTCTTAATGCGTTCAATAATAATCTTATTACCGACAATGTCTCTATATCTAAGATGGCAGATATCTGTCATGTTAATGCCATAAGCATGTAATGCGAACCACCAAAACCTGAATGCTTTTCTTTGTGCTGGTGTTTGGGGTACGTATTGTTTTAGCTTGGCTAATTGGTCTGTCGACAAGGCTTTCTTTTTTGTTTCTTCAGTTTTAATAACGAATTTTTTATCCCGTCTTTTCTGTGAGAATGGGTAATCTTCCTGCTTTGCCAGTTTTTCTGCAATTGCCATGTTGTATATGGCACGCATGCATCGCAGGTTCAATCCAATATAATTAATCTTTTTGCCAGACTTTTTCATTTGATTTTCATAGTCTTTCAGAAAGTCAACTGTTATCTGATTTAAAAACAATCGCTTCCTGAAACGCTGGAATGAATTACGGGCATTCCGATATATTCCTGCATTGCCTACTTTTCCTTTTCGTTCCTGTTCTGCTATAAATCTGTCGAAAAGTGCATAAACATCATGGCTTACCAATTGTGAACTGTCCTGCTTCTCGAAAGCAGCCTTGAATTTCTGGAACGTGAAGGGTTCTTCAATTTCTTTTAATGTGGCTTCAAACTTTTCCCCCTCATAATAATCCAGTTTCGTTTTAATGTCTTTCAGTGTCTGGTCTCGAAGTTTCGGACTGTTGATTTTTTTCCATTCAATTTTGGTTAATTTTATCGGTAATCCGAAAAGCCTGTTTTTTCCGAGATAATAAACATTCAATTTAACAGGATATTTGTGATTTTTGAGTTCTTTACGGGTATCGAGGTAGATGTTTGCCGTTGGTTTTGAAATAGCCATGTTTGGATAACGGTTAGAAAATTTGCAATGAAATTTGCAATATAAAAGTATGAATTATCATGAAATAAAAAAATGTAAAAAGAAATATCGAGTGTTTTAACACACAGAATAACAGCGGTTTTATTAAACAGAATTAAACAGTGTGAATTTGGATGAGATTACAAAAATAATCTTCCCAAGCTGAGGGTCGCGGGTTCGAGCCCCGTTTCCCGCTCAAATCAAACCGGGGAATCAGTTTAAGCTGATTCCCTTTGCTTTCCTTAAGGAGAAGCATTAATTCCCGGGCTGATGAAGCCAGTATTGTTGATGCAGCAACTTCTGCCTGAAATCCTCTGACTCCTTAAAGTATATAATCCGTAATTATTAATATTGCATAAACCATTGGCCCTGAACAATCGCGGACCGAAATTTGTTCTTCAGAAAGCCGGTCCTGCCGGATTCCGGACTTACCGGTTCGCCGGCATATGTGGAACTGAATAAAATCATATGGCAGAACGTTTGGGATACTCAAAATTGTCAGTACTAAAAAACAGATATGTATGAGCTACACTCTTAAGCCTGGCCAGAAGGCCATCGACTTCCGGCTCCCTGCAACCGATGGCAGGGAATACAGCCTTTCAGACTTCGACAAATACCCGTACCTGGTTCTCTTTTTCACCTGTAACCACTGTCCTTATGTGACCGGCTCCGATGAAGTGACAAGGGCAACTGCGGAAAAATTCCGCGACAGGGGAGTGGTATTTGCCGGCATCAATTCCAACAGTGAGAATACCTACGAGGAAGACAGCTTCCCGAACATGGTCAGGCGCATGAAACAGCATAACTTCCCATGGAAATACCTTCATGACAGGGAGCAGACCGTGGTAAAGGCTTATGGCGGCCTGAGAACCCCGCATTTTTTCGTATTCAACGCCGAAAGGATACTTGTTTACACGGGCAGGGGCGTCGATTCGCCCCGCGATATATCCCGCATGACAGTTAATGACCTCGACAGGGCACTCGAAGAACTTACTTCAGGCAGGGAAATCTCAGTACCGGTTACTAACCCCATAGGATGCAACATCAAATGGGAAGGCATGAATGCCAAATGGATGCCTCCGGAGGCCTGTGACCTTGTCTGATATCCCCTGACATACGGGTACTTATTCAATCAGTCATTTGCACAGCAGGCAAACAGGCTGCTTAATCCGGGTAATTCGCTGTGAAATTGCAAAAATCCTCAGAATGAACCTTATAAATATTCAATATTGCAAAACCAGGATAGGTGAGCTGATACTGGGTTCATATGCCGGCAGGCTCTGCCTGATGGATTTCCGTTACAGAAAAATGAGACCGGCTGTTGATAACAGGATAAAAAAAGGTCTTGCAGCTGAATTCAGGGAACAGAATGATGAGATTATAGCGGAAGCAATCCGGCAGCTCGAAGAGTATCTCGCCGGCCACAGAACAGCATTCGATATCCCCGTTCTGATGATTGGAACAGATTTTCAGAAAGATGTCTGGAGGGCACTGACGGAAATACCATATGGGAAAACCGTCACATATACGGAACTTGCAAAGGCAATAAAACAGGAAAATGCTGTCAGGGCTGTTGCGGGTGCAAATGGAGCAAATGCCATTGCGATTATCATTCCCTGTCATCGTGTCATTGGAAGCAGCGGCGAGCTTACCGGTTATGGAGGCGGCCTGTCAGTCAAGAAACGGCTGCTGAAACTGGAACGTAATAACAGTGTCGGTCAACTGCCTAAAAGTATTTTTTGAACTTTTCCCCGATCTTGAAGTAGGTGTACAGTCCCGCATCTTCTCCAGCCGCACGGACAGAATCACCGTCCACCTCGTATGTGCTGTGCTCACCTGCCACCTGTGAAAAATAAACGGCAAATCCTTTGCCTTCCTGGTCCTTCATCAGTACAAGTGCAAGATTTTTATGGATATCGGATTTCAGTGAGGCGCTGCAGAGAGGACAATAAAAGTCAACCAGCTCTCCCTGTCCGAACTCAAAGGAAGGATGCTTTATACTCGAATAATTACCAATCTGCGGACTGAGCAGGATAAGCCCGGTCTCTTTCCTGTCATTTTTTATCTTAAAGATTATATGATCTCCGACCCGGAGATGCCCTTTGCACTTGGGACACATGAAATCATTCATTTTCACCTCCTGTTTTAAATTGACAATGAATAATATTATAAAATTAAGAAAATGAAAGGATATGATCGCTGCAACTGAGAAAAACCGGAAAAATAATTTCAGATGCCGGGGATGCCTGTGCCTGAATGCTGATTGCGCGCCGGCTTTTTTAACTCAACTGAACCCGGGCTGAAAGAATAACCTCGCATTGAAGAAACAGATCTTATTATGAAGTTTTTCCACCATCAATATTCTGCCGTTAAAGGCCGACAACCAAGCAGGCTCGTCCGACACAACGATATTTATTCCCTGGTAATGGTCATGCTTATTTTAAAATCTTTCTGATCTGTGGTTCTATTACTTACAGGGTAGGGTAATACCTCATTTATCCTGAATGAATAGCCGCCGATGCTGACAGGATTTCTGGCTGCATTATTAAGATTCATCATGGTATCAATGCTGGCGGAGGCCAGGTAAAACTTCATAAATACATCAACATCCCCGGCCCAGACGCAAACAACATCCGACGGGCACCGGTAATCCCTAATACTGTCGATTGCAAAGGCAAGGTTCGCGTCAACCCCGAAACGGTGATTGACAATACTGTCAACTGACCGGCCGGATTCTGTTTTTTCACATCCCCCTGAAAAGAGGAAGATCAGAAAAACACCGGAAAAGAATATCCTGAATTTCATATTACGTCAATCAATATGCATTTTGCAGACTTTTCAGAATCAAAAATCGTACCGCAAATTGCCGGAAGCCTGAAAAATGATTAACCTTTTCACGGTGTTATAGTCTTAATCTTTGTCCCGGGCATCCCGAAGGCTGGCAGGGAATTCTTTTCCCGGGATCATTGTTATTTTTTTCCATTACCTTTGCCTCCTGTTTTACACAATTTTCGGAATGAAAGCTGAAATAATCACAATAGGCGATGAGCTCCTCATCGGACAGACAATCGACACCAATTCGGCGTGGATAGGGTGGGAGCTGAGTTCTGCCGGTTTCGATGTACGGAGAAGGACATCAATACATGACAACAGGGATGAGATCCTCAATGCCCTTTCGGAAGCCGCTGAAAGGAAACCTGAACTTGTAATAATAACTGGCGGGCTCGGGCCAACGAGCGACGATATTACGAAACAAACCCTCTGTGAATTCTTTAACACTAAGCTTGTACCTGACAGGGAAGTGCTGGAAATGATAGAAAAAATGCTGCGGAGGAGGAATTTTCCGATGAATGAGAATAACCGCAGACAGGCAGAGGTTCCCGAGTCATGCAGGGTCCTGCCAAATGCCGCAGGCACCGCCCCGGGTATGTGGTTTGAAAAGGATGGCACCATATTCATTTCAATGCCCGGTGTGCCGGGTGAAATGAAATATATAATGCAGGAGCATGTTCTGCCCGATATAAAGAAACGATTCAGATCGCAGGTTATAATTCACAAAAACATAATGACTTACGGGGTGCCTGAAGCACGGCTGGCAGAGATTCTTGAACAATTTGAAGCGGAACTTCCCGAAAACATAAAACTTGCTTACCTTCCATCATTCGGGGTGATCAAACTAAGGCTTACCGGCACTGCAGGAACACTCAACGAAATTGAGCCGTTAATCGGGGCCCAGACCAGTAAGCTCTACAATATCATTCCTGACCTTATTTTCGGTGAGGACGAACAGACACCCGAGATGGCTGTTGGTCAATTATTGAAAATAAAAAAACTGACACTTTCCCTGGCAGAAAGCTGCACTGGCGGTTTCCTTGCGCACAGGATCACCAGTGTGGCAGGAAGTTCTGAGTATTTTGCCGGATCTCTTGTAGCATATAGTAACAATGTCAAAACCGGCATCCTGGGCATTGATCCTGCAATCCTGGCTTCCGACGGTGCAGTAAGCAGCAGGGTGGCTGCAGGTATGGCTGAAGGAGCCAGGAAACTTTTTAAAACCGATCTTGGTTTAGCAACCACCGGCATTGCAGGTCCCTCCGGAGGAAGTGCTGATAAGCCAGTTGGAATGGTATGGATTGCCGTATCGTCAGATTCGGGAACGATAACTGAAAAACATATCTTCAGTACCGACAGGATTGCCAATATTACACGATTCTCCCTGGCTGCGATGAACCTGCTGAGATTACAGATAATCAACAGATAAGACATATATAACCCGATACATTAAAAAAATTGAAACATTTATTTGTTTAATCAGATAAAAATCACGTACTTTGCGCTTCGTTAAAAAAATAAAGGATCAATCGGAATAAGGAATCATGTCAAAGATTTGTCAGGTAACCGGAAAAAAGGCGATGGTGGGAAACCATGTTTCCCATTCAAAAAGAAGAACGAAAAGAAAATTCCGTCCGAATCTTTCCGTCAAAAAATTCTATCTTCCCGAGGAAGACAGATGGATATCCCTGAAGGTTTCAGCTGCAGGAATACGCCTTATCAATAAAAAAGGACTCAACGCCGTACTGAAGGAAGCCAGGGAGAAGGGTTATATTCTTAATCACTAATTTTTGAGAAAATGGCAAAGAAGGCAAAAGGCAACAGGCTGCAGGTAATTTTGGAATGCACCGAGCATAAGGAAAGCGGTATGCCTGGCACATCAAGATATATTACGACAAAAAACAGGAAAAACACCCCCGACAGGCTTGAAAGGAAGAAATACAACCCGATCCTGAAAAAATACACCATACACAGAGAAATAAAATAAATTAGCAGCGCAATGGCAAAGAAAGTAGTTGCAACACTCAAAATAGGCAGTGGTAAACTTTTTACCAAATGCATCAGGATGTCCAGATCCGATAAAACAGGTGCATATCAGTTCACGGAAGAAATCGTCCACAATGACCATGTAAAGGAATTCTTTAATAAGAAATAACTCCTTGCATATTAAATTATTACATGAGCTTTCTTCCATTGAAGAAAGCTTTTTTTACTTTTTTAATCCTGCAAATTTCATTCAAGATGGGCTGGTTCGGTTTCGTCAGTAAGGATAAAAAGGAGCTACTTGACAAGGGCCTCGAGAAAACCAAGGAAAGTGTTTTTACAAAACTGTCGCGGGCAGTAATGGGAAAATCCAGGATCGATGACGAAGTCCTTGACAATCTGGAAGAAGTCCTGGTTGTCAAG
>Ga0208196_1002528_pt1 | contig 16746 bp, 17 predicted proteins | sample AD_JPNNA7_MetaG_FD_184443 | JGI IMG/M metagenome (GOLD analysis project Ga0208196, IMG submission 184443) | Active sludge microbial communities of municipal wastewater-treating anaerobic digesters from Japan - AD_JPNNA7_MetaG (SPAdes) (version 2) | ecosystem: Engineered > Bioreactor > Anaerobic...
TCGGCGCTGCATGCTTCACAACCAACTGAAATTGTCAATGCAAAGTAGAAATGTCCTAATGGGTGCAAAATAGAAATGTCCTAAAGGTCATCGATCAGGATGGGATAGCCATTGATTTTTCTTCCATAAGTACGCCAGGGGTGGTTCACCGGCGGTACATAAACGGGATGATCCAAGGATTTAGAGGAGACCACCTGGATCTGCTTAGGTTGTTTGTGAATGATCTTTAGGGTCAGTTTCTGGTGATTGAGGTAGGCAGAAATAGCACCAGACTCATCTTGAGTTACCAGGACCTCTCGTTTGATAAGGTTTTGCGGGGGGCGATTAGTGATAATTTGATACGTGACATGATCAAACTGGATGAGAAGGTCTTTAGAGATCGTGCGAATATCCTGAATAGAGAAAAGGAAGTCCAAATCGATGGCAGGGTCAAGAGGAAGGTGATCGTCACCTGTTGAACGAGGAAGAACTGCGAATTTGCGGTTATAGAAAAGGATGAATTCAGGCAGGTAGGCATTGGCCGCCTGATAATCATTAATTCCCCGCAAACGCATTTCTTTGACCAGACGATCCTGAAAGGTTTGATTGGCTCGTTCTACACGTCCTTTGGCCTGAGGAGAGTTTGCACAGATTAGATCAATTCCCAATGCCTCTAAAGCGCGTCGAAATTGGGTCACCGCCTCGATGGAGGAATTGGCCCGAAAAACACTGAATTTATCGCTATAGAAAGCCACAGGCAGGCCTGTGGATCGAAAATAGGTCTTGCACAGCTTGCCATAGGCAAAGAAGCTTTCTTGATTGACAAATTCAGCCGCCAATACTGCGCTGGTGGCGTCATCCACAAATAGGAGCAGACAGGCTTTGGGCCCACGTCCTTCCAACCAGGCATGGTAAGAGCCATCGATTTGTACTAATTCCCCCCGGCGTTCACGCCGCTCTCGCTGGAGATGCACTCGCTTCTTCTTGACCCTGGGATGGTGCCTTCCCTCTTCAATCATGAGCTGACGCACAGTCTCCCGGCTGACCACAATCCCCTGATACTCTTCCAACTTCTCACTCATCAAGGTCGGCCCAAAACCTGAATATTTGGGGTCTGCTATCATTTCTACGATCGTCTCCCTTTTGTCATCCTCCAAACGATGATTGCTGGGTTTCCCTCGATGTTTTGAGACCAACCCTATATCACCATTTTGCCTGTACCGAAACAGGATCCGCCTGAAATTGCGTTCGCTTGTATGCAACCGCGCTGCTCCTTCCTTCTGTGTGATCCTTTTCGCTATGGCTTGCTCTACGATGGTCTTGCGATGTAGTTCTTCTTCGGTCATTGTGATTGTCCATTTCATCAGCTTCTATCCCTTATTAGGACATTTTAACTTTGCTGATTTAGGACTTTACTACTTTGCTGCTACATATGAAAAACGCGGCAATTTGACCCTCCACTGGCTTACGGTATAATTACGCACATGTCGAAAACAAACCAGGATAACACCCAACCCATTCAACCCTCCTCCACAGAGGATACGCAACCAAACCACGCTGATGGAGCGTGGTTGAAACCAGTCACGGATGAAGGCGCTACCATCCCTGTAAAGACTGCGCTAAAACGAAAACCCCGCGCGGCCGTATCCTCACTTGTTCTTGATGCTGACGCGACTGTCCCGGTAGCCCCCTCTCCAGCGCGAAAACCTCGCAGTGCGACCTCTCAAGCGCCCACCGCAGAAGGCGCAACCGTCCCCATTAAAAAACGCAATCAGCCCACGCCCAAACCAGGTGCTGCGCAAACTGCACCTGCTCCACGAAACCCAAAAAAATCGGCTGTTTTATCCCAGCCCGTTTTCAAAGACTCTGCGCAAACACAACCTTTCGCAGGCAGCGGCGAAGAACCCCCTGTTGAAACCGAACCTCCCGCGGGCAAGATGAAACACGGAAAATGGATATGGTTGGGATTGTTGGGCATGCTCATCCTGATATTGTTCGGGGCAGGCGTGGGCTACGCATCTGCCATTCGCGCCAGGATCATCGAGCAGACCAACCAGCGTCTTATCGCAGCCACCACGCAATTTGAGCTCGGATTGGTCGATCAACGTGAAGGCCGGCTCGAGACCGCCAAAAAGCGTTATGAATACGTGTTGGGCATCTATCCCGAATTCCCAGGCATCACCGATAAACTGGTGGAAGTTGGCCTGGCGCTCGCCGAAAGCCAGGGAAGTGCGGAAGCGGTTCCCACACAGGACCCCGGTCAGCCCGAAATTGTCATCACCCCTGTAGCCACAAAAGATACCACCTCGGTCAGCATCCTCTTTAACCAGGCGCAAAACCAGTTGAAGGCTAAAGATTGGCCAGGGCTTTACACCACATTGGAGAAGATGCGCTATATTGACCCTGAATATGAAGCGGTGAAAGTAGACGGCATGCTCTACCTGGCGCTGCGTAACCACGGCATCGCTCAAATCCAGGCCGGGCATCTCGAACCCGGGCTTTACAGTTTCGCGCTGGCGTCAAAGATCGCGCCTATAGATACGGATGCCGCGGGATATTTTGATTGGGCCAGCCGGTATCTCAAAGCGGCTTCTTATGGAGACGTAGACGAGGATAACCCCGTGCTGCACACTTACGCGGTTTCTCAATTTTCAGAACTGCACAGCCTGGTGCCCAATCTGCGCGACGCCTCGGGTATCACCGTCTCTCAACGCTACGCGCAAGCCCTGGTCTACCTGGGTGATTTTTATCAGCGCAAGGGAGATTACTGCAGCGCCGTACCAAATTACCAGCAGGCTGCAACCATTTTCTCCCTGCCAGCGCTCGCGGAGAAGATCCCCCAGGCTGAAGAATTCTGTCAAAATCCGCCTGAAACGCCAACCCCCACACCGGATCCATCAGCGCCCACAGCCACGCCTGAACAGGGCTGATCCTGTTGTTTTTTACCTGGGACGGTAGAGATGACCGCTAAGGTCATGCGTTAACGCGCCGGTGATCGTCACCGGGGTCATCTCCCCTACCGGCACCTCTTCATCAATGAGCACCAGCCCATCAATTTCAGGCGCGTCACGGTAACTGCGCCCTACTGAAATTCCGTCGCCATGCCCCTCCACCAGAATATCCAGCGTCGAACCGATAAAACGCTGGTTTTTCCGCAGGGAGAGCTGTTCTTGCAGGCGCATGATCTCTTCCACCCGTTGCAGTTTGACCTCCGCGGGTACAGGGTCGCCCAGCCGCGCCGAAACGGTGCCCGGCTCAAAGGAGAAGGGGAAAACACCCAGGTGGTCAAAAGTCATTTCGCGGATAAATTCCAACAGCTCTTGGTGATGTGCGTCAGTTTCACCAGGGTACCCTGAGATGAAAGTAGTGCGCAGCGCCAGGTCAGGGATGCGCGCGCGCATTTTTTCGATGGTCCGGCGCACCCAGTCCATATTGCTGGGGCGTTTCATCGCCCTCAATACTGGCACTGAAGCGTGCTGCAGCGGCATATCCAGGTAAGGCAGTATCTGGTGCGCGCTGCTCATCAGGTCAATCAGCCCATCCGTCACATACCCGGGATAGGCGTAAAGAATGCGCACCCAGGGGATTGCGGGGATACGCGGCAGAAGTTGTTCGAGCAGCCGAACCAATCCATCTTTCATCCCCAGGTCAGAGCCATAATCAGTGGTATCCTGCGCGATGAGGATCAGCTCTTTGATGCCATGAGATTGAAGAAGTTCCGCTTCATGCAGGATGGTTTCCAGCGGTCGGCTCACCTGTAGTCCTTTGATCAGAGGGATGGAGCAAAAAGCGCAGGGTCGGCGGCAGCCATCCGCAATTTTAAGGTAGGCGCTGGCGCCTTGCAGTGAAACCCTGGGTACTCCCTGTTCATCTGTTCCAATCGTGGGATTTTCGGGAAGATGGTAGCGCGGTTCTCCAGGATGGGCGCGCAGCTCATGCAGGTATGTAGCGATATCCATCCAACGGCGCGTGCCAATCAATCCATCGATGCCAGGCACCATCTCCACCAGTCTCTCGCGGTATAACTGGCTGAAACAGCCGGCAGCGATGAGCAACTGGCCAGTCTTTTTGCTCCGCGCCAGGTCAGCCAGCACTTCCATCGATTCCTGGCGCGCCTGTTCAATAAATCCGCAGGTGTTCACAATCAACACCTCCGCCTGGGCAGGTTTTTCAACCGCTTTATATCCATCCCGGTCAAGCAAGACGGCCATGGATTGCGAATCCACCGAGTTCTTGGCACAGCCCAGTGAAACCAGGTAATAAGAATTTCTCTTCATCCAGTTTTCCTCAGGGTTTTATGGTGAGCGCCGGGGTGATGGTAGGCGTGGGTACGGTAGCGGTAGGCATGGGGGTATTGGTCGGTAAGGCGGTCAGGGTGGGAAGCGGCGTTAAAGAGGGCGTTGGTGAAAAGCGCGGCGTGGGCGTCATCATTTCCTGGCGGGTAAATTCAATTTCGGCCACCTGTCCCAACGGGCCCAGCACGCCGAGGTCCTGTTGGTTGTAATACACCTGCAAGGCAGCTGCGTTCCCGGTGATAAGCGAAATCTTGTAGGTACCCGTGTAAGCGTAAACGTTCCCCGGAATGACACGACCGCTGAACTTTTCATTGCCATCCACGGTGATTTTATATAAGCCCGCTGATACGCCACCACGACCACCTGGATTGGCCCTGGTTCGACCGCGGCGATGGTCGCCTGCATATCTGTCTGCGGAACATTGATCCACTGGGTTGCTTCAGGTGTGTCTTCAGTCAACTGGGTGGTGGGCTCATCAGTCAGCGCGGTGATGTCTTCCGTCTCGCCCACTAGAATCTCCGAAATTGAACTGATGGTTGGCTCTGTACGCGGGATGCTGGTGTTGATCATCTTGACCGCACCCCAAACGACCAGCGAAAACAGAACGAAGAAGACCATACCGCCAACCAGCAGGTCAGGTGTTAAAAATCTGCGCCAGCCGGTAAGCGGTTCCTTGCCCATCACCGCCACCCCTTCTTTTTTTTCTACTCTTTCTTGCTCCAGCTTTTCAAGGCGGCGTTGCTGCAAAGCTTCGGCGTAACGCATTTGCAATGCATCAGCGTTCAGGCTAAGAAAAGACGCGTAATTGTTCAGCATTCCCCTGCCTTGCACGCTGGAAGGCAGGTCATCCACCCGCCCGTTCTCCAACGCGAATACATAGAATTCGCGAATTTTTGTCAACCGTTCTACATCGTCCAGAGATAAGCCCAGTGCTTCGCGTTGCCGCCGAAGTTCCACACCAATTTCATTGAAAATGCGCTGAGAAACAGGGGGAGCCGTCACAGGTGACAAGGCTTCTTCATTTCTTTCCCGGGAGGTGGCGCTTAACGATGACCGCTTTTTGCCTGGTTTCTGGCCAAAAGGTTGTGGTCTTTCGACCAAAATGGCAGCGGGCTGCTTAAGCGCGGGTTCGGTTTCAGGCGCCCCCCCGAGTTCATGCCGGGCCATCTGTTCAACCTCGTCAAACACATCCCGAGAACTCAATCCCAGGTAAGCCGCGTACAAACGGGCAAATCCCCTTCCCTGGGCTTGAGATGGTAATTGTTCCCAGTTATCAGCTTCTATGGCTTCGAGATAGTAGACGCGGATATTTGTCCCACTGGAAACTTGCTCCAGCGAGATTTGCTTTTCTTCTCTTATACGGCGCAGGTATTCACCAACTGTCATGTCTTAATCTTAACCGATTTTAAGAAAGACCGGCCTCAGCCCCTGGCTGATTTGGCCGGTCATTTGGGCAATCCAGGTAAAACGCCTTATTCAGCTTTTTCTTCTGTTTCTTCGGTTGCCATTGTTTCTTCGGCTGCGGAAGTGATTGTTTCTTCCACAACCGCGGCGGCTTCAATGATGGGTTCCTCAACCTTCTGTTTCCTGGCAGAAACCTTGGCAGCTTCTCCCTCGCGGTTGACCAGCACTTTGATCTTCGGGTTCAGGTCAACGGTCAAACGTACTGTCGCCAGGTGTTCACCCAATGTGCGGATGGGGGCAACTTCAATTTGGTGTCTGTCCAATGAGATGGCAAGTTTATTGTGGATCTCATCCACGATCATCTGGCTGGTAATGGAACCGTAAAGCTTGCCAGTCTCACCCGCTTTGCTGAAGAATTGCAATTCCAGGTCCTGAAGGAGCTCAGCCACTCCGCTCATCTCCTGGTTCAGTTTGGCGCGCTCAACAGCTGCCCTTTCACGGATTTTCTCAACGGTCTTGAGCGCTCCGGCGGTGGCAAGCACCGCGAGACCCTGTGGGAGAAGGAAGTTGCGGCCGTATCCATCCGCTACCTTCTTGACATCCCCAGCATGTCCCAATTTGTATACATCTTTTAAAAGCAGTACTTTCATGTTCAAGCCCTTTCAAAGCAGAATTCATGCGAAGGGTACAACGCATGTGAACAGGGATTTTACCGCAACGCGCCAGGTTGGTCAACCAAGATAGACACCAAGATAGACGCCATGTTGGCTGCTGATTCATCGATCATCGTTGGTCGGCAGCCGGATTCGTCCCATCCTTCCAATCCATGATCAAATCTACCTGCGACTGGCTTTCGGGGCTGCGGTGCCACCAGGTTGGTGTATCCTTGCGCAGCTCATTAATTCGCTGCAGCGCCTCAGACCCGGTTAAACCCCTGCGAACCAAATAACAGCCCACCACCGTTCCTGTCCTGCCGATTCCAGCGAAGCAATGCACGTACACCGTCTTTCCTGAAGCGATTTGCGCATCTATCTCATCCAGAATCTGCCGCATTAACTTTGGCGGCGGAGCGGTAAAATCGTCGATGGGAAAATTATGCCAGGTGACCTCCAATCCAAAATCCTCTGCTTCTGCCTTCAATACTTGAAGGTAAGGAAAGAAAGAATCTGCGGGTCTGGTCAGGTCAATAAACGCGTTCAGCCCGCAGCGCAGCAGGGAAACAACCCGCTGCCTGGTGCGTTCGCTGTCATATTTACCTGGGTACTCACCAGCCATCAGCTTACCGGGTACAACCCAGTAGGATTCAGGATAGGGAAGGTTACCGGGCTCCATTATTCATTCTCCATTCTTTGAAGGCGCTTGCGGTATCGAATGAGCAATATTAAGAGGATAAATTGAAATGCTGCCACAATCAAGGTGGAAAACTGTTCAAAGTAGAACACCAACGGGTTGACAATAGTGAGCGTCACCAAGAGATCAACAATTCCCAGCATTACGCCCCTTTTCTCAAATTTAAACAAGACCATAATGGCGCTCAGTATGGCCAGTACACCCACCCCTCCTTCGATGAGCACCCTGGCTTCAAACCAGTTTAATCCACTGGCGTTGCGCACCAGCCGGTTAGAAATAAGCTGGTCTACAAACGCTGATAATTGCGCGGCGTCTCTGGTGATCAGCAGATAGCCGATAGGCGACACTAATGCCCAAACTCCCCAAATTAAAAGGCCAAGCACCACCACTTTTTTAAAACGTTTTGGCACAAGCCAGTTCTTTTCGAATCGCTGCAGCGCAGCGCGTATGCGCTCGATAAATATCGGGTCATCAGGCACTACCCTGGAGCGGTTTGTCTTGAGGTAATCTCTCATACTCTCTGCCAGCTCCACCAATGACCTGGGCTCAGCGGCTGCAATCACATTATCTAAACGTTGCAGCAAGCCGCGATATTCTTCTGTAGAAAGATCATGGTCCAGCACTTCATTGAACCGCTCCAGAATTTCGTACATATCTGCCCTGCTGGAAGATTTGCGCCGGTTGCGAATGAATGCGAACAACAAAACGGTGAGCAAAAAAAAGACATACACGATGGGGGCGGCCACAGGGTGAAAATAATCATTGGTCTGGGTGATGAATTTTCCCACTTCATCAATAAAGAGCCCGATTCCCAACCCGGTCAACAACGCTGAAAGGCGTAGCCCCCACTCGTTGGCCAATATCAACGGCAGCAGCGCGCCAATGAATAGCAGCAACCCTCCCCATAATACATGAGCAATGTGAATCTCACCGCTTTCAAGCCTTGGAAATCCCGTCACCTCCAGAAAGAGCCTGGTGCCGCTGATTGAAGCAGCAAAACTCAACAGGGTGATCATCAGGTACTGGGCGGCGTTCCAGCGCTGAACGGGCGTCCGGTCTTTGAACGGGTTATACCGCTCCAGTTTTTTCAGTCTTTTACGCATGATGGAACCTGTCAATGCCTGTTTCTGTTACCGCCGATGAACACGAAGAATGCCGAATCGAGCGGAACTGAGCGTTCTCCATACTGGAGAAGATTGTCAACAGCAGGCTGACAATGCCCCCCGACCGTATATAGGCGTTTGCTCTTCGTGAAGTCTCTCGATACTCCCAGTCTATTGTGTTGAAATCCTGTTTGCGGCTCGCAGGGTTGGCAACCAACTCACAAGGCTTAGGAGGCTTCACGACCAAACCCCCATCATTGAAAAGCGAACCGAGTGGACGTACTACGCTCTTATGCGTATCCTGTCGACGCCCGAGTGCCTGGCACAAATCGAACGCCTCATACGCCATGCCGCGAAGCGTGCACCACACCCAGGTAATGACATTACGCTCAGGGGTGAAGGGGGCCTCCTCGCATGTATACTCGATAGCGTATTGAATTCGAAACATCCTCCCTCCAGAAAACAGCGGCATCGTAATTATACAAAATTACGCCGCTGAAAATTCAGCGGCTTTCATGTTCATTTGGCAAGCCTTATTTCTTACGGAGCAATAATTGAAGGGGGCGAGTAAGGAACAACTTCGCCATCACGGGCGAGAAAGATCTGCTCCCCTACATGGTACGCTCCTTCAAAACAACTGCCGCTCTGGATCGCTGCGGAAATTAAACCCTGGATCACCGCCTGGTCGTCCGCCTGGTTCTGCGCCAGCGGGCCAAGCCGGCAAGACTGCGCATCGGGCAAATCAGGCGCCTGTTGCAATAACCATTGCGTCATAATTTCAGATGCGGTTAACCGCGCCAGGTTATAACGATTAAAATCATTTGAAAAGGCTGATGGTGTGAGTTCTTTATCGGCATACAGATAGGCTTCAAATATCGCTTCAACAGGCTTGCCTTCCTGGTTTTGATACTTTTTGATGATCTCAATGCCGCTGTAGGTGGCTGGCCACTCCCCAAAGGGAAGGGCAATCATATTTCCCAATCGTGGGATCAGATCGCCTCTGCCCGCGAGTTCCAGGTAGTAACGGGTAAGCCTGTCGTTCTCCTCAATTTGCCATTGAATATCTTTATCGGCTGTCTTGCTCAGCATTGGGTGTTGGAGCAGGTGGTTATATGGTTCAACGCCATTCTCGATCGCCCAGGCGATGGTTTGCCCAAGTTTTAACCACATGGCGTCTTGATTATCTCCATAAAAGAACTTGTCTCCAATTTGCCGGTCACCATAATACTTATCCCCCATATTTGAAAAACCGGCTGCGCTAAACCCAAAATCAGGATGTTCTTGCGCGAACCGCCATAGTACGCCTATTCCCGAGTATGGGGAAGGCGTGCCATCCTCGCTGATGTAGATTTGGTCCGCAAACCAGAAGTCATCTATTGTGATGACCAGGGGTTTTTTACCGGGCGGCACAAGATAAGTGCCGTCTATCCAGCTCTTAAGGGAAACCAGCGAAAATCCGCTGTCATAAAGCTTTTGCAGGTCATTCTTAAACTCGGAAAGCCGCGTAAAAGTAATAGCATCCTTGGCCTCCCAATCCGGGATAAAGCGATGATAGAGCAATATCGGCGCCTGTTGGTTCAACGGCATCACCGCGGCATCAAGGTAGAAAGTCACTTCGGTCGGCGTGGAAGTGGGCAGCGGCGTGGCAGTGGGCAACGGCGTGGCTGTACTGGTGGGTGTTTCAGTGGGCATAAAGGATTGCGCTACTGAGCAGCCTGAAAGCAGCTGGGCAGCCAATAACACCCATAAGGTTATCCCAGTGAACTTCATCAAAACACTACAAGGTATCTTTTTCATATCCGACCAAGTATATCTGGTTTCAGAGCTTTGGCAAGAGAATGCTGGATTGTTTTTGGTACTTTCCCTTGCGGTCTGCGTAAGAAATATCGCAAACCTCGTCTCCCTCAAAGAACAACACCTGAGCGATCCCCTCGTTGGCGTAGATCTTGGCAGGCAGCGGCGTGGTATTGGAGATCTCCAGCGTCACATAGCCCTCCCACTCGGGTTCAAAGGGCGTCACATTGACGATGATTCCGCAGCGCGCGTAAGTGCTTTTTCCCACGCAGATGGTGAGAACCGAGCGCGGGATGCGGAAATATTCAATCGTACGTGCCAGCGCGAAAGAATTGGGCGGGATCACGCATACCTCGCCCTGAAAATCCACCATAGAGCGCGTATCGAAGTTCTTGGGATCTACAATGGCAGAGTTCACGTTGGTAAATATTTTAAATTCATCGGCAACGCGGATATCATACCCGTATGAAGATAACCCGTACGAAATGACTCCTTCGCGCACCTGGCTTTCCACGAAAGGGTCAATCATCTTCTTTTCCAACGCCATCTTTTTAATCCATTTGTCAGCCTTGATGCCCATATGAAAACTCCTGTGTTTCTAACCTAAAACTGCGCCCGTTGCTGTAAAAGCCGAGCGATGTGCTGCTCGATCTCATTCATCTCCTGTGCATACGCGGCAAGATCAGCCATTAATCCATCGGCTGCGGACGGGTTTTTCAGGGCGCTGCGGTTGATCTTCACGTTCATGCCGGCGCTTTTAATCGCCGCGGCAGCCAGGTAGGAGGCAGAAGCCCCATCCGAAATAGCGTTGAGGTTGCCCAACTCCACCGCTTCGCGAGAAAGGCGCAGCACTTCCAGCGCCCAACCAGCCACACGGTGAGGCACCATTGCAGCCTGCAGTGTGGCTTCCTCCATCGCGTTTTCACGCCGCATTTTTTCTTCATCGTTCGCCTTCGGCAAACGCAGCGCCTGCATCAAGCTGTTAAAAGCGGCGGCGTCCTCTTCAACCGCGCTGGTCAGGTTTGCCCGCAAATCATCCGCTTTTTCGATCATCTCGCGCATTTGTGCTTCCACCGCGGCGTAAGATTTTTTGCCGATGGTCACTCGCCCAACCATCGCCACCAACCCGGCCGCTTCAGCAGCGCTGAACGCGGCGGCTGAACCGCCACCCGGGGTAGGGTTGCCACTCGCCAGGTCTTCAATAAAAGCATACGGGTTATTCGGCGCGGGCGTGAGGTCCTCTTGCGAGGAATACAGGCGGCTTTCAAGAATCTGCTCTGGGTCGAACTGATCTAACTGGGTATACCACACCGCTGTATCGATGAGCGCGGACTGTGGAATGAGACCAACCAGTTCGCTGTGATGGATTTGCGTGCCGTAACGCTGTGCTTCACGTCGCACCATTTCAACCACCCTGAAGATGGGCGTTTTATGAAAATTCGTAAGGTTCATCGAAACCTGCGCCAGCCCTTCCACCAGCACGCCCATACCTTTCACGTAACGCAGCCCCCCTGATGAGTGCCGCACCGCTTTCGCAATCTTTTGCGCGATCTCAGTATCAGAGGTAGTGAGGTAAATATTAAAAGCGATCAAAGGCGCCCTGGCGCCAATCACCGTTGCGCCTGCGCTGCCCAGCCTGGCAGGACCATAATCCGGTTTCCGCTCCGCCAGTGTGCTAATTTCGGCTTTCAATCCTTCATATTGCCCCTTACGGATGTTTTCAAGGTTTTGCCGGTCAGGTGTGGTTGCGGCTTCTTCATATAAGTAAACAGGTATTGATAGCTCATCTCCCACCCGTTTACCCAGGCGTTTTGCCAGTTCTACACAATCGCTCATGCTTACCCCAGAGATGGGGACAAATGGCACGACATCTGCCGCCCCAATGCGCGGGTGTGCTCCTTGATGCTGCTCAAGGTCGATGCGTTCCGCGGCTGTTTTTATCGACTGAAAGGCTGCTTCTTCAATCGAAGATGGACTGCCGACCATGGTGATGACCGTGCGGTTATGGTCCAGGTCAGAGTGCTGGTCTAAAACCCGCACACCGTCAACAGACTGGATGGCCTCGATGATGGCGCCAATCACTTCAGGCCGGCGGGCTTCTGAAAAGTTAGGGATGCATTCGATCAAAGGTTTTGTCATCATTGCCCTCGTTTTATGTTTGTCAAATTATAACCCAGGCATTTTCTGCCATATTTCCTGCTCAGGGCTCATCCAGCTTCTTGGACTCTTCCCAATACGTATCCATCTCTTCCAGGGTCATGTTTTGCAACTCGCGACCAGTCATCTGTGCCGCTGATTCGATGTATGCAAAGCGCCGGCGGAATTTCTGGTTGGTGCAACGCAAGGCAGATTCCGCGTCCACACCATACCAGCGCACCAGATTCACCACAGCGAAGAGCAAATCCCCCAGTTCCTGCGCGCGTTCCCGCTCATTCTGCACTTCGCTGACCTCGCGCATTTCTTCGAGCACCTTGGCAAGCACCGGCTCAATGTCCGGCCAGTCAAAGCCCACCCGGGCAGCGCGTTCCTGAATGGATTGCGCCTGCGCCAGCGCGGGCAGGATCTGCGGGATGCCATCCAGAAGGCTGGAATGCTGCTCTTTGCCTTTAGCAGAACGCTCAAGTTCCTTGAGCTTTTCCCAGTTCTGTACCACATCCCGGTCATTTTTTACGCTCACTGAACCAAATACATGCGGGTGCCTTGAAACGATTTTTCGGTTGATTTGTTGCAATACTTGCGTGATATTGAAAGTATTTGCTTCTGCTGCGATTTGGGCATGTAGCGCAATTTGCAGCAGCAGGTCGCCCAGTTCTTCCTTCAACCCCTCCATGTTGTTTTTATCAAGCTGTTCCAACGCTTCGTAAGTTTCTTCCAACAGGTATGGGCGCAAACTCGCATGGGTCTGTTTTCTGTCCCAAGGGCAGCCATCCGGTGCGCGCAGCCGGGCGATCAATTGCATAAAGTTTTCCAGCGAGGTATCCGGCGCGCAGGGCGCGATGAAAACAGCGTCAACCCGCTCGGGTAAACCCTGCAGTCCTGCGAGCGTTGTTTCTTGCCAGGGAACAGCGCTCCCGGGTTTCTCCATACGAATAAAAAGCGGGTGTTCGGGCGGGTAAACCTGTGCCAGCATGCTGCTGAGATGGGCCACTTGAGAGGCGAACCCCGCGCAATGAATCAGCACAGGTAAAGCGGGTGAAAAAACCGGGTAATCTGTATTTATAAGGGCCAAAATATCGATGGATTGTAAAGAACCGCCCAGCAGTCCAGCTGCCTGCGTTGGCAAGTTGTGTGGCAACGCAGCGCCGTCCAGCCATTCCACTGTCCTGGAGATGCCTGCCAGTTCTCCGGCCAGGCGGTCAAGCAAAGCGGGCTGGATGGATGTTGCATAAAAAACGGAGAACTGCGTATCTCCGGAGGGAATCCTGGCGAAAAGCCGCTCGCGCCATTGGCTGGCATTGAAATTCAATGAGGGCTTTTCTCCAACCTGCTCTACCGTCGTAACGCCCTGTGCTGCCAGCCATGCAGCAGCGCTTTCGCCGCGCGCCAGGCAAAAATGCGCTTTGCCGGCCATTTGAATGACGGCGCTTTGCTCCACCCCTGTAGTCAGCACTGACAAATTGTGTATTCGTTTTTCTTCCATAAGCTCTCGAAAAAGCAAGACGCGGTCATCCTGCGGGCCTTTGACCGGATCAATGATGATCGCTGGTGTCCAGGCGCACCTGATGACCGCATCTCATCCATATCAGGATGAAATCCAGACAGGGACTATCGTTTGGTGTACGTAGGAGCCTTACGCGCCCGCTTGAGACCTGGTTTCTTGCGTTCTTTTACACGCGGGTCCCTGGTAAGGAACCCTCCTTTACGCAGTAGAGCGGTGTTTTCGGGGTTAAGTTTTACTAGCGCGCGTGCCAACCCCAATTGAACTGAATCGGTCTGGCCGCTAACACCACCGCCGCGAACACTCACTGTGATATCGTAGGTCGCTCGGTCCTGTTCAGTGGCTGACAACGGGCCCAAGATGGCTTCCATATCGCCCGTGCGCGGAAAATATTCTTCTACTGGACGGTCATTTACGGTAAATTTTCCGTTGCCACTCATCAGGCGAACCCGGGCGGTACTTTCTTTGCGGCGTCCAACACCTTCATAATACTGACTCGACATATCTTTCCAGCTCCTTTAAGCAACCGGTTTCGGGTTTTGAGCCGCGTGCGGATGCTCTCCGCCAGCGTAAACTTTGAGACGCTTCAATAAAGCGCGCCCCATTCGGTTATGTGGCAGCATGCCCCATACGGCCGCCGTAATCACACGATCCGGGTGATTCTTCATCTGGTCTCTCATTACCACTGTTTTTAACCCACCCGGGTAATTTGAGTGCCTGTAATATTTCTTTTCGTCAAGCCTCTTCTGGGTGATGTCTAATTTTGACGCGTTGATCACCACCACTGCGTCACCCATATCCACCCCGGGGGTGAAAGTCGGTTTGTGTTTACCGAGCAGGTAAGCTGCAATCTGGGTCGCCAGGCGCCCCACACCCTGACCGGTCGCATCGATCAGCAACCATTCAGGTTCCTGTTTTCCTTTGAGGACGTAAGTTTTGTCCACTTTCTCATCTCCATTGGCGGGGTATATCCCTCGCCATTGATTAATTTTTTTCATCCTCGCAACGCTCACGCGTAAGACCTGCATAACTCACATTTACCAGAAAGAGCCCCTGGGCTGGTGCCAGGCCCGGTTTTAACGGGCGGCCTTCTCGTAATGCTGTTTCAATCTCACTTTCATCAGCTCCGCTGGCGGCTTGCACCTGTATAAAGACCATCCGGCGGACCATGTGATAAAGAAACGCGTTCGCTTCGACTTCGTACCGCCAACCTTCTGGGGTTTTCATCCATTGGCTGGTATACACTTCGCGTGTCGTGCTGCCCCCTTTCTTCATGGCTCTGCCAAAAGCGCAAAAATCATGCCTGCCAATGAACCTGCTTGCTGCCCGGTCGAGCCTTTCCGGGTCCAATTCAGGCCAGATGCGCCAGGCGTAACGCTCCAAAAGGGGCTGCCTCACGGGTAACTGGTAAAGGTGATAATGGTACGTGCGGCTTGAAGCGTCATAACGGGGATGGAATTCCGCTTGAGCCACATTGGCTTCGATCACCGAAACATCATCGGGTAAGCGGGCGTTCAACGCATTTACCAGATCAGCAGATGAGTGTTGCCAATCCAGTGAGATTGTCGCCACCTGTCCACAGGCGTGCACACCTGCATCGGTGCGGCCTGCGAAAAGCATGGCGGGTTGCTGCCAGCCCAGCTCCCTAAGAACAGTTTCAACCACCAACTGGACAGTTCGTGTTTTTCCCTGGCGTTGAAAACCTGAGAAATCAGTACCGTCGTAGGCGAGGATAAGTTTGTAAAGTGCCATGCCAATCCATCCGGAAACCCGGAAGGATTATTCTTCTACCAGCTCGATCTGGACCATCATGGCGGAATCGCCAAGGCGGGGTCCAAGTTTGTAGATTCGGGTATAACCGCCTTTACGGTTTTCGTACCGCGGGGCGATTTCATCAAACAACTTTCTGACCATGGCTGCGGAACCCAATCGGGCGGCGGCCAGCCTGCGCGCGTGAACTTTTTCAGCATCCGTACCGCTGTTGCTGCGGCGCGCGAGCGTGATTAATTGTTCTGCTTCTCCACGTATAAATAAAGCCTTGGTGTGGGTGGTTTGAATCCGTTCGTGTTCGAACAGTTGTTTCACCATCGTGCGGCGCAAACCAGCGCGATGGTCTTTTTGACGTCCTAATTTTGAACCTGCAATCTGATGGCGCATCTTTACCTACTCCAACTCTTTTTCATCAGGCAAATAGCCTTTTTCTTTCATCTTTTCACGGAGCTCATCCAGGCTTTTCTCGCCAAAGTTCCGGATTGACATAACAGCCTCTTCGCCCTTTTCCAATAATTCCAGCACATCGCCCACCGATCTCACGCCAGTCCTCTTGAGCGAATTGAACACTCGCACGGTGAGATCCAGGTTTTCAATCGGAGTCTCAGCAGCCTCGCTTGTGAGATGGCTGCCTGTCATTTCTTTTTCAGCTCCGAGCAGAATGCTCTCTTCGCTCACGCCGGAAATCAACCTTAAATGATCAATGATGACCTTTGACGAAGAAGCCAGCGCTTTTTCAGGTGAAATTGTGCCGTCCGTCCAAATTTCAAGATTAAGACGGTCATAATTCGTGCTCTGACCAACGCGAGCGGAGCCCACCGTGAAGTTGACGCGTTTAACCGGGCTGTAGATGGCGTCTACCGGCAATTCGCCAATGGGCAGTTTTCCACTGCGATCGGTCGCGGGAGAATAACCGCGTCCCCGCTCCACAGTGAAGTCAAAATCCAGCTTCGTCTTGGCATCGTCCACCGTAAAGAGATACAACTCGGGGTTAACGATTTCAACTTCAGCCGGCACCTGTAAATCAGCAGCCGTTACCACTCCCTCGCCCCGCACATCCAGGTGCAAATGGGAGGTATCGCCCTCGTGGAGGATCATACGAATCTGTTTGATCTGCAAGATCACCTGGATAACATCCTCCCGAACACCGGGGATATCAACAAATTCGTGCGTCACATCAGAAATACGCATAGAGGTAATCGCCGCGCCATCCAGTGATGAAAGCAGCACACGCCGTAATGAGTTACCCAGCGTATCGCCAAAACCCCTCTCCAAAGGAGCGATGACGAATTTCCCGTAATTGCGGGCTTCTGCCTCGCGTTCAATCTTGGGTGTGACCATATTGATTAAAGCGCACATAATACACCCTTTCCGATACTCACTTGTATCCTTT
>Ga0208196_1002533_pt1 | contig 16698 bp, 14 predicted proteins | sample AD_JPNNA7_MetaG_FD_184443 | JGI IMG/M metagenome (GOLD analysis project Ga0208196, IMG submission 184443) | Active sludge microbial communities of municipal wastewater-treating anaerobic digesters from Japan - AD_JPNNA7_MetaG (SPAdes) (version 2) | ecosystem: Engineered > Bioreactor > Anaerobic...
GCGTCCGCGCCCGTTTGCGTGATTACGCCGCGTGAACTGATGGTTAAATTCCAATCCAATGGTTCAACAGGACAAGAATTTCCGCCCTGACTGTCCGCGTAGGACAAACAGGCCACGTTTCCCGCGGCATTAACGGAAACGTAGGCGCGGCGTTAATCATTGTCTTCGCGACGCAATCGACGCTGGCGGGTAAATTGTTAAGCAGTAAAATATTTGTTGGCGTCGGGCTTATCAGTTACAGCGCGTACCTTTGGCATTACATTTTATTTGCGTTCGCGCGCCACATAAGACTGGAGGAACCGGGCGTTCCCTTATTGTTATCGCTTTCCGCGGCCTCTCTTGTTCTGGCATATTGCAGCTGGCGGTTTGTTGAACAGCCTTTCAGGCGTAAAGGCGTCATAAAAAGATCAAAAGTATTTACATTTGCGCTGATCGGGTCGGTATCTTTTTTTACCATCGGATTGGTCGGCAATTTTACCGACGGGTTCGCGGGAAAATTCGGAGACGCTCAAAGCCGAAAAAGAGTGGAACTGAGGAAGGACCATGAAAGAAGGTCGGACGCGGTTAGGCTGGGTAAATGTCAGTTCAACAGTAAGGTTGTGGATATAGACACATTTCTTGCCCAGTGGGATTGCAAGGGTGATGATTCGTTGCCGGAGCTGAAGCGTATTCCGCTGATTGTTACCGGAGACAGCCATTCTGCGGACAAAGTTATGGCGCTTAAGGCCAACGGCCTGCTTCCTTTACAAATCGGCGGCGCGGGCTGCTCGCTGGTGCCGAGCAAAATGTCCAACGACTGCAAGAAAATTTATGACAAGCTTTATCAGGAAGTAAAAGATGATGATTATTATGAATATCTGGCGCTTTCCGCTTATTTTACCAAAGACGAGCTCACTGTTGAAGCCATTGAGGAAATGATTGTTTTCTGGAAAAAATTTAACAAGAAAATTATTTTCTTCACAGGAATGCCCGCCGTCCCGCGATTAAGGGATCATTTGCAGAAAAATCTTATGCCGGTCATAAATTTCAGAATGGATGAAATGTCCAAACGGCCGGAAATAATCAATCTGTTAAAATCAGCCGGCGTGCACATTGTGGACACGAAAAGCATCTTCTGCAAAATCAATAACTGCAAATTTTATATGAAAGACGGCACTCTCTTGTTTGTCGAGGACACGCATTTGAGCGTAACAGGCGCGAGACTGTTCGGGAAAGCCTTGATTGAAAACGATGAAATATTCAGGCGGATGGCGCAGTAATCCCGGCTGTCTTCCGAGCAGCTATAAAGTGACAAAAACCCGTTAAAATAACGGGCTTTCTGCAAATCGTCGCCTGCGGCTAATTTCTTAACCGGATATCCATTTGGCTTTGTAAATTTGATATTCCGGCTTTCGTGCATAAGGGATTCGCTCAAAATTATCCTGAATGAACTTGTTTGTCAGGGGATGCGTATTTTTGTAGCGTAATTCATCGCGGCCACGCAACGGAAAATCAATAATGACGGCGAAGGCCGGCCTGGCTTGTTTAATGCGTTCTATTTCAGTTTCTTCGAATGCTTTAGATTGTGGAAGGAGAGGGAAGATTTCCCAAATTGGCGATTTTCGTTCCAAAAGAGCGTAAGCGCCGGGCCAGACGGGCACAGCGATAAAAGTTTCTCCCTGGGAAGCATACTGTCTGGCGAGATGACGAAGCAGTTCAATGTCACGAGCCGTTTCCTGCCTGACTTTAAGATTGTCTTGGGAAATTTCGACATTGGCGCATCTGCTGCTTCCACGGCACTGCCAGCCGGGATGCTGTGGGAGCATTATCAAGAGACTGGCCAAGCACAATGTAAGCGCCAGAGGCCACTTGATTTTGGAAGGCAGGGAATAAAAAAGAGCCAGAAATCCGATTAGTAGGGGGAAAATGCCCTGCGCGAGGTGGGATACATCAGCGCTGGAATAAACATGGTGGGCGTAAGGAAGCATCAAAAATGCCGCAGCTACTACAACAGGGGAAGTTTGTTTACCGCGCATTTTTTGATAGAACACCCATATAATAAAAAGCACACCAAACGCGACGGTGGCGACAAAAAACAAACCGATCAAAACTTGTCTGATCCCTTCCGCGTAAGCGCCAGGCGAAAAATCCGCCAGCCAAGGCCAGGGAACAGGCATGGGAAGAGTCGAGAAGTTTCTTTCATAACGAAAATAAATGTCTTGGAAAAACGCTTCGGCAAATCCGGGAATAACCAGCGCCATAATTAGTACGGGCATAAAGCCCCCGATGACGCCGGTTGACCATAAACAGAACCCTCTGACAGAACCAAGGGTGTGTGATGGATTGGGTTTTATGGACAGCCAGAGCATGGTGGCGAGGCTGCCAATAATGCCGTAGAGGCCATGGTTTTTCCCAAAAACAGCCGCGAGGCCAACAATCAGACCGGCTATAAAGTAGCGTCTTGCTGTGGGATTTTGGATTAAAAAAGTCATTACTCCCATCAGAAGAAGCGACAAAGAAATATCAAATAATTTGTGGCGCGGATACATCCACAGCATCAGTATTATAGCTGACAGAAGTATGTAAAAAATATTTTGTTGTTTGGCGCTAGAGCAAATTAAGAAAAGGCCGACAAAGAGTCCTATTGCTTGGAATATTGCCACGGAAGCACGTAAAGACATAATCCCGTTATCGCCAAAAAGATGCATAAAAGCCGCCGCCCAATAGTAGCGGCCGGGGTCATAGGCCTTGAAGTCGAGAAGGGGAACTTCTCCCAGCAGCACGCGTTGGGCGCCATACCACAGATAGCCTTCATCCCACAGGCTGAAACCAACATTGCCCTGCCACAAAAAAAACACGATGACGAAAAAAACGGATAAAAATAATATGAGAAAAGTTAAAATTTTATTATTCATTTCTTGCATGCATTGGAAATTATATTTTCGTTAAAGCGAAGGAAACAGTGTATTCTATGCATGGGAAACTCGGCGATCTTGAGCAAACGATGCAGAATATGGAGGTAAGATGGACAAGCTATAGATTAAATTAGTCGGGTAAAAACAAAAAAAATGGACAAAATCTCTACTCCCTGCACCAATCACGCAGTTCTCACCTACCGACACAGAAGGTAACACAATTACATTAGCACCTATCCAAACATGGTTTCCGATAACGATATCGCCTCCTACCAGTTGACTCAGTCTGTTGATATCGTGACCGGAAGCATAGAAACAAACATTGGGTGCTAGATATACATCGTCCCCCAAAATAATGCAGTGGTTACTATGATAAGCTGGAAAGAACTGCGCCCCACGATTGATTGCCACATTATTGCCTATCCGAACCAGCCATGGATATTTTATGTAAATATTGTAATCAAAAAACACATTCTTGCCGCAACTTCCCAACGTTATTTTGAATCCAAAATTGCGGATAAAAGGTGGCATCAGATTCAAGAAACTATGAATTAGATGAATAACGTAAACAAACATTTGGTTAAATATGCGCATGCGTACTTGATTTGCTAGCAGATATCTCTTTAACCGTGACATCACTTTTTTCCCCCGTCAATCAGTTGTTCTAAAACAGTACAGATGTGGTCCACTTGTTCGACAGTTATTGTAGAAAATAGCGGTAAGCGAATTAGTCTAATGGAAACAGCATCTGTAATTTTAAGTTTACCATGCATACGGCCGTATTTACGGCCGGCTGGTGCACTATGCAGCGGCTGGTAGTGGAATACGGCGTTGACTCCTCTTTTATTCATTCCTCCCAGCACTTTTCTTTGTTCCTCTGCCGAATTCAAAAGGATGTAAAACATATGCGCGTTATGCCGGCATCCATCTGGAATAACGGGCAAGCGCAGTTTCCCGGCTTGCTCAAGCGGCAGAAGGTTTTGCCGGTACCTGTGCCATGCCGCCATGCGTTGCGCGGTAATTTCTTCCGCGGATTCTAGCTGCGCCAGCAAAAATGCCGCCTGCAGTTCACTGGGCAAATAGGACGAACCTATATCTACCCAGGTGTATTTGTCCACTTCACCTCGAAAGAATTTGGAACGGTTGGTGCCTTTTTCCCAGATGATTTCGGCTCTTTCAAATAAAATCGGGTCATTAAGAAGAAGTGCCCCGCCTTCGCCGCTTGTGATATTTTTTGTTTCGTGGAAGCTGAGTGCGGCAAGGTCACCCATACTGCCTAGAGGCCTGCCGGCAATTGATGACATTAGCCCCTGTGCGGAGTCTTCGACAAGACGCACGCCGGCTTTTTTGGCGATTTGCGTCAGATTACCCATATCACATCCGATGCCGGCGTAATGCACCGGGACTATTGCTTTTGTTTTTGATGTGACGGCGTCTTCGACCTGTGCCGGGTCGATATTAAAAGTGTCGGAAACAATGTCGACAAAAACCGGAGTTGCGCCGCGTAAAACAAAGGCATTGGCGGTGGAAACGAAAGTAAAAGAAGGCATAATAACCTCGTCACCGGAGCCTATGTCGCATAATATGGCTGCCATTTCCAGCGCCGCAGTGCCTGATGAGGTAAGGAGAATCTTTTTTGCTTCCGTGAGCTGCCGCAATTTGTCGTGACAGCGTTTAGTAAAAGGGCCATTGCCGGCAAGCCGGCCGCTGTCGATTGCTTCTTTGATGTACTTAATTTCTTTCCCCGCTTTTGGGGGGACTGTAAATCTGATGGGCATATTTTTTCTACACCTGTCTAATTAATAGATATAAGGGATAATGGCTATGTTAATTAATCGTCATTCTTAATGAATGAACACCCGCTGGTTATTATTTTTCCCAGCACGAAATATCAAGACCGTAATTTTTTTTCAGTATCTGATTCCAAGGTTGAAACATTTCTTGCAGGGACGACCTGAATTTTTCGGAAAGCGTGCACCCGGTTCGTGCCGGAGAACCAGCATTAACCTTTTCTGTCAGGCCGGGCGGTACAAACCGCGGGTTAATTCCCAGACGGCGATATAGAGCGGCGATGGCTGATTGGTTACCGACAAAGTGTTCGGTCACAAGAATAATCAAACGGTCTTTCCCGAATAAATTATTCCATTGTTCGAGGTAGGGGGCATATTTGCTTCTCTCAGTATAAGCATATGGATTAACGGATGTTTTGGCAGAAGTCCGCCAGTTATCTTTTCTCAGAGACTCTTCATGTATGGCGCGTTCGATATCGTATGGTTCAAGGCCGTTATCGCGAGTAAAACTATAGTGAGATATGGTTCGCTCCACGGGGTCACGCAGCATAACAATAATAGCCGCGGATGGTATCAGGCGGCTGATGGCTATTGCCGCCTCGTCGCACTCCATATATGAAGTACTTTTTTCACCCAGCCATACAACATCTCCGGCATCGGTAAAATACTTCTTAAAATATGCGTTGTAGTCTGTTGAATTATTTTCCGGGTTTATGAAATATTTCGGTTCGGGAACAACCGGTTTGGCCATGTACACTTCCGGATGAGCATCCAGCATTTTATACAAGTAGGTAGTGCCTGAACGTTGCGCGCCGATGATAAACAGGTGCTTAGCCACGGATAATTTCCTTGATGTGATAGACTTCTTTTTGGCTGGTCTGAGTTAATGATCTTACAACATATTCTCCGAGCATACTCAGAATCAAAAGCGCTATACCGTTGAAAAACGAAAGCAAGACGACAACGGTGGTCCACCCGGGTACGTCGACTCCGACAAAAATTGCTTTCATTATGTAGAATAAACTGAGAAAAAAACTAAAAAATGCGACGATAATTCCCATGCCGGCTACAAGCCGTAGAGGGTATGACGAATAGTTAAACAGTATTTCCGTTACCAAATTAAATATTTGCCTGAATCTATAATTGCTTTTGCCGGCTTGTCTCTCCCTGTGCTTAACCTGAACATTGGCAACATTTGATGAATACATCAGCAGTAAACCGGGGATGTAGGGATAACCGCTTTTATGCCCACATACACGGTCTATGACATCACGCCTGATGATACGAAAGTTTGATAGTGCGATATTTTTGGGGCTGAAAAATATTTTTCTGATAAGGAATCTGACAATTTTGCTTCCCAAACGGCGCACAAGAGAATGTTTCTTTTTAATATATTCTCCAATGACCAGGTCGTGACCGCTTGCCGCGCAAGCGATGAGTTTTTCGATTTCTTCCGGTGGGTTTTGCATGTCATCATCCATGGTTATAACGTAGTCTCCCCTCGCATGGCAAAACCCGCATAAATTGGCTACATGCTGGCCATAGTTATGGAGAAGATTTATCGCGGTTAATTCCGGATACTCCTTCGCTTTCTTGGAGATAATTTCCCAGCTTTGATCTTTACTGCCGTCGTTGACGAGAATGACATCAAAATCCAGATTTTTATCGCGGAAAAACGAGACAACGTTGTCGATAGTATGGCCAACTATTTTTTCACTGTTGAAAACAGGTATCACAACACTATATTTCATGACAATTGCCTAAAAAACGTTATTGTTTGTCAATTGTTGCAACAAAATACTAATTTTCAAGCCAGTGTTTACGGAATGCCGCGATTTCATTTTCCGTGTAAAAGTAACGCGCATAACGTGAACTGTATTCTTTATCCAAGTATGAAGCAGGGAGTGGTAGCTTTTTAAACTGCTCGTAAAGTTTGCGGTAGGGCTTTTCTTCTCCGACGTTTGTGCTGATAATGGAAAAACTTTCCAGGCCCATAAATTCACGGAAAGCATTTTCTGCTACCCGGTTGAGGTCTTCCATGCGAATAATCATCAGGTTGACCCGGGGGGTGAATGTGTATATGTGATACCCGTTGGTTTTGTCGAACGGCGTTTTAAATATATCTATGCCCCAGATTGGTTTAATCTGGTTATCAAACCACTGCCCGGGATCGTTATCTCCGGATTTTTTAAAAAACATTTTTTGCAGGTCTTCCAGTTTGAGTTCGCCGGATTTCCATTGTTTTTTCCAGTCCGGAATATATTCGTTAATAAGCTGGAAAAAGGTGCTGATTTTTTTTGCCACCGGGTCACGGACCAGGCTGATTACGTTCCAGCATTGTTCGTGATTATTGTCTATTTGCTGTCTTATTTTTTTGCTTTCCAGCAATTTTTGGATGGATGCGGAGGGGTCTGTTCTTATTTGTTTGATACGCTCTATCCGCTGGTCTATTTTCTCTAATATATGAGCGTGATAAACCGGAGTTGAGATTTCCAGTTCCTTGAATTTTTTCTCCAAAGACAGATGAAGGCTTGTTGAACCGACTTTTCCCGACTGGAAAACGATTACCGGCCGATTCATGCGTGAATCAAATTCATTTCGCGTATCAAATGTTTTCATTTCATAGGTTGATAGATTTCTTTCCAGGAGAGAGATTTCTTTTACCGCGTCTGCCGTAGCCTTTAGATAGGCGTAACCATATCTTTGATCCGGCTCCAGATAAGCTCCTTCCGCCCATTCGTTCCAGGCGTTGATGAATAGTAAGCGCTTTTCCGGACATTTTTCCTGCAGCGTAACCTTTGCGGCATTCAGCAGCCAGTTTTTATATAATTCCGGGCTGGAGAAAGCGAAGGTATAGCCGCATCCGGGTTTGCGTGCTTCATTATCCCAACCTGGAAAAACCGTTTTGAATAACTTGTATTCGGCTGCTGAAGCTGAAGAACATTTTTTAACAATGTCTTTGTAATCAAAAATATTGCCGCTGTAATTGGGGTTGGCAATTTTTAATAAATGACTGATGTCAGGCAAAGCGATATTATGTGGAGGAAACTCAACAGCCGCATCAAAATTCACTTCACGGGGGTCTGTAAACCAAAATGTTTGCGCGGCAATTAAATAGGGGGTGGCTATGCCGTTGGCCTGGCAATATTCGCGCCAGCGCTTAACTGTTTCTGAAACATTGGAAAGGATATTTGGCCTATATATTATCAGGACCGGACGGCCGTTAATTCGAATGTAGCGTTTATCTTGGAAAAGGGGAAGAATATCCTTTATAAACCGAAGGTCACTTTCCGGTGAATGTTCTTGGGCAATCAGGATATCATTTTCCTGGCCATCCCAGCGACGTGTCCAGTTCTCATTAGCCCAGCAAACGCAGAAGGGGAAATCTTCCTTGCTTTCCAGGAATAAATCTAAAGGTTTTCTCAGGAGGCGTTGCCCGTTAAACCAGTAGTAGTGAAAACAAAAACCATAAATTCCATACTTTTTAGCCAGTTCAATTTGACGCTTTTGAATTTCCGGAACGCGCAGGTCGTAGAATCCCAGCTCACCAGGAAGCCGCGGCTGATAATGTCCCACAAATTGTGGCGTTGCTTTAGAGACATTCATCCATTCGGTAAAACCTTTACCCCAGAACTCGTCATTAAGAGGAATGGGGTGAAATTGCGGGAGATAAAAAGCGATTAGCTTGATTGTTGATTCTTCTGAAGAAACATTTTCGTCCGAAAGCGGCACATAATCATCTTTTATTTTTTTGCAGGCCATTGATACCAGTTGCTCGTATATTTTTTTATGCGCTATGTCGGTTGTTTGAAGTGCTGCGTTATTTGTTTGGAGCACTGCATTAACATTGATGCGATTATGCAAGCGTAACAACAAACCCTGCATGCCTTCTCTGCGCAAAACGGAGGGAACTTTGTGGATATTAGTTAATCCGTAGAATAAGCCGGATAAAATTTTTTTGAATATCCGCAGTGGATGCGTAAAAAGCGTAAATATTTTCCGTAAAATATAACTTAAGCGTTTTTTTAAAAGATTATTAAGCCGCTCTTGCAGTTGGGCAAAAGACTCCTGTGACATTTTCAGTTCATCTTGGAGTTTAGCGTAAGATTCCCGTAATTTTTTAAGGTCATCCTCGATTGTCTGAATAGTATTTGTTTTTTGTTTTATTATATCGTTCGGTTCAAAAACCTGATTCAATAATCTTTCGGTTTCCAGCGTCGTTGATGCCAGTAATTTTTTGTATCTTTCAACATCTGTTTCAAAATTCGGTTCGAACTTATCGAGTGATGAGCGCTCTTGCTTATCAAGGGATGACAAATAGACAGGACCTGCCTGCAGGCATAGTTCCTTATAAATTTGAATTAAATTCTGCGGCGCATTTGAGGCGAGAAGGTCATTAATTTTTCCGGAACTGTGCCGTAAATCAACGGAGATTGTTTTACATGCCTTGGCCAAAGTTTCATCGTCAGCTTCAATTTGCAGAAAATTGAGCAGTCGCCGCAGCTCGGATTGGGGGTCATGAAAATATGAATCAAAATGAGTAATGATTCTATTTTCATCCTCAGCGGCGGCAAGTAATTGCTGGGAATATGTTAACCAAAGCGCGTAAGAAAAAGTATTCGAAGCGTAGCCGCGCCGACTGAGAGAAAGATAAACATCATAGGGATTGCGTAAACAGACAATAATTTTCAGGCCAGAAATGTGCGCCTGCCAGAAGGGCAGGGTTAAGGAATTTCTTGGGTCTTTCCAGCCCCAGAGATGATAAGCGGAGAATTCTTTAATAAGTTTACTGGCACGAGAGTGAATATGCAGGAGCCGGGGGTCTTTTGTCCAGCCGTCACCAAATAGGGGTGGTAAATCCCAGCTTCCGTTAAAACATGCCAGAATTTCTTCGTTGATTATTCTGAACTTGTCGTTTTCCCAAAACCCCTCAGGATTATCTCCGGCTGGTGGAATCAAATCTTTTTCTTCACCAAGATGCACGCCGCATATATTGAGCATTCTTGCAATCATCGATGTGCCCGATCGATGCATTCCTGCAATACAAATAACCATATTAATCTCCAAAGTTGAATCAGTTATTCAATAAAATCATTAAACATGTTTTTTTACATGAAGAATTCAAATTTTCAAGCAAAAAAAGGGTATTTAATAAGGCTCTTATTAAGCCAGAGTTTTGTTCCCTGTTTAATTTTAAAATATGCCTAGGACGTGCGCTCAAATTTATAGTTAAAACAATCAATGTCCCTCTGGTATAAATTTTGAACAATGGCACGGGTTTCCTGTGTGTAATACTCGCTGTAGTGTCTGTGATTTGACCTATTCGTTATACGGTTTAGTGGCTTAATTTTTTGCTGGTCAATTCCAATTCTGTCGCATATTATCCCAAAATCAGTTTGAAAGCTTTCAAAACGGCCGACAAAATCAACGGCAATTTTTTCGTTTTTATCTGTAAGATAATATAATTGATCCCATTCTAATGGGATTAGACGGGGGTTATTAATATTATTGATATTATAAAGGATATGGACAAAATCATCAAAAGAACGGGAATTTTTTATAAAAAATTCCCGTTTTGAGTGGGTTTTTTCGTATCTTTTAAGTCTGGCGAGAAGATGGATAAAATCGTCAAATGAACTGGTGTTATGTAGAACATATTTCCAGATTCCCAAAGTACGGGCTTTTTCATATCTATTGCGGTTGCGTTCACTTTTATTTCTTTCCCTCCATTTAATCCTTCCCGCCTCTTCAATCATATTGTACCAGGAAACCAGCCGGTCCCAGGGATTACGAACAAAAGCAAAGCTGAAGTATTATTCCAGTCGTCCAAAGTTTCTATCCCAACCTTGACCGAACTATGCCGCGTCCCGACTGTTTTCATGTCATCGAATTGCGCGCGCAATATGTTTTCTATTGTCGAGCCCGCGGTTTTTTGAATATGGATAAATGCTATTTTTTGGGATGGAGATATCAACATGATTATTTACGCATGAAAAAATATTTTCAAAAACGACGGCTTTTTATTCAAAAATTTAATCTACTTCCATATCGTCTTCTTCTTGACTTTTGACGGCATCCTCTTTCTCGGAAAGACTGCTCCATATTTCTTTGATTTGCTTTCGTGTTGACGAAAACCATTCCGGCGTGCCTATGCCCAAAAGCTTTTTTCCATCAGCCACGATTACCGAAGATTCGCCGTAGCAACCCACCTTGCCAAGGTTTTTGCTGAAGACTAATACTAATATCTTGTTTTGAAGCAAATCAAGAAAACGGGCGGCGGTTTTTAAATCAAGCGGTATAAGCCCTGCGGCGTCTATCATGACCCATTGCGAGTTTGAATTTGCGGCGGCGATAAGGCTAAGCAGGAATTTGTTTCCGGCGTCTATGTTTTCCCATAATTTTTGGTTGATTTGCTTATTCAGTTCCGGAGGAAATTGTTCCGTGAAATTGCGCCATGTCTGCTCATCGGGAAAATAATTTTTAAGATCCGTCCACTTTGCGTTTGGCTCTAAATTCAGCAACTGACGCAAAGACCGGTAAGGGCAACTATGGTCGCTAATGACGATTTGCGATGAATTAAGCGCGCTTTTCACCGTCTGTTTTGAACTTCCCATGAGCAAATTTATTATTTCCGGCAGAGTGTAATAATTCAGTTTCGTTTTTAAAACCAATGCCAGGCGGTTTCCTCTGGCAAGCGAGACGCTATTCGTGCCGCTTTTTAACAAGTTTTCTGAATTGCCGGAAGTGATTGTTACTTCATAGGCTTCTTGAGGAGGGCATTCTCGAAAATCATTATCTTTAGGAGGATTGACAAACTGGAAATGCCGCCGCGCCTGAGGGTAAAATCGATTGGCGGATGTTATAAAAGCAAAACTGGCGCGCAAATTTATCATGGCGTATTGCAGGGCAAGCAGATACACAAGCAGTTTTCCCCATCCGGATTTATCCTGCATGATGTTTGCGCCCATGGCGATAATGATTAAACCGATGATAATGGCCATAAAAATCCCGCTGACCAGTTCGCTGTCAAAGGGTATGCGCAAGCGGCTTTCATAAGCATCGAGCTCCCGTTTTATCGGTCCGGAAGAAAGAGCTTTATTGACAAATTTAGTGTCTGAAACGCCGGGGAACTGATGTTTGAAGTGCTTTAGCAGTTTTCTGTACTCGTCTCCCGATACCGGCAATACTTTATCATATTTGGCGGAATGGAAGGCGCCCGCTTTGCTTGTTTTATATTGAAAATAACTGTAAAAAATCAGGATGACCGCGATGCTTGTAGTCAGTAAATGTTCCAGATAAAAAAGGACAATGACCGCGAGAATGAAAGTAAGCCCTGGTATGACCAGCATAAAAAGCGTGCGCAAGAAGCGGCCGCAAAACCTCGCGTCAATTCTGGCCAGCCGGGCGAGGTATGTGTTGATTTCCGGGGCGTTTCCTTCAATGGAAAAAATATTTTCCTTTTCCCCCAGCAGGCAAAAAACACGTTGAGAGCAGAATTCCTCGTACAGTCTTGCGATTTTCAAGCCATGTTTTTTGTAGAAGTAAGTGCATAGCGCTGACAAGCTGAGAGACACAGCCACGAATAGACTTCCGATTGTCAATAGGCTCAACGAAGTCCGCGGGTCAAAAGAATAACCCGCCATAGTGATAATTTCTCCGGAAGAGAAATGTCTCGCGTAATAGATGATTATGAAAAAAGCCTGGACCTGAAATATAATACCCAGAAAGCCGACAACCAGAATGAATAATGAGGAGCTTTTATAACGCCAGATTGAGTCGGAAATAAACCAGCCCAAAAATGAAAAATATGATTTTATTTTCTCCGGGATAATATTTGTAATTTTTTTGTAAGATAAAATATTTTTTGGCATTTTAAAAATGTAATTTTTTTAAATTACGGATTAATTGTCATGTTTTTATTTTAAAATTTTTAAAAAAGTTATTGGTTGCTATTTCTGGTTGATTTCGCGGTAAATTTAAACCAGAGGTTTTTTGTTGCTCTCAGTAAAGGCAAAAGTGTAAGGCGCAGCCAAGGACGTTGATTTATTAAAAGCTTTAAGCTTCCTATTTTAAGGGACAGATGATAGTGAATTACATCTGATATGTCCCTCCAGAAGGTTCGATGGTGGCCGTAATCCGCCAGGGGTAAATCTGTTTTGGGAAATGATTTGAATCTGCGCAAGCCGTTTTTGGCGTTTATGGTGGCTTGAAGAAAACCATGGCCGAACCAGCGATCCGGTTCGAGGTGACAGCCTTCCGCCCATTCGTTCCAGGCATTGATAAATATGATTTTATCGCTGTCATTACCTTGCTGAATTTTGTCTATGGTGGAGGCAAGCCAGTATTCATAGTTTTCCGGGGTGGCGTTTTGCACCACAAGCGCGCGGTTTCCGGTTCTTGCCGTGTTATCCCATGATGGAAAAACTGTTTTAAAAATCCGTGAACCGCTGTAGGTGCGGTTGAGATAAGATTGAGCGATTGGGGCATACTGTATTACATTGCCTTGAAATGGTTCAAAAAATTCAATCGCGGCATTGATGTTTTCCGGCTTTTGTAAATTATGCGGAGGGAATTCCACGCCGCTGTCAAATCCGAAATCGGAGTAGTTTTCGTTGCCGTAGGTGAGCGCGGCGCATACATGAATCTCGCCTAATCCGGCAGAGCGGCAGTAATCACGCCATGTTTGCAGTGTTTTGTTTACGTCGGGCAGGTGCTGTGGCCTGTAAACAATCAGGAATAGTTTGCCATCCACTCGTATGTAGCGCTTATCACGGAAAAACGGGACCAGCGATTTAATGAAATTAAGATTATCTTCCGGCAAGTATTTTTGTTCGATGAGCACTTCGTGGTCTGAGGCGTCCCAGCGGCGTGTCCAATCCTCGTTAGCCCAGCACAGGCAAAAGGGCATGTCACTTTGCTCATCAGCAAGCATGTCATCGAGCGGCAGATTTAATACGCGCCTGCCGGAAAACCAGTAATAGTGATAACAAAAGCCATCAATGCCGTATTTTTTAGCTGTTTCAATTTGTTCTCTGCGGGTCTGGCGCACGCGTAAGTCATAGAATCCAAAATCACCAGGCAAATGCGGCTGATAATGGCCCGCAAAAAGGGGTTTAGCTTTTGTAACGTTTGTCCATTCTGTAAAACCTTTTCCCCACCATTGGTCATTTTCCGGCGTAGGGTAAAACTGCGTCAGGTAAAACGCAATCAATTTAGGCGAGTGTGTGTGTCCTGAGACTGGTTCAATTAATTTCAAGTAATGACCTATAACTTATTGTAATTACGTGGATTTAACGTGGAAAATTTTTTCCAATATTTATGAAAAAAGTATTTCTTTAAAAAGGTTTTTATACAGCTCCGCCGTCTGGATTACATCAAGCAACGCATGTATGGCGTCACCACACATGCGCAAGTCACAATAAAAAAGCCCGGTTCTTTATCCTGAACCAAGGCTAACATAAACTCTGCGGAGAAAGAAATCTTTAAAGGTAACTGCTTTCGCCGCATCCATGAGAAAATTCTGTAAAATACATAATAAAAATAGCTTTATGTGTCAAGGGGATTTTGGCCACATTTTTCATAATTTCTGAGGGTTTGCATTATTTTGACAAAAAGCAAGGCGTAAGTAAAAGCGGCGGTCTTTGGCGGCTTTTTGTTACCCGTTCAGGGTTTGTGCCGGTTAATTTTTCTTGTGCCAATCCAGGCGCCGGTTGTTGAAAGTATTTCGATGGATTTTTGAGAAAATTTTTCATTTAATAAAATTGTATCCGAATTAAGCAGTTTTTGAATGTTTTGGTCAATCAAAGGCTCATTTAAGAGAATTTTATGGCCAACTTCTTCAAAAAGCATGATAAAATCGTCATGTCTCATGCGATTAGCATACATATATTTATTTCCGGCAATTAAATTCCATTTTTTATCGCTGAAGGAAAGAAAATTGATTGGAGAAATTGATTTATCGGTATGAGAAAAGTGGTCTGTGTAGTCAATAACGTGAAGAAATAAACCGTCATTCTTTGTTATTCGATTTCCTTCTATCAGGATGTCGATTATCTTTTTTCTCGGGATGTGCTCGAAAACGGCGCATGAAGTGTGATAATCAATGGATTCATGGTTTATTGTTGTTTTTGATGCGTCGGCGGGAGCAAAATACTGAATATTTGAAATTTTAAGAAATTTGTCCAAATTAAATTGTTGCGACTGGAAGTAAGATTTGATTTTACTCCATCTGCTTTTTACCAAAAAAGCGCCAAAAATCCTTTTAATTTCTTCTTCTTTTTGAAAAATAACGGCGAGATCTCTTCTCAATAGTTCTTCTTTTAAGTACGGATTAATATCAACGGTTATTATGTTTTCTGCCCCCATCAAAAAGTAGGCGATAGGAACAAGCGGGGCTCTGCCCGTTCCCACTTCAAAGAATGTTTTGCCTTTTGGTTCGAAACCCAAAGAAATGATTTTTTTCCATGCGTCACAGGCAAGTAAAATCCGCGGCAAAGGATCAGGCGCTTTAAGCCCGCCGAATTTTTTTTGCGTCCAGTAGTATAAAGAATAGGATAGGGGAGAAGGGACAAGCGCGATTGAATTCTGCAGGATGCTTTTCAACTTCCAATTCACAGTTTATCCCTTTAAAGTAAGTTGAGTAAGATAATATCATTGTTTGTTTTTTTTCGACAGGAAAATTCAAAAATTCGTTTGTCAGGGGTGAATATTTTTTATTTATTTGATTCTTTATGAATCATTTTAGGCTGGCCGTGAGCGGGTTATCTTTTCTGAAAAAACATAATGGGCTGCGCCTGCCTTGTGGAATCAGAAAGAAACTTTCTAAAATAGAATAAATTCTCATAAGCTGATTCAGCATATTTCTTTGGTATAAAACTCTCGCCATAAAAGTCGGGCTGCATTGCCCCGCCGCCGCAAACGCCTTCTCTGTTTGAGTGCACGAATTCTCCCCGATCGTACCGTGCACGGGCATCAGAAAAGTCATCAAACATTTTGGATAGGGCGTCTAAATAACCGGATACGTTTCTTCTTTTTAACGATTCGCAATAATCGAAAAACCACCTTCCTCGCGTTGTCAGGGCAACAATTCCTGCCGGAGCGAGTAATCTGTGAAATTCGTGCATCCAGCGCTTGCATGCCTCTTCGGACAGGTGTGAGAAGACCGAACAGCCTATAATATAATCAAATTTTTCATTGGGAAAATTAGTCGGTGGAAATGGCGCCGTCACTTGAAAATTTTCACTGCGAAAAGTTTTTCTGCAAATTTCAACGTAATCTTCCATAACGTCTATGCCGTAAATGTTTTCCGGCGGCAGTTCATACAAGAAAAATCTGGTTATTCTTCCCCATCCCGCCCCAAAATCAAGCAAACGATGTTTAGCTTGCAGGGGTGAGCCCAGCTCGCAGAAAGTATCGGTACAATCCTTATAAAAAATAAATGCTTCTCTTAATGCGTAAATACCGGCGTGGCCTGTAGTGTCTCTTTGCATTTGTTCCGGAGGAAATCCGGGCAATTTAATTCCATCGTAAATTACGGGGGGATTCAGATAACTGGAACGCATAACTTTAAACCGTTTATTATAATGTGTTCCGGTTAAATACCGGAAATACCGAATGGCTTTTGTTAAGTTTATCAGGTGAGATTTTACGGACAAAATCATGGCATTAAATTTCCAATTTTCTCCTTCTTTTTTTAAAAAGGCCTGTTTTGGGGCAATCTGTAGTGTTCACGAAACATGGTGTAGATACTATACGTTAAATTCAAGCTCAACAATTATTTGATTAATTTAAATTATAGCGTTTTTTCAACAAACAAAAGAGGAAAAAATATTCCGGGAAAAATTTCAAAGGTGCTGGAAAGTCTTGAAATTATTGGAAAGGGACGAACCTTTTGCTAATGGCAATCTGTGGGCTGGAATTGATAAAAAAATATTTAGCAAAAATGGTTAATTAAAATTTTGTTTTTACGCTGGTTTCCTGGAAAAATTAAATATTTCATAAATCACCAGTTGAAT
>Ga0208196_1002539_pt1 | contig 16665 bp, 20 predicted proteins | sample AD_JPNNA7_MetaG_FD_184443 | JGI IMG/M metagenome (GOLD analysis project Ga0208196, IMG submission 184443) | Active sludge microbial communities of municipal wastewater-treating anaerobic digesters from Japan - AD_JPNNA7_MetaG (SPAdes) (version 2) | ecosystem: Engineered > Bioreactor > Anaerobic...
AAAGTTAAAGTTAATTTTTTGGAATTTTGAGAAAATATAGGAGTTTGAAAGATTTATGAAAAATATTAAAAACTGATTAACTATAAAAGAAAATGGATGATTTGATTAAAAGACAAAAGGATTTTTATCAAGGGTTATGGGTTGTAACAATATTCTTAATACTTTTAACAATTGCAATGTGGATTATTCCCGCATTTTCAAATGAAGTTGATTTAAAAACAAAAAAGGATATAACAATCTCAATAATTATATGCATCCCTCTTGGATGGATATTCTTTTATTATCAAAAGAAAAAAGATGAAGGTAAAGTTAAACAAAAAGGAAGTATTACTGAAGGTTATTTTGAAAGAAATAATATAATTAATGGATATTGGCTTAAGTTTTATTCTTTAAATTATTCAGTATTCATAGTTGTATTCATTTTATTTGGTCTTTATGTATTGATATTTCATAGAATCTATTGGTGGATAGGAGTAATGCTAATTGTTATGGGTTTTTTACTCCCAATAGCAATAAGAGGTCTTTGGAATCTTGGTGAACAAAGACAAAAAGGAAGACTTTATTAAAATTAATTTTTCGTAAAATATATAAACTGAATTAAGTAATAAGGAATATGTTGAAGAAGAGGTTTTATGATATTCTTACAATTGTCTATGTATTACTATTTTTAGCAATTCTTTTAATAGGAAATCAAATTTTTGCGAATACTTTTGTAGAAAAAGCATCAGCAGGAGATTATAGTTTCTTTTCTTCAATTTATGTTTCACAGGCTATTGTATTTATTTTAGCTTTTATCTATTGGCTATTTATATTAGTATTAGCAATAAAGTTGCATAAAGAAGATTTAACTAAAACAATAGATTTAGTTATTATTACGATACTTGTTCCTTTAGCTCCAATATTTTACTTGACTAATTTAAGAAAGTCTTTGAAGAAATACTTTGAAAAATAGATTCTCAATAATTAAACTTAAATTTTATTTATAATTCTTAAAATTATCCTTCCTACTTTTTAAACAAAGCCCGTTTCAACATTATATTTATAAACTTGCCTAAATTTCACCAAGTAAAATAAAATGGTGAAAGTGAATAAAAATAAATGCATTGGGTGCGGAGCATGTGCTGCAACATATTCTGAAATTTTTCACATGGAAGATGATGGAAAAGCAGGTGTAAAATCAGGAGTAGATGCTAAAAAAAATGCAAAGTCCATAAAAGAGGCAATTAAAAACTGCCCAGCAGAAGCAATATCTAACTAAAAACCCCAAACATTTATTAATATAAATTATTTAGTGAAATTATGAATCAAAGAGAGGCAACAAACAACTCTTCTGATGAAAGGTCTGAGTTGGTGAAGTGGTTTTCTGATTTAGGAAAAGATTCTGAGAATTTGGTTGGTGAAAAAGGAGCTAATTTGAGTGAAATATATAATTTAAAATTACCTATAACTCCTGGATTTATTGTAACAACAAAAGCTTATGATTATTTTTTGGAAAATTCTCCTGGCTTAAATAATAAAATAAAAGGATTACTTGAAAAGATAAATTATGAAGATCCAATCCTTTTGAATGATATTGCTGAAGTTATAAGAAATGGTATAATGGAAGCACATATGCCTCAAATTTTAGAAGAAGAGATATTAGATGCATATGATAGTTTAGGAGCAGGTGATTTAAGTGATATTTATGGTTCTGCATTGGATATTCTGCAAAATGCACAAGAACCTATTTTTGTTGCTGTTCGTTCTTCTGCACCAGCTGGAAACAATCCCAAAGAGGGGTTAGTTGTTCAGCAAGATTCATTTTTGAATGTTAAAGGAGAAAGTGAACTAATTACACACATAAAAAAATGCTTTGCATCTTTATTCACTCCTAATGAAATTTATGCAAGATATAAAAAGGGTTTAAAGGATTCTCCAATAAAACTCGCAGTAATTGTTCAAAAGATGGTAGATTCTAATAAATCTGGAGTAATTTTTAGTAAGAACCCAAATAATTTAGACGAGAACATGATAATTCAAGCAATATGGGGTCTTGGAGAAGGTGCATCTTCAAAGATAATAACTCCTGATGAATATGTGCTCAATAAAAATCTAGAAATAATTGATATAAGAGTTGCAAAAAAGGAAATAGCAATTACAAGAGATTCTTCAGGAAGTAGGATAACAATACCCCTAAGAGAAGAAAAGTCAAAACAACAGGTTTTAACAAAAAGAGAATTAACAAGATTAGCTAAATTATCTTTAGAAATTGAAGAACATTATAAGAGACCACAATGTATTGAATTTGCAATTGAAGGTGAAGATATTTATTTAGTTCAAACAAGAGAGATGAAAACAAATCATTCAAATAAAGAAATCAAAATAGAGGAAGATATAAAAAGAGAAATAAAAGAACCTGTAGAACCAGAGAAAATACAAGAGATAAAACCAGTAGCAACAAAAACAAAAACAAAAGTAAAACTTATAATTAATTCTCCTTCTTTTGTAGATAGAGCAATACACACAGGAATTAAATCTGCTGGGATAATTAAAATAGAGGACATAATTTTGGAATCTGGAAAGCATCCAAAGTATTATTTAACAAAAAATGCAGTAAAAGAATATGAAGATATAATTTTCAAAGAATTAAATAAGATAGCAGAACATTTTAATGAATTGTGGATAAGAACATCAGATATTATAGGTGATGAATTTCCAGAATTAGAAGGCACACCTAATGAAAAAGAAGCTAATCCTAGATTGGGGTTGCATGGAATAAGGTTTAGTTTAAATAATCCAGAAATATTTGAAGCAGAATTGAATGCATTTAAAAGAGTAAGTGAATCAGGCAAGGAAGTTGGAGTAATAATACCTAATTTAGTTCAGATAGAAGAATTGCGAAAAGTAAAAGAGATATTAGATAAAATAAACTTTAAAGAAGTGAGGGTTGGAGTCTCCATAGAAACTCCTGCATCTGTACAATTAATAAATCAAATATGTGATGAAAGAATAAACTTTATTTCAATAGATATAAACAGTTTAACACAAAATATTCTTTCTATAGATAAAAGAAACAAGAATGTTTCATATTTGTATAATGAGTTGCATCCAGCTATACTTTATCAATTATCTTATATTATAAGAGTAGCTAAGAAAAAAGGAGTAAAAACTAGTATAATTCTTGAATCAGAAAAAAAAGAAGAATTAATTCCTTTTTTAATAAAAGAGGGAATTGATATAATATGTATGAAAGCAGAAGATACTGAAAAAATAGTAAACTGCATAAAAGAGGTAGAAGAAAATATAATAAAAGGAACAGACCAAGAACCAAGAAAGTATACTCCAAAAGAGAATAAATCAGAAGAAACACCTGTAATAAAAGGAATAGAAAAGCTGCATGAGAGGTAAAAAAGTAAAATTACTCAATTATAAATATTTATAAATATTTAATTCGTGTATAAACTATGATTAAAAAGAGTGTGGATAAAAATAAAAGTAGAATTAAAAAAGTTTCCAAAGAAAAGAAAAATAAAGAATTGGAAAAGGTCCTTATAGATAATTTTGTATCGTTACAAAAAGTAATGGTTAATCTTTCAGTAAAATTTGATGATTTGACTAATCAAATATCTAAATTATTAGAATTATTTGAAACATCTGCCAAAGTTCTTGCTGAAAAAGATTTTGATGTTGAAAAAAATAATAAGGAAAATGCAAAAATACTGGAGAGATTAGAAACAGTTTTAGAACAAAATAGAACTATTGCAAGAGGATTAACTTTGATGCATGATAAAATGAATGAACCTGCTCCAACTCCTCCTGCAAATCAAGGATATTTTCCTTCACAATTAAATCAAAGATATCCTCAACAACAATCACAAGCCCCTCAACCTTCAATGTTTAAACCAATTCAAAAAACTTCTATGATAGGAGGGGTCACTGAAGAATATCATAAACCTATCTCCTCAAATGGACACTAAGATAAAAAAACTAAAAGAAGAACCGAGTTTTATAGAATTTAAAAAAGCATTTTTACTTGAGTTTACAAGACAATTAATAATTCATTCTACACATGCAGATATTTTGAAATTAGAAACTATCTTAGAAAAAGAAGAAGTTGTGACGCCTAAGCCCCTAACTAAAAAAGAAATAATACGTGATAAAATAAGGAGGAGAGAAGAAATACAAGAAGAGAGAATGGAAGGAACACGTTCAATATTGCGTCCTGCAATAGGAATGTTTGATACTCATGTAATCCCTGAAATAAGTCCTTTTAGAGATACTTTTAAAAAAGAAAAGATAAAAGAAAAAAAGCAAATAGAAGTTACTAATAAACCTCTATATAGAAATGAACCTCGCCCAGAAGTTTCTCAAATAATAGTAAAAAATATCCCTTACCAAGACCCGTTTAGGAAAATAGAATTATGGATGCCAGATGTAAATCTTCCTCCACATATTCAGTATTTAAAACCAGTACCAATAAACAAGAGTATTGATTTAGGGAAATTGAATCCTTTGATTAATGACCCTATGGTAAAAAGAATAGAATGTTATGGTGCAAATGAAAACATAGGAGTTAAAGGAGGTATGGGAGCTAAGAAGACAGCAATAGTTTTAACAAAAGAAGAGATTGAAGATATAATAAATAGATTTTCCAAAGAAACAAAAATACCTGTTCAAGAAGGAATATATAAAGTAGTTTCAGGAAGACTTGTTCTTCTAGCTGTGATATCTAGTGTTGCAGGAATAAAATTTACAATAAATAAAATGAGTTTTGAAGAAATGAATCAGAATGTATAATTATCCTTAAAATCATTTATAGGTTCTGCTAAATTCTCCTCTTGAACAAGAGATTTTGCTATATCTTTAAGAAACTTTATTCTGTCTTCTTCCATTAAAGAATCTAAAGTATTTTTATCTAAATCCGAATCATAAGAATATTCTATATAATATTCTCCAAGAGCATAATTGATAATTATTCTATCTTTGAATTTTTCTGAATTAATAACTTGTATAGAACCCTCTCCGAATTTGTTTAATATGACTTCTCTTTCTTTGGAAGTTAAAGATTTACCAATATCTCTAATTAAAATGGGTTCTTCTTGTTTGATTTCAACTTCTTCATTTAGTATTGGTTCTTTTTCCTCTTCTAATGGAATTTCTATTAGCTCATCTGAGACCTTTTCCCCTTCTTTAATAACAGTGTTTAATGAAAATATCTCATCATCTTCGTAAATAACTTTGACAATTAAATTTCCTTCTTCAACAGATAAATTAAAATCTTCTAAATTTAAAGTCAATTTTTTATTTTTAGAACCTAAATAATCTTTCCCATAACCTTTTTCAACAAAAGAATATTCTGTGGTTATAATTATTTTATTATCTTCTTTCTTTAATTCAATTGTTTTATCAGGAAGATTTTCTTCTCCATAATAAACACTTTTCAATTCTAATTCAGCTTCTTCTCCTTCATTTAATTCATAGACAAATTCGTTGTCTTTAGATACTTTACCTTGAATATCTTGCTTAAGCTCCATAGAAATAACACTTCCAGTTGTTCTGAAAAAAGAACTTAAAAATCTCCCAGAAGATTTTATTGAATTACCTGTTATAGGAGTAGATATGTTTTCTTCAGTAGGGGTTTCTTCTAAAACTTCTGTATTCTCTTCTGAATCATCATCTATTGTCTGGTATATTTTGAGAGTAAAAGATAACTCAGGATAAACTACTCTCTCTCCTTCTAATCCATATCCTTCTCCTTCTCCTTCTAATTCAACATCTTTGACATAATATTTTCCTTCAGAAATATGGCTATCTAAAAAATCTCTTAAATTGAACTCTTGGCTAATATTTGAATTTTCAAAAATAATTTTTGAAGAAGCTGGAATTAACTCTCCTTCATTTAAAGAAAATTCTAAAAGACCGTCCAATATTTCCCCTTGTTCATAGAAACTATTTATACTAGCAATAACATTACCTGAAAAACTATTTTTATTTATATTAAAAATAAAAAAATAAATTAAAACAGCAAGTAATATTGCTCCAATAAAAAACAAGAATATTTTTTTATAATTAAATTGATTTATTTTAACACCTTTTTCTTTTTTAGGTTCTTCACTTCCGTGGTATTCTGAAACGACTTTGCCATTAACTCTTTTACTCTCGTAAATATAAGGACCGTAAAGTTTGCCGTTCCTTTTAATATATTTTTTATACGCCATCTTTTATAATCAAATAAAAGAATTATCTTATTTAAATTTTGTTAGAAAATAAAAATATAATTTTATTCTGTTGAAATTTCTATCAAATTAATAATATTTTTTACAATAACTCCCCCATCTAATTTAACAGAAACAGAGATAGTATCTCCTTTGTTAAATTTAACAATTCCTAAAGATTGTGTGTCATAATCTTTCTTGAATCCAGCTGAATCAACAGAAATCGTGTTTCTAAATCCTATAGGTTCTCCATTTATATTAATAATTATCTCTACATTTCCTTCTCCACTAACAGCTTCTAAACTTGTTGAAATTCCTGTTATACTTCCTTCCCTCATCATAACATAACCATTGTCATAATTTCCTTCAACTCCTGTTGCGCTGTTAAGGAAAGTTGAGGTTTCTACCTCTCCATTTTTACCAAAATTCAAAAGCATTTTTTTGTAAACTTTCTCAGTTTCTTTTGAAGCAAACAATTCATCAGAAGCAGTTATAACAAAAACAGGACTCTCTCCACCGTAATCTACTTCATATACTGCTAAATTAGTTGTGTCAATATCCTTTAGGTCAACTTGATTGGGAAGTGCTTCAAAATCTACCTTATCAATTGATTTAACTTTGTCTTTATCTATACCATTATTACCAATAACTTTATCTATTGCTTCTTTGGTTCCACTTGTTAAACCTAATGATTCTGCAAAAACCCCTGATATCATTAAGAATAATACTACAAAAGCTACTCCGAAAAACAACCTCTTTTTACTCTTGTCCATTAAAAAATAAGCAAAAAGATATATTTAAAGATTATCTTAATTTAATTATAAGATGAAAGATAAGATAACTCTTGAAAAAATAAATAAATATTTTGAAATAACAGAAAAGGCACTTAAAGAAGTTAAGAAAAATATAATAAAAGGAAAGGAAAATTATGCAAAAGAGATAATAGATATGGTTGAAAATTACCTCTCAGATGCAAAACATTTCAAAAATAAAGAAGACTATGTTAATTGTTTTGCTGCATTAAATTATGCTCATGGATGGATAGATTCTGGGGTGAGGATGGATGTATTTGATGTTAAGGATGATAAGCTTTTTACTGTTAAGTAAATTTAAATTTAGCAAGATATAAAAACTAAAGTTAAATTATAATAAAAATGGAAAAAAAGGTGATTGTTTTAAGTCTAGGAGGGAGTTTAATAATACCTGATGAAATAAATACTAAATATCTTAAAAGCTTCAAAAAAACAATTCTAAAAAATACAAGCAATTACAAATTCATCGTTGTATGTGGAGGGGGAAATATAGCAAGAAAATACATAAGTGCTTTAAAAAAAGTTGGAATGAATACTTTATTCCAAAGTTATGCTGGAATCTCAGCTACAAGAACGAATGCAAGATTTATGAGCTATTTTTTCAATCAAGACCAAAAAAGAGGAATACCCAAAAAAATAAGGGAAGTTAAAAAATACATAAAAAAATATGATATTGTTTTTTGTGGTGCCCTTGAATATCGTCCTAATCAAACTTCAGATTCAACAGCATCTGAAATAGCAAAAAAATTTAAGTGCGAATTCATAAATTTAACAGATGTTAATGGTTTGTATGATAAAAACCCAAAAGAGTTCAAAAATGCTAAATTAATCCATGAAATATCTTGGGAAGAATTTAAGAAAATAGTAGATAAGATAAAATTCCGTCCAGGACAACATTTTGTACTTGACCAAACAGCTTCAAAAACAATAAAAACCAATAAAATAAACACATATATTCTTGGAAAAGATATGAGACAATTAGATAATCTCCTTAATGGAAAGAAATTTATAGGTACAAAGATTTCTGGATAAATGAAAGATACACAGATACTCATAACACAAAAAGATTTCAATAAACTTAAAAATGAAGTGAAAAAAGCAAAGGAACAAGGAAAACAAATAATTTATTTTTCAGAAGATGATGAACTAAATAGGAAAGTTATTGAAAAACTGGAGATAAGTGTTCTTCTTTTAACATTAAATCAAAGAAAAGATTTTCAAAAACAAAGAAATTCAGGATTTAATCAAGTTATGGCAAAAACAATGAACAAGAAGGGTATATGTTTGGGAATAAATTTAGATGAAATTATAGAAGAAACAAATTACAAAAAGAAATCAGAGATATTTGCAAGAATAAGGCAAAACATAGAAATATGCAATAAAAACAAAGTGGCTATGAAATTTATTGCATTAAAAGAAAAAAATAAAAGAAATGTTTATGATTTGAAATCTTTAGGGTTAGTTCTTGGAATGCCTACTTGGATGACAAAACAATTTTAAATAGGTCTCATCTAATATTAAAATATATTAAAATGGATAAAACTAAAATTATTGAATCTTTAAGCCCTAATGAAAAGAAAATTTTGCCTTACTTGGGAGAAAAGATAAGTGAGATATGTAAAAAATCAAATTTAGATAAAACATCAGTTATTAGGTCTTTAGAATATTTACAGAATAAAGAAATAGTGAAAATAAATTATATTAAAAACAAAATAATAGAATTAGAGGTTAATGGGGCATTATATTTGAAAAAAGGCTTACCTGAAAGAAGATTATTAAATTTATTAGATGAAAAACATATAGTTTCTTTACAAGATGCACAAAAAGAAAGTAATCTTTCAGAAGAAGAGTTCAAGGCATCTATTGGAGCTCTAAAGAAAAAAGCATTGATTGATTTAAAAAATGGAAAAATAATATTAAATGCAAGTAAATCTGAAATATCAAAAAAGACACTTGAAGAACAGTTTTTGGAAAATCTTCCAACAGATTATGAAACTCTAAAGCCAGAGTATCTGCTTGCATTAAAAAACCTCCAAAATAGAAAACAAATAATAGGGATAAAAGAAGATAAAAAAATAAACATTGAAATAACGCCATTAGGAAAAGAAATACTTAAATCTAAAATAAGTACACAGGAATTGATAGAACAAATAACTCCAGAAATATTAAAAAAAGAGTCTAATTGGAAAGGAAAACGATTTAGGAGATATGATGTTACTTCTCCTGTGCCTGAGATAAATGGTGGTAAAAGACACTTTGTAAATCAATCAATAGATTATGCAAGAAAAATATGGACAGAGATGGGATTTCAGGAAATGAAAGGAGATATTATCCAGAGTTCATTCTGGACATTTGATGCCTTATTTACTGCACAGGACCATCCAGTAAGAGAGATGCACGATACTTTTTTTATAAACAAGAAAGTTGAACTTGAAGACAGAAAAATAGTTTCAAAAGTAAAAGAAGCTCATGAAAAAGGAATTTCTGGAAGCAAAGGATGGCAATATTCTTGGGATGAAGAAGAGGCAAAGAAATTAGTTCTAAGAACTCACACTACATGTTTATCTTCAAGAACATTGGCAAATCTGAAAAAAGAAGAATTGCCTGCAAAATTTTTTGCAATAGGAAAATGCTTTAGAAATGAAACAGTTGATTGGGCTCATGGATTTGAGTTCTATCAAACAGAAGGAATAGTTATAGATAAAGATGCAAATTTTAGACATCTTTTAGGATATTTAAAACAATTCTACAAAAAAATGGGGTTTGAAAATGTAAGATTCAGACCAGGATATTTCCCTTACACTGAACCTTCTGTTGAAGTTGAAGTTTTTCATCCTGAAAAAAAGAAATGGATTGAACTTGGAGGAGCAGGAATGTTCCGTCCTGAAATAACTGTTCCTTTATTAGGAGAACATGTACCTGTTTTAGCTTGGGGACAAGGATTTGACAGAATAATAATGGATTACTATAATATAAAAGATTTAAGAGAATTATACAAAAATAATTTCACTCAACTAAGAAAAATGAAATTTTGGATGAAACAGTAAAATGGAAAAAACAGATAATAAAAAAAACAATGATTGTATATTCTGTAAGATAGCAAGTGGAGAAATACCTTCTGTAAAAATTTGGGAGGATGAAAAACATTTGGCAATATTAGATATAAATCCAAATACTGAGGGAATGACATTAGTAATAACAAAAAATCATTTTAATTCATATATATTTGATTTACCTGATAAGAATTATGTAGAATTATTGAATGCATCAAAAGAAGTTGCAAAAATCCTAGAAAAAGGATTAAATGTAGAAAGAGTTGCAATGGTATTTGAAGGACAGGGAGTGAATCATATACACACAAAATTATATCCTATGCATAATGTTAATACTGCAAAATTTGGAGATTTAACTGGTAGTGTTTATTTTAAAGAATATCCGGGATATATAACTACATTAGTTGGTCCAAAAAGGTCTCCTGAAGAATTAAAAAAAGTTGCAGACAAAATAAAAAAATAAAATGGCAAATATAACTTTTAGTAGAAAAATATTTGAAAAAGAAATAGGGAAACTTGATGAAAAAATGCAGGAGAAGATTTCAATGTTTGGAACTCCTTTAGAGACATTTGATGATGAAACAATTGAAATAGAGGTATTTGCAAATCGTCCAGATTTACTCTCTTACCAAGGATTTAAAAGATGTTTTCTAGCTTTCTTAGGTAAGAAACCTGGATTAAGAAAATATGAAACAAATAAACCTGAAAAAGATTATCAAGTAATCATTGATTCTTCCACAAAAGATGTTCGGCCTTATACTGCATGTGCTATTGTAAAAGGGCTTAAATTAGATGAAGAAAAAATAAAAGAAATCATAGGAATACAAGAAAAATTACATCTAACAATGGGGAGAAAAAGAAAAAAAGTAGCAATAGGAATTTATCCTCTTGAAAAAATAAAACTTCCAATTACATTGAAAGCTCTTGAACCAGATTACATCAAATTTATACCTTTGGAATCGGAAAAAGAAATGTCTGGATTGCAGATATTGCAAAAACATCCTGCAGGAAAAGAGTATTCTCACTTATTAGCAGGGAAATCTAAATTTCCTGTATTTGTAGATGCAAATAATAACATCTTAAGCATGCCTCCTATAATTAATTCACAAATGACAGGAAAAGTAACAACAGAAACAAAAGATGTATTTATTGAATGCTCTGGTTTTGATTTTAAGACTTTAAAAAAATGTTTGAATATACTTGTAATTGTATTTGCAGATATGGGAGGAAAGATTTACCAAATGGAATTAAAAGGAGCTCCAGAAAAAATATCTCCTGTATTGGAATCTGAAAAAATGAAAATTTCTCTTGAAAATACAAACAAAACTCTAGGAATAAATATAGATGAAAAGAAAATAAAAACATTGCTTGAAAGAATGGGACATAATTATAATCCTAAGACAAAGGAAGTTGAGATTGGAGCTTGGAGATCAGATATCTTACATGAAGTGGACTTGATTGAAGATGTTGCAATAGGATATGGATATGGGAACTTAAATCCAGAAATACCAAAAATATCTACTATAGGTAAAGAAGATTCAGAAGAGATAATAAAAAGAAAAATTTCTGAGATACTTACAGGATTAGGTCTTCTTGAAGTTTCAAATTATCATCTCACAAATAAAGAATCTCGGTTTGAAAATATGAATGTTTCAGAAAAACAAGAAAAAGATATTATTTATCTTGAGAATTCAAAAACAGAATATAATCTATTAAGAAAGGATATTTCATCATTTTTATTGAAAAATTTATCTGAGAATGTAGATTCAGAATATCCCCAAAAAATATTTGAGATAGGAACAGTGTTTAGTTTAAAACAAAATATTCAAGAGAAGGAAAACCTTGCTATAGCTATAACTCCCGGTAATTTCACTGAAATAAAACAAATATTGAATTATTTAGCTAAGTCTTTGGATTTAAAGATAGACTTTAAGGAAAATGATTCTCCTTCAAATTATTTAATTGAAGGAAGAACAACAAATATACTTTTTGAAAATAAAGAAATAGGAATTATGGGTGAAGTGCATCCTAAAATATTAAAAAATTGGAAAATAAAAATGCCTGTTGCAATATTGGAAATAAATTTAGAAGATATAATTAAAAAATTAAGTTAGCCAAAATAGGCTTTATTGTTGTCTTCATGTTTGCTATCCCAATTAGATTTTACCTTTGATATAACTTCAGAAAAATACCCTTTTATCTCTTTCCAAGATTTATAAGAGTTAATAATGAATTCTGCTTGCTTTTTCATTGAAAAATTCACATCAAGTTCAATCAGGTTAAGTTCTATCTTTGTAAGTTCTTTATATGCTTCAGACAATTTCTTTTTTTCATCTTCTCCCATTGCTTTCACCATAGAAAAAACAAATATTGGAGAATTAATAGGGTTAAGCATCATCTCTGTAATTCTCAAATAACTTGAAAATTTATCTGACATTACTCTTCCAATTTCTCTCATTAAGAAATCTGTTTCAACATCTGAAATTTTTTCTATTGAGAATTCTTTATTTAATTCATCAAATTCAGGAAGATTATACTCTTTTTTCAAATCTTTATATTTTTCCTTGAGTTTTTGCAATTTAGATTCTTCTTTTTTTTCTTTTGTCATAAGTTTTTATTAATAAAAAGGTTTTATAAATATGTTGGAATTAATAACCTCCTGAGTAAAAATCAAATAATCAAATAAGCCGCAGTAGCTCAGTAGGTAAAGTTCTACGAACAACCTCCTGAGTAAAAATCAAATAATCAAATAAGCCGCAGTAGCTCAGTAGGTAAAGTTCTACGAACAACCTCCTGAGTAAAAATCAAATAATCAAATAAGCCGCAGTAGCTCAGTAGGTAGAGCGTTACCTTGGTAAGGTAAAGGTCCCGAGTTCAATCCTCGGCTGTGGCTTAAAATAAATTTGTCTGTTATGAATTGTTTAAATTGTAAAGTTATACATAAAAATATTATTAAGAAAAACTAAGGAAATTTAATATTTTTATTTTTTCATCCACTTTAATACTAATAAAGCTAATAATGCTAAAAAGAATGCCATTGAAATTAAAAAGGAAATAATTGCTAAAATTCCAAAAAGAATAGAAAATCCGCTTTCTTTAGGTATGGCAGTAGCATATAATGCTAAAGATATTAAAAAAAGAAAGATGAAAATTGAAAGATTCTTTAGGACTACTCCTAAACCGACTTTAGTAGAGAATACTTTATTTTTTTCTATTTTAGAAACAATTTTAGGTTTTTTATTTGTTTTCTTTTTAACCACTCTCTTTTTTTTCACCATATTTATTATAATGAATGTTTATTTATAAATATTACTCTAACTTTATTTTTTGGGTTTTTTTACACTTTCATTAACTGAGACATTCTCATCTAACTTCCAATTCATACCAATAGCATTTCCTGTTACAACCTTGATATTTCTAAATGCTTGACCAAGCCAAAGAACATAAATATGGCCTGCTTCTTTTAATCCATCAGTTGTTTTTAAGTCAATATCTCTTCCTTTTATAGCATAAGAAAAACTAAGGCAGGTGAAAACAAGGAGTAAGATTAAAAAAACTGTAAAAAATTTATTTTTAACTTCCTTAAATTCCTGGCTTAACCAGATTATAGCAATTAATGCGATAACTAAGACTAGAATAACATTCACCATTAATATTGCAATATAAAATACTATAAAAAGATTTCGAAATAGAAAAATAAGAAAAATAGCCCCGCCAGGATTCGAACCTGGGTCACAAACTCCAGAGGCTTGTATACTTGACCGCTGTACTACGGGGCTTTTTGTATAATAAAATGGGTTTCAACAATTTCTTAAATCTTACTATTTTCTCAAAATATATGTTGTAAAATAGCTATAAGAAAAATTTATATATTGATATGAAATACATATTGACATGAAAGCAAAAAAAGGAAAAACAAGTAATAAGAATAAAAAATTAGAAGAAGTCCTTATACAAGTTGGATTAAGAATAGCAAAAAGAGGAGAAGGAGCATTATTTGTTGTTGGAGAAACTAAATATACTCCTTTAATTGACCAATCTGTTCCTCCCTTTAAAGCATCAAATAATCCTAAACTTTTAGAATCATTGGCATTAATGGATGGAGCTGTAATAATTAATAAAAAAGGTTTTGTTATAGCATATGGAGTAAGAATAAAGACCACAAAAATTTTCAAAAATTTTGGTACAAGACATTCTGCCGCAATAAGTGCTGCAACAGGAGATAATATTGTAGTAATAGTATCTGAAGAAGACAAAAAAGTAAGAGTAATGAAAAAAGGAAAGACAGTAATGCAAATAGATGCCCTTCAAAAAAATGTTGAAAAAGATGTTTCTAAGGCTGTTAAGGTTCTTGAGACAATAGGTGCAGGGACAGTTGGAGCAGTTGGAACAAGCATTCTTTTCCCTCCATTAGGTGTAGCTATTCTTCCAGGGATTGTTATTTTTGGCTCAGCATATTATCTTGGAAAACTTATCCAAAAAAAGATAGGAAAATAAAAGGGAATATAAAATAAGTTATCCCTAGAAACTAAATTCTTAATTTGATTTTACTTTTTTTTGATGTAATAAACTAAATATTATATAAAACAAGATAAATTGAATAAAGAATAATACAAAATTATTAGCAGAAAAAAATTCTGAAAGGTTATACATACTGAAGTATCTAAATAAAAATTTTGGGATTTGATTCATAAGGTCTTTGAATGTTACAAATACAATTACCCATAATAAAGCAGATAAAACCATTGATAATATCACCTTTAATTTTGTTGGTCTAAAGTTCATAGATAATGTAAAATAAGTGACTTTAAAAGATTACCGAGTAGCGCCTTGCTGGAAGATGTGTAATGAAATGGGATTTAAGTATTTAGGATTCTTTATTTTTAATTAAAGAATTAAAAAATTCATAACTTGGCTTTTCTCCATAAATTTCCTGAAATTTTGAATTAAATTTCTCTTCAGTTTGTAAGGAAGAAATATTCTTAATTAATTCAAATAATTTATCTTGTCCAAAATTTTCAATTAAGATTTTTATTGCAAATCCTCCTTCTGTATAAAGACTATCCCCTCTTTTTTCAAAATAATCTAAAAATTTTTCGAATTTTTCGAGGTTTTTATTCTCTAATTGTTCAGATAAAAAAACTGCTAATCCTTCATTTAACCATCTGGGATAATGTGCTCCTTTTGAAAAAATATCATAATGTAAATGAACTAGTTCATGTTTTAATAGTTTTTTATATTCTTCATCAGAATACTTATGACAACTTTCTTTTTCATAATTTCTCCTATCTAAAAGATAAATTTTATTATTGGTTGCAAACCCCACATTCCAATCATCAGTTTTACTTCCTTTTAATTCATCTAGAGTCTCTCTGTCTTCAAAGATTATTATATAAGGTCTATTTCTTGTCCAATTAATTTTAAAAAATTCTTTAAGTTCATTCATACACTCTTCAAAAATCCTGTCTATAAATTCATCTTTTGTTTTAGATAGTTTTAAAGTCATTTTTATATTAATTACTTGTTTTATTTAAAATTATTGTATGAGTTTATTCATTGAATTTAGAAATCTTGAATGAATTTTTCTTTTTTAGCTCTTTAAGAACAGAATTGTTATATGAAGTAGTTTTTCCTGAAAAATTTTCTGATTTTCCAATCTTAGTTATCTTGGTTAAATAGTATTTTTTTACTCTTCAAAATTTAACCTTTATAATTGAGCCCTAGAAGTTTGGTTCTTTTTTACATTTAAAATAATACGGAAACCACACTTCATTTTTTAACGCCCCGACCGGGGGTGGTCTTTTGCCAAATTTTGGGAAATGCCCATGTTGGGATTCGAATTTTTGGCAATGCCCCGGTCAAGATTTGCCCTTTAGGCAATCTCTAGGCTATGCTTGGAAACTTCAAGTTTTATCTTGTTTTTCCTCCACTTTCGTGAATATGAATTGATCATCATTTCTTTCTCCTCTTTTTGAGCATATCTTCAATTAAGTCAGATATTGAACTATATTCTTCATTGACCTTAATTGTATGAAGCTCTTTCCATAAATCCTTTCTTAAAAGAACAGTCTTTCGATCATCTATACTCTTTTCTTCTTTTTTTACCATCCTTAATCTAAGAACTCCTTATTTATAAAGATTTCTATTTGTGCACTAATCCACTTGTTGACATTGTATATACTAGTCAGCCACAACATTTATATAGCCCCTAGAGCACAACAGAATCATAAAAGTACACAAATTAACTTCGTGTATTTGTGTATTAAAATGACTAAAATGAAACAACCAAAAAGTTCAGAGTGTGACAAAAAGAGAATAAATTCGCAACAAATGAACCAAGAAGTTTATCAAACTAGCGAATCTAATAATATAGAAACTGTTTCACATATACCTACAAAAAAGAACTCAGGTATAGGTTTCAAGAGTTACAAAATGGGGGCCAGATCATCTTTTTCCTACGAATATGTCGATCCTCTTAAAAAACGTCAACTTTATGAAACCTGGAAGAAAAAGACCACTAATGGCATTCCCGGAATAACAAAGGAAAATTCAGATCTGATCCTTGCTTATGTTGGAGATATGGAATTAGGGATCAATGTTTCTAAG
>Ga0208196_1002545_pt1 | contig 16638 bp, 6 predicted proteins | sample AD_JPNNA7_MetaG_FD_184443 | JGI IMG/M metagenome (GOLD analysis project Ga0208196, IMG submission 184443) | Active sludge microbial communities of municipal wastewater-treating anaerobic digesters from Japan - AD_JPNNA7_MetaG (SPAdes) (version 2) | ecosystem: Engineered > Bioreactor > Anaerobic >...
CTCGCGCTCCCAATCGCAGGAGACGCCGAGCTGTCGGTGCTGATCGGTAATGCGGGCGTGCATCTTCCCTTTCCACTCCCACGCCTTCTCGATGAACGCGGCGCGGCCCAGGTCGTGGCGGGTCAGCCCCTCTTTGGCGAGTTCGCGCTCCACGACATTTTGGGTGGCGATGCCGGCGTGATCCGTGCCGGGGAGATACAGGGTCTCATAGCCGCGCATCCGATAGTAGCGCGTCATCAAATCCTCCAGCGCAGCGGTCATCGCGTGGCCGAGGTGCAGAATGCCGGTCACGTTGGGGGGCGGCATGGTGATGCAGAAACGCGGGCCGTCTGAGGGGCGCGGCTTGAAATAGCCCTGGGATTCCCACCAGGCATAGAGCCGGGATTCGTGTTCTTTTGGATTGTAGGTTTTGGATAAGTCGGTCATTGAGTTACTCCTTCATCGAATCGAATGCATTGTACCACGAGTTTGAAAGTGCGAGATTATATCAGCAGCTCTTCCGCCACCCATGTCCAGGGCCAGACGTTCCAGTCTGCCACCAGCCCAGCCTTGACCGGGTTATTCACGATGTACGCCGCCACGCGCTCGAACTCCTGCGGGTTGCGAATCCAGTGGTCGTAAGACTCATGCGCCCAAAATGATTGCCCAGTCCTCTCCAATACCACATTGGCTTGACGGGAAGAAATGCCTTTGATTCGCTGGGTGTAACTGTTCAGCCACTGACTAAAAAAACGCAAGATTTCATGACGGTTGCTGAAGATTAAGAATCAATTCTTGCCCCCTATCCCCTTCCCCTTCCCCCCGCGCTGCGCGCGGGGGGAAGGGGAAACTTTTTTTGTGGGGCTTTGCAGGCGGGCTACGCCCGCCTGCAAAGCCCCCTTATTTTTTCTCCCCCTCCCCAACGGCGTTTGCGCCGTCGGGGAGGGGGCTGGGGGAGGGGCAAAGGCTGCAGATCACAAAGGTTCATCCATCGCCGTCGAGCTACCCGACACCAGGCTGAACAATTACCGCTGGGTGATGACGCCTGGCGGGAAAGGATTGTCCGTTTGGGAATTTTCACGCGGCGTCAACAAAACGTGGATATGATTGGGCATCAGCGTATAGGCATGCAGCACGTAAAACGACTCTGCGCCATCATGCAAAACCTGACGCACGCACTCCGCAACCTCAGGCTGCGTCAGCCAACGCGGGCCAACGTCGCTCTGATGCAAGTCCTCATCCCATTTGCCAAACAAACGCTTGCGCTGTATGACGCCCCAATCAATGTTCAGATCCTTCCAACGCGGGTCGCGTTCCAAAGCTGCGCGCTCGGCGGTTAACGCTTCTAAAACATACTTTGGCAACGAACCAGCCAGCCGCCACGTCAGAAAAATCGGTACACTTCGAGGTTGCCAGTGCGGCAACCGGCAACGGTAGAAGGGTTTGTACTCTCGATTAGACATAGTTTTTTCCCCCAAGCCCGTGTACCACACAGTAATCTGGCGAACTGAAGTACGCGTTACGATTGCGAATCACAATTCATCGGCCAGGGTACCGCGAACTTTAGTTCGCAAAACCAGGTGAACTGAAGTTCACAGTACATTTGTCAGGCAATGCTCACATGCAAGTCTGTCGCAGCGACCTCCACCACCACCGATTTTGCACGGGTGATGCTGCACAAGTCTTCTTCAGCCGCTACGAGCTGCTCTGCCAGCGGCTCCTCCGCCGTGATGCGCAGCTCCGCCAGCTCTGCACCGAGCGATAAGCCGCGCTCGCTCTTGTAACGCCGCACCGTCGTCGCTATCTCCACGAGAGCCTCGCCAACGGCGAGGGCCGCCGCATCGTCAAAGCGCGCGTCGGGCCGGGGCCACGCGCTACAATGGATGGAGATCGCCCCTTCCTCCGCTGCAAATAAACCCTGATAAATCTCCTCCGTGATGTGCGGGAAAAACGGCGCGAAGAGCTTGAGCAAGACGAGCAACACGGTGGAAAGCGCAAACTTCGCCCCGGCGTCGCCCGCATAGAGACGCAACTTTGCCATTTCCAGGTAGTTATCGGCGAAATCGCGCCAGAAGAAGGCATCGGTCTCGTGCTTCGCAGTGGCGTAATCGCAGGCAAGGAACGCCTCGGTCGCCCGGCGGACGAGCCGTTGCGCGCCCGCCAGAATCCAGCGGTCGGCGGGGGAGAGGGTGGGCATTGCATCCGCATCCCGCCGGATGAATCCGGCGGCTGCTACCTCAAGTCGGCTGGAAACCGACTCCCCACAGTCCGCTTCAGCGGACTTAGCATGACAGCCTGATGATTCATCATCAGGCGCAGGCGCGATAAACCGCTCCGCGAACCGCGCCACATTCCACAGCTTCGTGACGAGCTTCGCGCCCATCTCGATCTTCTGCACGTCAATCACCGAGTCCCGCCCGAAACCCGCGCTTGAAGTCCAATAGCGCACCGCGTCCGCCCCGAAATTCTCCAGCATCTCCTGCGGGGACATCGGTCCGCCGCCTTTGCTCTTGCTGATTTTGCCCGCGCCCTCGGGGGCCAGTCCCCATCCAGAGATGGCCGCATCGCGCCAGGGAACGGCCCGGAAGTGATGCCACGATTTGACGAGGGTGTAGAAGGCCCAGGTGCGGATGATTTCGTGCGCCTGCGGGCGCAGCGAGAAGGGGAACACTTGAGCGTACAGCGCAGGGTCGTCGAGCAACTGCCCCACAATCTGCGGCGTGAGCGAGGAGGTGGCCCAGGTGTCCATCACGTCCGTCTCCGGCGTGAACGCGGTCCCGCCGCACGCGCACGGACGCGCCGGGCCGCGCGTGGTCGGATCCACGGGCAGCTCGTCCTCATCGGCCACCAGCACCGCGCCGCAAGCGTCGCAGTACCACACGGGAAAGGTCACGCCGAAGGTGCGCTGACGGCTGAGGCACCAGTCCCACGCCAGGCCTTCCACCCACTCGCGGAAGCGGGCCTCCATGTGCGGCGGATGCCATTTGACCTGCGCGCCGGCCGCGAGCAGTTCGGCCTTGAAATCGAGCACGCGGACGAACCACTGTTCCATCACGACATATTCCACTGGCGTGTCGCACCGTTCGTGGACGCGGACGGTCTGCGTGATGGAATGCGCGCCGCGATGCAATCCCGCCGCCTGAAGCGCATCCACGATGCGGGCGCGGGCCTCGGCTACGGACAGCCCGGCGAACTCGCCGGCAAGCCCGGTCATCCGCCCGGCGCGATCTATCGCCATGCGCAGCGGCAGCCGGTGCGTCTTCCACCACGCCACGTCTGCCGTGTCGCCGAAGGTGCAGCACATCACCGCGCCCGTGCCCTTCTCCGGGTCCGCGCCGGGATCGGCTAGAATCGGCACCCACTGATCGAACAGCGGCACGCGCGCCTGCTGCCCGACGAGCGCGGCAAAGCGCCCGTCGTCGGGATGGACGAACACCGCCACACACGCCGGCAGCAATTCGGGACGGGTCGTGGCGATCTCCAGCGTCGCGCCGTTTTCGAGCGCAAAGGCCAGCGTGTGAAACGTGCTCTCGCGTTCGAGGTCGTTGAGTTCGGCCTGCGCGATGGAGGTCTGGCACTCCGGGCACCAGATGGCGGGCGCTTCCTGACGATAGACCAGCCCTTTGTGGTAGAGGTCAAGGAACGAACGCTGCGACGCGCGCCGCGAACGGTCGTCAATGGTGCGATAGGAATAGCGCCAGTCAATCGAAAGGCCGAGGCGCAGCCACAGGGCGCGATAATCGGCCTCGGCCCGCTCGCTCACCGCCAGGCAGCGGGCGATGAAGGCCTCGCGCCCCACCTCGGCGACGCGAATGCCCTCCCATTTTTCCACCAGGCGTTCAGTAGGCAGGCCATTGTCATCAAAACCCATCGGATAGAAGACGTTGTAGCCGTTCATGCGGAAAAAACGGGCCATGAAATCCGTGTGGCTGTACGAATAGACGTGTCCGAGGTGCAAATGCCCCGAAACGGTCGGCGGCGGCGTATCTATGGAATACACCGGCGCGTCGGAGTGCGGGTCGAAGTGATAGACGCCGTGTTCCTGCCAGAACGCTTCCCATTTGGGTTCAGCCGTCTGCGGGTGATACTGTTTGGGTAATGCCATCGTGTGCCTCCTTGTGGGTGAGGGGTGAAGCAATGGAGAAACGCCCCATTCCCCCTTTCTCATCGCCTTACCGCCAATACAATACGCCCCCTCCATCCCAGGGACGGAAGGGGCGCTCCGCGGTACCACCCTGCTTCACCGGCAACAGCCGATGCGCTCAGTCGCCCTCCTGCAAGGGCGCTCGCTGTAACGGGCGAACCCGTAACGGGTTACTTGCGTCAACGCGATCCGTTGCCAGACGCTTTCAGCCGTTCAACTCCCGGGCGACTTCGGTGTGGGGTTCCGTAGCAGGCTCTCAGCCAGTGACCTGCCTCTCTGGAACGGGTCGCACGCACCTACTCCTCCCGTTCGCCGTCTTGTGGAAATCGAATAAAAACAGTATAAGCCAGGAAGGAGTTTTGTCAATCAGCCCCGCTCACGGCCGGGGGCAAAAGTTTGCCTTTCTCCGAACCGGCGTATACTAAAGCCGGCCATAAAACCAGGAGTTGACATGTTCCTGCGACACACCACCGCGGATGAAAATGTAATGTGCGGTTATAGTTCAGCCTGGCGTCAGGTAGCTCGATGGCAATGGATGAACCTTTGTGGCCTGTAGCTTTTGCCCCACCCCCAGCCCCCTTCCCAACGGTGCAGGCGCCGTTGGGGAGGGGGAGAAAAAATAAAGGGGTTTTGCAGGCGGGCTACGCCCGCCTGCAAAACCCCACAAAAAAAGTTCCCCTTTCCCCCGCGCAAAGCGCGGGGGAAAGGGGACAGGGGATAGGGGGCAAAAGTTGATACTCAATCTTCGAGGGTCGCCAGGAAACCTTGTGTTTTTTAGTCAGTGGCTGAACAGTTACCGTGTGAGTTGTGAGCTGTGAGTCGTGATCGAAGACCGCGACGGCTCTCTTCTCACGACTCACTGCTCTCTATTTCCAGGAGGAAACCATGGACTACAAATTTTTAGGGAAGACGGGCGTACGGGTTTCATCGCTGTGCTTTGGAACGATGTCATTCGGCGGCGATGCCGATGAGGAAACCTCCGCCGCGATGTTCCACCGCTGCCGCGAGGCGGGCATCAACTTCTTCGATTGCGCCAACACCTATCAGGGCGGGCGCGCCGAGGAAATCCTGGGGCGGCTGATCGCCCCCTGCCGCGACGAAGTGGTCATCACCAGCAAGGTTTATTTCCCGATGAGCGCGGACGTGAACGCGCGCGGCGCGACCCGCTATCACATCCTGCGCGCCGTCGAAGACAGCCTCAGGCGCCTGAACACCGACCGCATTGATGTGTACTTCATCCACCGCTTCGACGACGACACCGCCCTTGAGGAGACCCTGCGGGTGTTGGACGACCTGGTCACCCAAGGCAAAATCCTCTACCCCGCCGCGAGCAATTTTGCCGCCTGGCAAATCGCCAAAGCGCTGGGGCTCTCCGCCAGAGAGGGCTGGGCGCCCTTTGCCGTGATCCAACCGATGTACAATCTGGTGAAGCGGCAGGCGGAAGTGGAGATCCTGCCCATGGCGCACTCTGAAAGGCTGGGCGTGATCCCCTACAGCCCCCTCGGCGGCGGCTTGCTCAGCGGCAAATACGGCGTGAACCGCAGCCCAGAACAGGGACGGCTGACGACCAACAAGATGTATCAGACGCGCTATCAAGATGCCTGGATGCTCGAAGTGGCCGAGGCCTTCACCGCGTTTGCCCACGCCCACGGCTACTCGCCGGTAAGCCTGGCAGTCGCCTGGGTGGGCAGCCATCCCGCCGTGACTGCTCCCATCATCGGAGCGCGCAATCTGACACAGCTGGAAGATTCCCTCGGGGCGCTCAAGATCGCCATGACGCCGGAACTGCGGGCGGAAATCAGCGCCCTTTCGCCGGAGCCCCCGCCCGCCACCGATCGCAGCGAGGAGCGCACGCCGTTCACTTACGGCAGCCGCAAGTAAAGCCGCCGTCACGCCTCCGACGACAGATAGCAGCAGCTGCCGCGGACGTCCTGCGGCAGCTGCTGGATTTGGGGGAGCCCTCCCCCGCCAGGGTGAAAACGGCCAGGCGCGCCTTACTCCCCCGTAATGGTGAAGACGCCGCCGTCACTGCGCCCGAAAACGTCCGGGAAGTACATCTGATATGCGACCGCCGGCATCGCGCGGAACTCTCCTGCCACGCCCGCGCGCATGATGTAAGTGTACTCGTAGGTCCCGCGTGGCAGGTAAGTCGCAAAGAGCGTCACCTTCTCATCGCGCATCTCGGTGTAGGAGAACCACCACCATCCCCAGCCGTAACGCTGAAGCCAACCACTCTCCTCCTCCGCTGTCTGGTTGACCAGCGTGGGCTGCGTGCCGATGACGCTGGCGGTCTTGAGGCTCACGTCCACCCCCTCGAAGCCCGCCGGCAAGGGCGATTCGACCACCACATAGTTGAGATCCGTCGGGACAATGAGGGTGAGTTTGACCTGAATCAGATCCCCCACCCGCGCGCGATCCACCAGCGATTGAGGAGCGTCCATGGGCGTGAAACTGCGCGACACGATGAGGCCGCGATCGAGGGCCTTGACTTGCTCCGCCGGCAGGAAGTACCGCAGTTGCGCCGTGTAGTAGAGCCGTCCCGGGCCGGGCAGGCGCTCGAAGACGAGGCGATTCGCCTGATCCGCCTCCAGCTCCGCGATGGCGACCTGTAATTCCTGGACTTCCGTCAGCGTCTCACGGGAGATGTCGCCCTCCGCGCGCAGTTGCCCGTTGAGGTAGAGGTTGTAGGCGAAATCGCCCTCGAGCTCGCCCGTCGCGCGCATCGCCTCGGTGAGCGCCAGAAGCACCCACGCCGTCGTCTGCGTGGATTCCCAGTAGCCCTCACGCCGGCCGGCCATCAGCCAGCGGACGCCATTGGCCAGCTCGGGACTGTCGGGCTGGAGCTGCGCCAACGTCCACAGCACGATCGCCGTGCTACGGATGTCGGTGCTCATGTTCCAATAATCAGGGCGCGCCTCCTCCCAGTGCGTCCCGGTCGCGCTAAGGATGGCGTGATCGAGCAGCTCGCTGAGGAGCGTCTCCACCCGCGACGAGGCTTCGGGCGCCAGGGTGTGCAACGCCATGGCCAGGAACGCCTGGCCGTATTGATCCAGCAAGCGGCGCGAGGCAAAGAGCTGATTGGCGCGTCCCAGCTCCCCCTCCCCCACTTCCTCGCCGAAGACGCCGGTATATTCGCCCAGCACGTACAGCGTGTAGGCCAGGCGATTGGCAACGGCGGCGTCCGTCTCAGCCGTGATCGAGGGCAGATTCTCGCGCAGGTAGCCCACCGCCCGCGCCATGACGTCTGTGTCCACGGCAAAGCCCGCGCGATGCGCTTCGAGCAGGCCGTGCAGCGCATAGGCCGTGAGAGTGATCTGACTCTCGTCCGTCGTCCACCAGCCCCACCCGCCGTCGTAATGCTGCTGAGTGTACAACCGCTGCGTCGCCAGCGCGACCAACGCCTCCAGTTTAGCGCGCAGCTCCGGCTCGGCCACGCCCCATTCCTGCAGGGCGCGATAGGTGACGACGTTGGGCAGAAAACGGCTCACCGTCTGCTCCGTGCACTCGTAGGGATAGTGCTCCAGATAGCCCAACGCCTCCTGCGTCGCGCCAAGCAACGAGCCGTAGAGCTGCACGACCAGCTCGCCCTGCGTGGGATCGAAGGTCGGCGGCAGCTGCACCAGCTCCTGGCGCAGCCCCGGCTCTTCCATCATGCCGGTCGTCGCCACGACCTCCGGCGTCGCGTAGCGGTAAACGGGGACGACGTCCTCCCGCGCGTCGTAGAGCCGGCCGGCGCGCGCTTCAAAGCGGACGCGCACGCTTTCTTCAGCCGCAGGCGCCGTGACGGGCCACAGCACGCTAACCTTGTCGCCGCCCGCCACCGTGACGCTCTGGCGCGCCGGGCTATCGAGCTCCAATCCCTGCGGCGTGAGGACCACCTCGACGGTCAATGTCGCGGTAGTATGGTTGTGGATCACGGCGCCGATTTCCGCACGATCCCCCACGACGAAGAAACGCGGCAGGATCGGCCGCACCAGCAGGCCCAGCGTGCTCAAGACGTCCACATCGGCCTGCCCCACCCGCGCGTCGGCAGTGACGCCACGCGCCTGCATCCGCCAGGTCGTGAGATTGTCGGGCAGTGTCACCTCCACTTCTGCGCGTCCCTCCGGGCCGGTCCGCACCAACGGATCCCAGAAGGCAGTGTCGGCGAAATTCGTGCGGACGAGGCCGCCGTCCACAGCGCCACCTCCGCCGCCCTTCCCGCCGGGCGCGAGATCGCGATTGGAAGCCTCTAGCGCGACCACCAACGGCACGCTGGTTCGCACCCCCACGCCCCGCGGCTGCCAGAAAGTCTCCAACAACGTCGGCCCCGGCTCATCGGCAAGCGCCAGCACGGCCAGATCCGCCAACCGCAGGGAGAGCTCCACGTCCACTGGCTTGCCCTGAGCGTCGGTCGCCAGGATCTCGTAGTGGACTTTCTCCCGCGGGCGATACGTCTCCCCTGCCTCCATGTCCCGGTCGGGGATGAGGCGGATTTGCAGCGCCTTATCCGCCACCGAAACCGGCAGCTCCACCATGCCCAATTTGAAGCTCGCCATCCCCTGCGAAGCGCTCTCCGCTCCCTGCATGAGGAGCACGGAGACGAAAACATTGGGCGCGTAATCGGCGCGGATGGGGACGCGCAGCACTTCCGAGGTGCTCGTCAGGGTGCGCACCTCGGCTGTGATGATGTGCCCCCGCTCAATGGTGATCAGCGCCCGCACGGTGCCGCTGTAGGGCGAGGCAATGAGGATTTCGGCGGTGTCGCCTGCCGTATAGCTGTCGCGGTCGGCGATGAGATCAAAGCGGTTGTTGTTCTCCTGACGCCAGAAGGCACCCGTCCCTCCCCAGACCCAGACGAAGGCCGCGCTGCGGATAACGTGCTCGCGCGCATCCCGTCCCACGGCGCGCACGCGATAACTACCCGCGCGCGGCGGGATGAACGTTACCGCGCCCTGCCCGGCAGCGTCAGTCGTCACCGTCGTCGTGTAGACCGGCACCTCCTCCACGTTCCAGGTCCAGTAGAAAGCGCCGCTATCGGATTTCTCCCGCACGCTGTACCAGCGTTGCTCCAGGACTGTCACCTCCAGAGGCACATTCCCGACCGGCCGGCTGTCCCAATCCACGGTAAGGACGTCCACCGCTTTGGGCGCCTTCGCCCTGGCGAGATAGCCGCGCGGCGCGAGGCCGATGTAGAAATCGCCCTTATGCGCGATGACGGCGGTACGATTGCTCACTGCCTGCCCGCTGATGTCGGTGACAGTGAGCTCGAGCGTGAGCCGGCGGCTGCCCGTGTCGAGCGCGAGATCCACCGGCACGGTGAAGGTCACCTGTCCCGTCGCGTCGGTCATCCCCGCTCCCGAAGCCACAAACGCGCCGTAGCTCTCCGCCTCCTCACGGGTCCAATCGTAATCGGCCCAGCTGTAGAAGGGGCAGCTCGTCCCCGCCGGGCAGCGATACTCGAAGTCATACGGGCTGCTCAGCAAGTTCCAGGTGACTTCAGCGTTGGTCACCGGCCCGCCGAAGTAGTAGGTCGCCTGTCCCCGCAGCTGGATGACGTCGCCATCCACATAGGCAGGCCGATCTGTCGTCACCTCGACCTGATATTCCGGCTTGCGATATTCCGCCACCTGGAAGGTCGTCCCAAAGGAAAGGTCGGTGTCGGGACGGCTGGCGTGGAGGTAGTAGACGCCCAAGGCCGCTTCCGAGCTGAGCGCGAGCTCGTCGTTGAAAGTGCCCATGTCGGTCAAGGGCAACGTGTTGGAATAGAGCTGTCGCCCCTGGGGATCCTCAATCCGCACCTGCAGGCTCTCGATCCCCACCGGCAGGCTGTAGCGAGCGTCATCGTCGGCGCGGAGAATGCCCTTGAAGTAGACCGTTTGCCCGGGGCGATAGAGGGGGCGTTCCGTGTAGAGGTAGCCCCGATAATGACTCAAGTCGTAGCCGTAGTCCAGCCCAAACTGCCACGGCTCGATCCCCTGCGTCCAGCTGTTGTACGTCACGGAAAAGTCGGGGTCGCCGGGGCTGCCGGAGAAAACGAAGAGGTCCTCCCACAGGTTCTCGCGTCGGAGGTCTTGCGACAGCCACAGCCCATCGGCGTCAGTCTCGCCGCCGGCAGTCCAGCCGCTGCTGGCAGAATTGAGGCGCAGCTTCAGCCCCGAACGCGGCAACCCGGTCGCCAGATCGGTCGCCCAGACGAGCGTCTCCGTTTCGGATTCCTTGAGGGTGAGGTTGAGGCCGGATTTGACGAAGAGCAGGCGTTCCGGCGCCTGGTCGGGCGAGGCGGCGAGCACTTCCGGCGCCGTGAGGCGCAGGTAGTAGATACCGGGCGGGAGGGGCGTCGCGGCGTTGGAACGCAAAGGGATCGGGATGAGGGCGTCGGTGTTGCGGGACTGATCCACCGGCACGGTCCATTGCTGCACGAGTTGCGCCGGGGTCGGATCGAATTTGTCCCAGGCGTCCCACCCGCCATAGGCGCTCAGGTTCATGAAAGTGTCCTCGTCCAGCGCGTAGAGTTCCACCTCCAGCCGCGAGACGTTGCGCGCTCCGGCATAGACCACCGTCTCCGTGTAAGCGCCGTAGACCTGCAACCGCTCCGCCTGACGCAGCTGGACATAGGGCTCCAGGTCGCCGGTCGTGAAACGCACGTCCACGGCGCGACCCAGGGGAGTCCCGTAGCGATCCGGCGCGCGCGCGTCGAGCTGCACGCGGTACGCCGTCTGCGGCCGCATCTCAAAGGAAAGTCGGAGCTGGGTGTCGGAAGACGTCCAATCCGTGTAGACTTCCGTGACGGCGGGGGTGATGCGCACATAGCGCATGAAGCCTTCCCGCAACATCGGGCTCGCGAAGGTGATTTCCACCTCACCCTGCGGGTTGACATTGACTGCCCCGTTGCGCGGCGTGATGTTCTCCACACCCGGCGGCGGCGCGACGCGAAAAGTGGAAATCGTGTCGCTGATCGTCACCCGCGGTCCCGACGCCGCCGCGACACCCGCCCGCAGCCGGGCGATGACGGCCGCGCCGCGCGGCAACGGCGTCGTCGGCGTGAAGATGAGGGTCTCCGTCATCGCGGGGGTTGCGCCGCCTGACCAGCCGATCGTCCCAGAGAGGCTCTGCCCGGCGGTCTCCAGCGTCAAGCGTTCCACCGCCGTCGCGTGCTGCACCGGCTGATTGAAGATCACGCGCACAGGCTGCGCCGGCCCCGCAAACGGCTCGCCGTCGGCCGGCTCCAGCGCCACGACCGCAGGGTCGAACGTGCTGAAGCGCCACTCGAAATCCCTTTCCAACGACGCGCCGAGGGTGTCGGTCAGGCTCTGCGTGATCCGCGCGCGGTACTCTGTCGCCGGCAGAAAACCGGTTGCCGGATAGAAGATGTAAGTCGAGGTGTTGAGCCATTCCCCCTTGCCGGCGACGGCGGGGGTGAAGCTGAGCGGCTGAGGAAGGGCCGCCTGCTCACTGAGCGCCGAAAGCGGCACCACTGGCCGGCTAAAGATGACGACCACTCGCGCGGGTGGCTCCAGGCCCGTGGCGTCGGGCGCGGGCTGCACGTCGAGGACTTCGAGGTAGCCCTCGACGCTGAAATCGAACGTGACCGGCTCGACCAGCGGCAGTCCTTCGACGTTACGGGCGGTTTCGCCGATGCGCACGCGGTACGCAGCGCCGCGCGGCAGCGGGGACGCCGCCTCAAACGCCAGGGTACGCGCATCACGCCAGCGGAAGACACCGGCCACAGTAGGCGAGATGACGAACGCCGCCTCGACGCTCGCGCGGTCCATCGGCTGATCGAAAATCAGCTCCAGCGGCGCGGTGCGAGGCTGCGCCGCGCCCGGCTCAGGGATGCGATACAGCAGGCGCGGCGCGGGATTGGGCAGGGGGGTCGGGGTCGGGGTCGGCGGGGTAGGAGTGGCCGACGGGAGCGTGGGGCCAGGCCGCGGCGTCGCGGTAGCAGGGGGTAACGTCGCGGTCGGCGTCTCAAGATCGCGCCGCTCGAAAGCCGCGCTAAAATCGCAGGCGCCCGTGACCAGCGCCAGCAACACCACAACAAGCATCCAACGCCGCAAAGGACCTCTGGTCATAGTTCCCTCCTCGGAAAATGGCCCCGAATGAACACGAATTTCACGAATCAGATGAGAAATTCCTGGCCCCCGGGGCTGCTACGCTCTCAAACACCGCGCTTCAGCGCGGTTGGCTCCTGTCAGGCTGGGGATTCCACGAGAACTATAGGACGCTGATTTTCGCAGATTCTTCTTCCATCAGCGTTCATTTGCGTCCACACCCTCACCTCTGCGTCCACACCCTCATTGGCTCCGCGCGCCGCAACGCCGTGTAAGCCGCGCCAACACCATCGAAGACTGCCTGTGGTAACAGGCCCGCGACTCCGACCAACGCCGCGTAGCCCATGCCGGGCACGGAGACCGCCGCGTCGGCGGCGAGATCGCGCAGGGAATGCGCCACGACTTTCTCCGGCGAGAGCCACGCGAACCCCGGCGCCTGCCGGATCGCCATGTCCGCCGCGTCGTGGAACTCGGTGCGGGTGAAGCCGGGGCACAGCGCCTGGACCCGCACACCCGTCCCCTGCAGCTCCGTGTGCAGACTGCGGGTGAAACCGACCAGCGCGCTCTTGGTCGCCACATACGTCGCACTGCCGGGAAGGGGATAGAAGGCCATCACCGAGGCGACGTTGACCACGGCGCCGCGCCCGCGCTCCAGCATCCGCGGCAGCGCGGCGCGGGTCAACCGCAAAGTCGCGTCCACGTGCACGTGAGCCATCGCCAGCTGCCCTTCGATGTCACTGCCGGCGAAATCCCCGCTGCGGCCAAAGCCGGCGTTGTTGATGAGGAAGTCCAGCGCCGGCAGGCCCGCGAGCCGCGCCGCAACCCGCGCCACCTCCTCGGGGAGGCTCAAATCCGCGGGGAGCACCTCAACCATGACGCCATGCTCCGCGCGCAGCGCCTCTGCCAGCGACTCCAGACGCTCACGCCGGCGCGCTACCAGGATCAAATCATAACCCGCGCGGGCCAGTTGTCGCGCATACTCCGCGCCGATCCCCGAAGAAGCGCCGGTGATGAGTGCCACGCCGGCGCGATCCCGCGCCTTGAAGAGCGGCGGAAGCCGTCGGCGCGCCCACCAACGCCGCAGAAAATGCAGCCCGGTCACCACGCCGAGGCCCAAACCCACTCTCCACCAGGCAGTTTGCCCACGATTGTCGTTGTCGTCCTTCACGTCCACGCGCATCTCCTCCATCGAAAATGGCCCCGAATGAACACGAATTTCACGAATCAGATGAGAAATTCCTGGCCCCCCGGGCTGCTACGTCCTCAAACAACGCGCTTCAGCGCGGTTGGCTCGTGTCAGGCTGGGGTTTCCATCCCCAGCCGCAGCGGTGAGCCGTCGCAGCCTCTGCTCACGGGCTATGGCTCACAGGGTAACTGTTCACCACTGACTGAAAAACGGAAGATTCCCTGGCGACTGTTGAAGATTGAGAGTCAACTTTTGCCCCCTATCCCCTGGCCCCTTCCCCCCGCGCTCGCGGGGGGAAGGGGAACTTTTTTTTGTGGGTTTTTGCAGACGGGCGGCGCCCGCCTGCAAAAACCCCTTATTTCTTCTCCCCCTCCCCAACGGCGCAAGCGCCGTTGGGGAGGGGGCCGGGGGAGGGGCAAAAGCTACAGCTCACAAAGGTTCATCCATCGCCGTCGAGCTACCTGACGCCAGGCTGAACAATGACCGCACATTTTCATTCTTGGATGATGTGCACCAGCACCTGGCGTCTCCCTCGAAAATGGCCCCGAATGAACACGAATTTCACGAATCAGATGAGAAATTCCTGGCCCCCGGGGCTGCTACGTCCTCAAACACCGCGCTGAAGCGCGGGTGGCTCGTGTCGAACCGGTGAGCCGTCGCCGTCGCTGCTCACGACTCACATTTTCATTCTTGGATGATGTGCACCAGCACCTGGCGTCTCCCTCGAAAATGGCCCCGAATGAACACGAATTTCACGAATCAGATGAGAAATTCCTGGCCCCCGGGGCTGCTACGTCCTCCAACACCGCGCTTCAGCGCGGTTGGCTCGTGTCGAACCGGTGAGCCGTCGCCGTCGTTGCTCACGCCTCACATTTTCATTCTTGAATGATGTGCGCCAGCACCTGGCGTCTCCATTGAAAATAGAGAGCCGTGAATTGAGAGCCATCGCAATATTTGCTTACTATTGCCATTCACAACTCACATTATTTTTCTTTCCAGGTGTCCACCCCAGCCCATGGCGTCTCCTTCATGTTAACAGGCGACTTTCATTGTAGTGAGAAAACAGAAAATGGAAAGCGCAAGTCGCCGCCTCCGGCGGCTTGCCTGAAGGAAGGGGGATGCTATAATACGAGTCGCGCCCCTGTAGTTCAAGCGGATAGAACAAGGGTTTCCTAAACCCTGTGTTCCAGGTTCGAGTCCTGGCAGGGGTACTGACGTCCAGGCTAAACTTATCCCTGGCAGCTACCTGAATAAGGAGGCCTCTACTCCAGAGATTCCAGCTCGTAGCGAGCCACAGCACCGTTCCCTAAACGCCTTGAAAAACGCAAGGCCTTTGCGGCAAAATCATGCATGATCCACACAGGGCTTTTCAGAAAAAGGCAGGTGAAATGATGGAGACCAACGGAATCAAAAGCGTGGCGGTGTTGACCAGTGGCGGGGATGCGCAAGGCATGAATGCCGCCGTGCGGGCCATCGTGCGCACCGCGCTGTACCGGGGCCTGGATGCCTACGCGATCTACGAGGGCTATCAGGGCCTGGTCGAAGGCGGGACTTTCATCCGCAAAATGGATTGGGACGCAGTGGGGGGAATTCAACATCGCGGCGGGACCATCATCGGCTCGGCGCGTTCCGCTGAGTTCCGCACCCGCGAGGGACGGCTCAAGGCCGCGTACAATCTGGCGACCCACAATATCAACGCCCTGGTCGTGATCGGCGGCGACGGCAGCCTGACTGGCGCCAACATCTTCCGCCAGGAATGGCCCTCCTTGCTCGCCGAGCTGGTCGAACAACAGCGCCTCCCTCCAGAGACGGCGCAAGCCTGCTCACACCTGGCGATCGTCGGCCTGGTGGGCTCGATAGACAACGACATGGCGGGCACCGATATGACCATCGGCGCCGATTCTGCGCTGCACCGCATCACCGAAGCCGTGGACGCCATCAGCAGCACCGCTTCCAGCCACCAGCGCGCCTTCGTCATCGAGGTCATGGGACGCAACTGCGGCTATCTGGCCATGATGAGCGCCATTGCCACCGGCGCCGATTGGTTCCTGATCCCGGAGTATCCTCCAGATGTGGAGGATTGGGGAGCGCAGCTCGTGGAAGTCCTCAAGGCGGGCCGACGCGCCGGGAACCGCGAAAGCCTGGTCATCCTCGCGGAAGGCGCCCGGGACCGCGCCGGGAATCCCATCACCTCCCAGCAGATCAAGACGGTCATCGAAGAGGGATTGGGAGAGGAAACGCGCATCACCATCCTGGGACACGTGCAACGCGGGGGAGCGCCCAGCGCCTTCGACCGTTATTTCCCCACCCTGCTGGGCTACACGGCCATCGAAGAGCTGCTCAGCGCGCCGCCCGACCGCGAGCCGCAAATCCTGGGCATCCGCGAAAACCGGGTCACCCCGGCGCCGTTGATGGCATGCGTGGAAAAGACCCAGGCGGTCGCCGCGGCCATCGCGGCTCATGACTACGAACACGCCATGGAGTTGCGCGGCGGCAGCTTTCGGGAGTCGTACCACACCGCCCTCACCCTGATGCGCGCCACGCCCCATGAGCCTGAGCCCGGCCAGAGGCGACTGCGGCTTGCCGTGCTCAACTGCGGCGCGCCGGCGGCCGGCATGAACACCGCCGTTCGCGCCGCGGTCAGATTGGGGACCGATAAGGGGCACATCATGCTGGGGGTCAGAAATGGCTTTCCGGGCCTGGCCAACGGCCAGGTCCAGGAGATGGGGTGGATGAGCGTCGCCGGGTGGGCCACGCGCGGCGGCTCCGAACTGGGCACCGACCGCGATCTCCCCACCAAGGCCGATCTGTACCGCATCGCACGCACGATCGAGGAGCACAAAATTGAGGGGCTGTTGATGATCGGCGGGTGGGCCGGCTACGAGGGCGCCTACCAGATGGTGCAAGAGCGCCCCAATTACCCCGTCTTCAACATCCCCATGATCTGCCTGCCGGCCGCCATTGACAACAACCTGCCCGGCTCCGACCTGAGTGTGGGCGCCGATACGGCCTTGAACAACATCGTCGAGGCCGTGGACAAGATCAAGCAATACGCTGTGGCTTCCGAGCGCTGCTACGTGGTGGAAGTGATGGGCCGCTACTGCGGATATCTGGCGCTGATGAGCGGGTTGGCGACCGGCGCCGAGCGGGTCTACATTCACGAGGAGGGGATCACCCTGGCGGATTTGCTGACCGACCTGGAAATGCTCAAGGAAGGTTTCCGACGGGGCAAGCGGCTAGGGCTGGTCATTCGCAACGAAAACGCCAATCCCTCCTACACCACCGATGTGATCTGC
>Ga0208196_1002552_pt1 | contig 16603 bp, 16 predicted proteins | sample AD_JPNNA7_MetaG_FD_184443 | JGI IMG/M metagenome (GOLD analysis project Ga0208196, IMG submission 184443) | Active sludge microbial communities of municipal wastewater-treating anaerobic digesters from Japan - AD_JPNNA7_MetaG (SPAdes) (version 2) | ecosystem: Engineered > Bioreactor > Anaerobic...
TCATAACCATTGCCATGATATCCAGTTCGCAATAGCGCAGCAGGCCGTTGATCAAGACTTCTCTTTGGACTTCAGGAATCTCGCTAAATTGAAGCTTGCAATATGCAATCATCGCCGCTCCTCCCTCGCAGTCTATGAGACCCTCAAGACTGGTACTTTCAATCTGATTATTGCTTTCGACCACATGAATGAGGAACTGGACAGAACCCTAAACTACCTCAACGAGTGTGGGAATGCTGCATTCTCTTTCCACGCCTTTGAGCTCCATAGATATCAGGCCGACTTCGACGAAATGCTTGTGCCTAGTATACATGGACGCCTTCCCCAAGCCAAGCATGAGGACCGCAGCCAGTGGCGGGTCTGGAACGAAAGTGACTAACTTGAGCACGTCCAAGCCACGGCCAGACCGCCCGTCTTTGAGAAAGTCAGTGACTTGCATACTTGGTCAAAGCTCAATGCCAATCGGGTCTTCTATGGCACCGGTAGGACAAAAGGGTGTTTCACTTATCACTACCTACCTTCCGGCCGAACTGTGTCGGTCTTTTCTGTCTACACCGACGGCACGATGAACGTAAACTATGATTACCTCACCCGGCAAGCCAACACGAAAGATGTAGAAGCCTTCCATGGCGATCTCGTGAGTATTCCTTCATTCTCCGGCCTTCAGTACCGGGAGACCGGCTTCCCATCCGTTGACATTGGCAATGTGAGCGAAAGCGACATAACGGTCTTCAAGGGCGCCATGCTCAGTTCGTTTGGCAAGTACTCTGAGCGAGAGAGAACCAAATGAACATGCATAACATATCGTTGCATTTGACGCCTAAGGTGCGTTTCTGGTCCGAGAGGGTATACCGAGCCCTAGAATTTGGACCATTTTGGAATAAAAATAAGGTGGACAGAAGCCTTCTTGCAAAGATAGTAAAAGGAGGCATAGAGTTCACTATGCGTAAACACTATGACAAAGGATTCAAGGCGAAGGTTGCCATTGAGGCGATTAAGGGAGAAAAGACGATTCAGGAACTTGCTACAATCTATGAAGTACATCCTAATCTTATAGCTTTGTGGAAGAAACAGCTAACGGACAATGCACCGCAGCTCTTTGAAAAGTCAGAGAAGGACAAGGAGAAAGAAGAAGCTCGGCATAAGGAAGAGGAGCTATATAAAGAGATTGGGCAACTGCAGGTAGAGAATGAGTTTTTAAAAAAAAAGTACAGGCAGATGTACGGGACAGAACCAAGATGGTAGAACCAGAGCATTCTGAGCTTTCCATTCGTCGTCAATGTGAGCTCTTAGGGATTCCTAGAGGAAAGTATTACTATAAGCCTAAAGAAACTTCCAAGAAGGAGGATAGAGAGCTATTTATTCTTATGGAGATACTTGCAGTATTACGGGATAGGCCATTCTATGGGTACCGCAAGATTGCCCATGCACTTTCTCATTTGAATGTTACAAGAAAGCAAGTTCGGAGGATAATGCGTAAGGCAGGCTTACGAGCGATCTATCCAGGGAAGAATCTCTCTAGGCCAAGGAGAGGAGCAGCAAAGTATCCGTATTTACTAAAGGACAAGACTATATGGCTACCGAATCAGCTCTGGGCATCGGATATCACATATATAAGGCTTTCTAGCGGTACAGTGTATCTTGTGAGTATTATTGATGTGTATTCTAGGAAGATTCTCTCCTTTAGGGTATCGAATACGATGGATGCAGAGTTTTGTGTAGCAGCCTTAGAGGAAGCGATTCTTAACTATGGAATTCCATGTATTTTCAATACTGATCAAGGAAGTCAATTTAGTTCGGATGCTTTTCTCTCAATACTAAAAGACTATGATATACAGATCAGCATGGATGGAAAGAATAGGGCGCTAGACAATATCTATGTAGAGCGCTTTTGGAGAAGCTTAAAGTATGAAGACATATATCTTAAGGACTATCAGAGTATGAGAGAACTCAAGGAAGGAGTTGCTCGTTATATTCATTTCTACAACTCAGAACGCTTTCATGAGTCACTTAGCTATGAGACACCTGATAGTATCTATGCAAGTAAGTTCTCCGTTGGAGAGCTAGAGGATGTAGCATGAAGGTCGATATCCACTTTAATTTTTCCTAAAAGTGGTCTTGACAAATGGGCTCAGCTTAAGAATCTATTTCAATGATCCACCAGAGCTCTCAGCGCTGCGTACCGTTGATGTAGATCTTCTTTTCAGCCGCCCTCCAAAAATTTCTTCTTCAATTCCTCTTGAGCCTATTTTTGAAAGAATTGGATTACATCGATCCTTTAACCTTGATGGGAGCACGAAATTTGTATCTCGAGAAGGAGAAGTTGAATTTCTTATACCTGATCGCGGCAAGGGAGATGAACATGCATATCCGATTCATCGCCTTGGCATTACAGCACAGAGCCTCAGATTCTTAAATATGCTCACGTATGATACTATTGAAGTAAAGTTTGGAGCACATAATGTTTATTTGCCTGACCCCATACGGTTCTGTTTCAATAAGCTAATTGTAAGTGAACGTCGAATCTCGATGGTAAAACAAGAAAAGGATCTGAGAACAGCTATTGAACTTGCTCAATTATTACACCGGCTACCTGAATGGCGCTGTAAGGTTTCTAGCCGATTTAACGAATTACCACCCAAGCAAAAAGCTTGCGTGATTCGACTTCTGCAAAAAGCTAATAATCCGCTATGTGAAGATCTCGCAAGCTCTTTCTAAAAGTATGCGAATAATGATTAATGTCTTCATAAATGCAACAAATATAAAAAAGAGGCTGTCCCGTAGGAGCAGCCTTCTTCATTTGGTGTCTTCAAGAGCCGTGTTAGCGGGTAAAGATTCCATTTTTTAGTAAGCTAAATATCTGATAAGATGAGGCTCTTTCAAAACTCTTCGAGTGAAGTAATTTTCTAATGCAAAACGGGGACGAACCTTTTATAATGGAATCAATTAGGAAACTAAAGATAGAAGGAAGGAGTCCTCGCAATGAAAAGTATACCAGAAGTGCTTGGCTCATTGCAATTGCTACTACCCTTAGATTTCGATCTGCAATAGGTATTTTAGAGTTATCTTACTGTGGAACACAAGGGCTTTCTTTCTCTATTGCGAGTGATTGAACCATTTGTTGAAAGCTTCCCTGAAGATAATCAGCACATGGGAAGGCCTTCCTATAGTGTTCTTCCCTTTCTCCGTGCAGCTTTAGCGAAGCGGTATTTCAAGATAGTCGCCACAAGCGACTTAAGGGCACGACTCTTAAGTGATACGAATCTACGTCAGATCTGTGGATTTAAGAATATCCCTAGTGCAGCAAGTTTCTCTAGGTATATGAGCTATTTAGCAGACAATGCTTCTCTTGAAGAGAGCCTAGGGGAAATGGTGAAGGACTACTATGAAGGGAAACTAGTAAACAATGTTGCTAGGGATTCGACCGCAATCAGTGCTCGAGAAAAACCAGTCAACGCAATTTATTATGGACAGTGCCTATGATGCGAAGATTATCTTTCAGTTTGTTCTCGACAGAGGCCGGATTTTGAATAGCCTCATCTAAAGACGAATATCTTAAACCATAGAAGCTCTCATGACCCATCGAAGAGAGCTATAAGCTCGTACCTCGTAAAAAGCTCACTTAAAGCCCTTTTTCTTACTTTTTGTACCTGTTAATCCTGGCTTCATGATTTATCCTGCAAAATCCTGTCCCTATTTCTTATTCCTACAGTTCATGTCAGAATATTCTTGGACTTTTGAAAGAGGCTCATCTTATTATCCTTTCTCTCTCCAAGATTTCTTAGGGGCTCATACAGTGTTCATGCAAGGATTGGTCACGCATCAGGATGTCTTCGAACTTCACAGCTCGGTATTTTGAGGGTGAGAATGACAAAATATCGAAGTATGGATGGCTAAAAAAATGATGTCTCAATGAATCGAGCTGCTCAAGAATAATAGTACAGTATTTGACCTGTTTAATATTGAGATTTCATTGGATGCAAAAGAATGGATAAATACATCTCACTCTTTGAAAATGAATAGCATATTTGAAATAGATGTCGTTTAGATTTTTTTCGTTGCTGGCATGGAACGCGGATTGGGAGCCTTTACGACGAAGAATTCCAATGTATCGCTGCCTTCGTTTCGGATCTCCATTTTCGTGTTGAATGGAATAGCAACGATGCTCCCTGCAGTGTAGCGAACGACAGGCTCATCTTCTAGTCTTAGACTTATTGTTCCTCTGACGATGATCTGATGAACATGGGAATTTGCGACATGGACTGGCACAGATCCACCTGGCGCAACTACTATGTGATTTATGTTCACATGCTCGTCGTCGATAATCTTTTCCGTAATGAAATCATCTGTGTGCGTAAACCGGTATGCTTTTTCGATCATACTGATTCCTCCAAGCTATAAAAATCTGCTTTGCCTTTTCTATTCATGAGAAATCTATAGTGAGCAGGATGAATCTGTAAAGATGATATTTTCAAGCCTCTAGCCCTGCGAGAATACGCAGAGCCGCAAGCGCTTGACGAGCCACGGCGATCCTGATTCGAGGCGCGAAAACAGCATATTTTTCCATGACATCGTCTACTGCTATTAATCTCATTATTGCAACAGTCTATTTTGGATTTTCTGCTCAAGAGAAAGCTATGGCCAATAGATCTAATTTGTAAAGGCAATGCTCTCAGGGCCATCAATTGCGTTTATCGATCTAAGTCGCGCTGGGTCGATTTTTAGTTCTCTATCGAATGTAAGTAAGCCGTTTGTTTCATTGTATACGTCGTAAAGTTGTGTATAACAATATCCACTAAACAGATCCGAGAGCACAATATCTCGCGTATATTCCTCTATTAGGTCGATTATTGAGTTGCAGTCTCGATTGGCATACCATCCAAATCCGCCGTACTCGCTAAGAAATATCTTTTTTCTCTTTCTGCAGTCGAAATCTCTGCTAGTTGAAGGGGCTTGCAGGAATATCGAACGTGTCTTGGTGGACACCAAATTGAACAGATAGAATGCCAACACCTTCCATTTTGAGAATCCAAACAAAACTTTCCGGTCATTTTTTGCTATTTTCTGGTAGGTTATTCGCGCAAGAGATGCGCTGCCTAAATAATGGTGGAAATCGACTATATCTGTATCGATGTGTTCCCATCCGCTGTTATCGATTATAGGACGAGAAGGATCGAGTTTTCTCGTCATCGCAATTATTTTTCTTACAAATTTATCGGTTCTGGATTTCTTCTTGTAGATTCCCCAGATTCCCCATGTTTCGTTGAACAGGATTCTGAAGATACAAGAAGGGTGTCCTGCATCTCTTTCGATAAGCTCTCTCAATTCCTGCTCATATGCCCTAAATCCCTTTCTGGACGGCAAATAGAACGATGGCATCTCGAAACTCGTGAATATTCCAATTTTATCGCACAGATACTGAAAATATGGACTTTCGATTTTTTCATGGATTCGCGCTCCATTATAGCCCATCAATTTGAGATTAAGGATGTCGTTTTGAATGATTTTCTTATTCTCTGGTGTATATACTCCTTTTGGATAATACCCTTGAGCGAGCGCCATCTTTATAAAGCACTTCTTACCATTTATAAGAAAAGAACCATCGCTGTCGATATGTACGCTTCGCAGGCCAAAATAGCTCTCGACTGTATCGATGCATTGTTGCTCTCTATACAAATCATATCGGATTCGGTAAAGGGCTGGATTATCCGGCGACCATAATGTGGCTTTTATCTCCGAAAAAGAACACTGAAAATGAAACTCTCCTGCATTGTTCATTTTGACCGGCTGAAGGTCGATAATTTCGCCACTAGGTGAGACTATTTCGATGTTAAGAGAATAATCGGCAATCTCAAGGTTTTCTGGGGAATCATTATCTAGCAGCGAAGTCCGTATTTTTCCTCTGAAAATATTTGCATCGAAATCAGGATTCAATTCTCCATGCCTAAGATATACAGGGTCTACAATTTCCATCCAAATATTCTGCCATAACCCAGATATTCCTTTATACCACACATAGAAAGGCTTTCTAAGAAATGTCTGCTTTCCTCTAACTTGGAAGGGGCTATGGGAGTCTCGTACTATCAACTCTATTTTATTTGTGCCTTTATGAAGGGCTTCTGTGATATCAAAGGCAAATGATGAATAGCCTCCGACATGTCTTCCCACTTCGCTACTATTGACAAATACTTTCGTCAAATAGTCGCATGCACCGACATTGAGAATGAATCTTTTCTTTTTGTCCAGCTCTTTGATTTCTAGCGATTTAGAGTATTTAAAGGTTCCCTTGTCTAGGAAATGTACGCCAGACAATTGACTTCCGACTGGATAGGGTACCTGAATTGAGCTTTTTTCCCTTTTGTGTTCTATAGTCCATTTTCCATCGAGAGAAATCCATGTTCGGCGTGCCCAGGAGGGGTTGGGATGATCTTCGAAAATCGAATTGTTCCCTATGGATGAGAAATCTACGGCCCGATTCATGATTCATTCCTTTATTCCAGTCATAGCGATGCTTTTTACGATGTTTTTCTTAAAAAGAATATACATAATTATCTGAGGAATCGACGCAAGTACGGCTCCTGCCATTATGAGCGAATATTCGGTGCCATGTGTCCCTTGGAAGTTTGCGATTCCCACTGTTATTGTGTATTTTTCCGAACTGGAAATTGCAACTAGTGGCCATAGAAAATCGTTCCATGCATTTATGAAGGATATTATCGCAACTGCGAATAATGCTGATTTACTAAGTGGCATAATAATCGTTCTGAATACGGTAAATCTGCTTGCTCCGTCGATGAATGCTGCTTCTTCGAGGACAATAGGAATAGATTTAAAGAACTGTGTAAGTATGAATACACCAATGGGCATGGCAAGGCGTGGTAACATTACGGCAATAAGAGTGTTTGCTAGCCCCATTTTTGTGAGCTCGAGGTATAGCTGTATTATGAGTACTTCGAATGGAATCATCATTCCAGCCAGAATGAAGATAAACAATACATTTCTTCCGCGGAATTGTATCCTAGCAAGCACATAGGCCATTGTGGAGTCGATTAGCAATGTCAAGATTGTAGTTATAACAGAAACAATGAGCGAATTGACTAGCCATCTACCGAGCAGAGTGCTAGAAAATGCTTTTTTGTAGTTTTCAAGTGTTGGTGTGAATATCAAAGAAAGCTTATCTGTCATTACCGTGTTTTCAGATTTAAGCGAAGTGACTAAGAGCCAAATTACCGGAATGAGCCAGATTATTATTAAACATAGGATGAGTACTTTTACAAGGATGTTCAATAGTTTTCTCATTGTGCTTGATCCGGTTTTCTTAGAAATTGGAGAGAAGAGATAAGCAGAATAACCAAGAATAGAATGACCGACATAGCCGAAGCATATCCTAGCCTGAAATAATTGAAGCCTGTTTTGTATACATACTGAACAAGAACTCTCGTAGTGCCGTATGGACCTCCGCCGGTCATTACGTACACCTGTCCAAAAACTTTAAATGAAGCAATGACTTGGAGAATCAAAACTAGCAGTGAAGTATCTTTGAGAAGAGGAAGCGTTATTTTCGTCAATGTGGTAAAGCTTCCAGCACCGTCGATTTTTGCCGCATCGTATATCTCATCTGGTATTTGCTTCATCCCTGCGGAAAACAAGATCATATTGAATCCCGCTGTCCACCACAATGTCGCAATGATTATCGATGTCATAGCGATGGACGGATCTGTGAGCCATCCAAGAGGTTTAAGGTTAAGCAATTTCAATACTTGATTCGCAAGGCCATAATTCTTCTGAAATATCCATGCCCAAAGAGTCCCCACTACAGACGTAGAAAGCATATAAGGCAGAAAGAATACAGTTTCAGCAACCCTTCCAGTGCGAGTGGGTTGGATTGTGATAAGTGCCATTACAAAACCGACGATTATTATTAAAGGAGTCGAAATGCAAACAAATTGAAGAGTATGAGAAAAAGATGAAAGGAATTCTGGATCTCTGAATGCTTCGACATAGTTTTTGAATCCGATAAATACTTTTGAGGATAGAATGTTCCAGTCAAAGAAACTTAGATAGACTCCGTATATTACCGGAAATACGAGGAAAGCGACGTAAATGGCCAAATAAGGCAGCGAGAATAAGACAATATCTCTTTTCTTGTGATCGGCATAATGTGATGACATTCAAAGCTCCGGAATATATTTGAAAAGCAACGCTTGAAGAGGCAAAAGCCCCCTCAAGCGTCATATAGAAATATCGACTGTTTTACAAGAGCTATTTTTTCAAAATATCGTTGATCGCTTGCTCTAGCTTTGTCAAAGCTGTCTTTGCGTCTCTATTGAGAGCAATGGACTCCTCAAGTTGATCAGACATTACATCATAGCATTGAGGCCACTTGGGAGTTGCTGGGGTTGCGAATACATATTTAGCTGCATCTGCATAATCGGCTCTGTGTGGCAAGGACTTGAATTCTTTTGTGTTGACAGCGGTTTTTCTTGTAGGTACATGGCCAGCTTTTGCCCATAGATATCCATGATTGGTCATCCAGTCTATGAATTTCATTGCGCCGATGATCTTTTTCTCATCAACCGACTTCTGCGCTGGTATAGCAAATGTATGGGATCCTGCCCAGGCGGCATTCTTACCAAATAATGCCGGGAATTTTACTGCCACAAAATTGAGGTTAGGCTGTTGCTCGAAAAGACCAGTGACCCACACGCCATTGAAATGGATAGCTGCTTTTCCAAGTCTGAAATCAGCTACAGAAGAATCATAATCATAACCTTTTGGGGTCAATTTGTATTTATTTACAATGTCCGATAACGCTTGATATGATTTGATACCAGCCTCGTTGTTGAAATTGGCTTTCGTGTTGTCGGCATTAAAAACATACACACCCTGCTCCATCAGCATAGAAAGGAACATCCTGGTAAGAGTGTAGGCCTTATAGGTTGCCGTCGTATTGTCTGCAGCTATACCTATTGCTCCTGTCTTGTTTTGGATTGTTTCGGCCGTGCTGATTAGCTCGGATAGCGATTCGGGCAGTTTTGTAATTCCGGCTTTAGAAAACAAGTCCATATTGCAGTACATAATAATAGGATGGACATCTAGCGGGATAGCGTATAATTTGTTGTTTATTTTGCAGTTATTTAAAGGAGCTTCTTCGAATGTAGATAGATCGATACCCGCTTTTTGAACATAAGTATCGAGAGGAAGCAATACACCGCTAGGAACGAATGTGCTCAGGCGATCTTGGTGCATGACGACGACATCCGGTGCGGTTTTGGCAGCAAGGGCCGCGGTTAGTTTTGTATAGTAATCATCGAACTTGACTGTATCGGTCTTCATTACTATCTCATTCTGAGATGCATTGAATTCCTTGACCATTGCATCGAAGAATTCACCATCTCCTCCTGTAAAAAGAGACCAGAATGTGATTTCCAACGGCTTTTGTCCACTTTGAGCGGTGACGGCTGTAGTGCCTACTAGCAAGAGCAATGTAATTGCCAGACCTGCTATTTTTTTCATAAAAACCTCCTCAAATTTGAACCTTAAGGTTCATGCACTAGCGTTGTTTCCCGATATACAATTCGGGATTCCAATACTTTTTTTGTATATGGAGCCTTGGGATTTTCAATGTGATCGAGCAAGGCCCTGAAAGCCATATTTCCCATTGTCTTTTTGGGTATGCTCACAGAACTCAGGCTGAGATACAAATATTTCGAAAAATTGAGATCGTCAAAGCCTATTACTTCAACTTCTTTGGGGACTTTTATGCCATTTTCTTTAAGTGCTCTTAAGGCACCGAGTGCAAGCAGATCGTTGAATGCAAAGATTGCTGATATATTTTTTTCACTTCTTATCAATGAACTGACTTCGTGGTATCCATCTTCCAAATGCCCTTTTGTTTCAATTATCATATCTTCTTTTAGAGGCGTATTGGTTTCGATATGGGCATCCCTAAAGGCAGCCATTCTGTCCACAGAACTGCTTACACAAGAAGGGCCAGCAAGGTGAACAATATCCCTATGGCCATTTTTTATAAAATAAAGCGTTGCTTCTTTTGCTTTTTCATATTCATCGGATATGACCGAATGATCTTCCAAGCCAGGAAGCCATCTGCCAACTATAATATAGGGTATGCTTAGAGACTTTAGATAATCGCAGCTGCCGTATTGCTGCAAAACCGGCATTAAAAGAAGACCATCGACCTGTTTTCCTAAAAGGATTTTGATTGCTTCTCGTTCGCGCTCAGGCGATTCTTCGGTATTAGTCAATAGTATATGGTATCCAAATTGCCTTGCGGTATTCTCTATTCCCAGAATTACTTCAGCAAAGAAGGGATTCGAAGAATCCGCGGAGATTACTCCGATTGTATTTGTTTTTCCTGTCCTCAAACTCTTAGCAACATTGTTGTTGACATATCCAAGTTCTGATGCGAGATTTCGAATCTTTTCCTTAGTCTTAGGGTTTACATCGCTCTTGTCGCGCAATGCTCGAGAGACAGTATTGATTGAATATCCACTTGCAGCAGCGAGCTGCTTCAAAGAAGCTGCCATAATATTAACGTTAATGTAAACCCACAATGCAAATCTGTCAATATTAAATATTTAGATATTATTTTTCCGTTATTTTAGAAAATCAATAGAATATTGTGGCATTATGAGTCATTTTCCCTAGATAAATTCATGATAGATTATGATAACGTTAATATTCGCTGTTTCTTTGACGATATGATTTATTATGATTTTGCTTTGTCGATGATTATTTCCTCTAGCCTTTCCTCGTCCAACTCGAGCAGCTCCCAGGCTAGGTCCAAATACTCAGCTGTAAAGCGATGGCGAAAATAGGCCGGGTTGGGGGGCTTCATATAGATCCGAACTCGATCGAGGCCATCGGCGTCTTTCAAGAGAGCAGGTAAGGAGCCTGGAGGGAATGGCGGTGTCGGGTCGGGCTTCGAATGCGCTTCTATTGCGTCGGCGATTGCGGTCCATTCCGGCTCGGGAAGTCTAAAGCCTAGGAGGTATCGTTCGGCGATAGGTCGCTTCGTGTTCTTGGCCCAGAGTCCATGTTCCATGCAAAAGCCGTCGTGTTTGCGAGCAAGATCGTGTATGAGGGCCGCCGCCATTAGATCGCGATATAGAGTTGGAGAGCTAAACAAGCTTTCTTGTTTGGCGCGCAGATATAGCTCGTCGGCTAGGATCATGACTCTAAGGGTATGCATTTTTCCGTGGAGGGTACTTGGGTGGTCGAACCAACTCGGATCGATGCGAAAGTTCTTTGGCAGAGTCCACTCTTGGGTGAGTTGTTCCATAGGGAACATGATAGCATAAATTTTTGACAGTTGCTGCAGCGGCTTTTGTTGTCTGGCGATTTGGGTTTGGATATTGTTTTTTGGGTAGCCTGGTTTTAAGTCGATTGGGTCTTTGTATCTTGATCTCTATAAGTTTGATCGCGGCTTGTGGAGTCAGGAATTAGGTTGCGCAGTTCTTCGGCTATGGCATAGGCGCAGTCGCCAATCTTCTCCACATGGCGGATTAGGTCGATATAGAGAAGCTCGGCTCTGACATTTGCACCGCGATCGAGGCGCTGTCGGGCGAGTTTTTTGAGGCGTCTCTTATAGTCGTCTATTCTATCTTCCATCTCCGAGGCGATTTTGAGCTCTTCCTGAGTGATTCCGACATTGAGTCGCTCTGCGACGAAATCAAGAAACTCATCCACGAGCTCTCCAAAAGGATCGAGCGCTTTTACCGATTCAGGATCGAATTCCAATTTTTTGTCGTGCTTTTTCTTTATCATGAATGCGATGCTTAGGCATTCATCTGTCATGTTTTCCAGTTCGGACACAATGCGCAGCTTGATATTTACTCGTTCGCGCGTGCGCTCCGAGAGATCCATGCCCGTAATGGAAAGAAGGTACTTCGTCAGCCCTTCGTGCATGGAGTCCGCATAGTTCTCTTTTGCTATGAACCATTCAATTTCGGCATCTATGTCGATATCGGCGATATTCGCGGCATTGGCGTTCGCTTTTAAGTCATTTGAGTCATCGTTTATTTCTCTGGCGAATAGCGATCGACTCCTGTCGAACATTGTGCGCGCGAGGGTGACCATGTCCGCAATTTCCTTGCGGGCGCGGATGAGCGAAAGTTCGGGCGTGGCCATGAGGGTCTTAGGTAAATAAAGGGCGCGGAGTTCCGCTTCTCCTGGCTTTTCCTTGATGATTCTTTCGAGAAATGCCGCATATTGACGCACAAAAGGCAAGAGCAGCAAGGTATTCAGTGTATTGAACAGCGTGTGGAGCATCGCGATATGCACGCCGATGCTCCTTGGTTCGATGGGACTAGGGACCACCCAATCCACGAAACCGATAAAAGGCCTAAATAGAATCACAACCCAGACGGTGCCAAACACATTGAAGAGGATATGCGCCCAGGCGGCTCGCTTTGCATTGGTGCTTGCGCCAGCCGAGACCGAAGCAAGAAATGCATCGATGGTAGTTCCGATATTGGCTCCTAAGGTCAGGGCGGCAGCGATGTTGAAATCGATGATACCCTGAGATGCCATTGTTATGACTATGGCCAATGTGGCGCTGGAGGCATGGACCAGAATCGTAAAAGCAGTTCCGATTAAGACAGCTAGCAAAATAGATGCATAACCAAGGCTAGAAAAATTGCGGATAAACAGCAGAGCATTGGCTGATGGTGTAGGAATTGCGCTTTGAATGAAATCAAGGCCTAGAAAAATGAAGGCCAATCCCATGATAGCGCGTCCGTAGCTTCTGAACTCGTCGGATTTGTGTTTTGAAAGGGACATCAAGAACCCGATTCCGAAAAGAGGCACCGCAAGCGAAGTTATGCTGAATTTTGCTATACCGACCGCGGCTATTATCCAGCCCGTAAGCGTTGTGCCAATATTCGCGCCCATAATGACGCCAATAGCTTGGGTAAGAGAAAGAAGGCCTGCATTGACAAAGGTTATGAGCATGACCGTCGTGGCCGACGATGACTGAACCGCAATGGTCACCAGCGTGCCTGTAAGCACTCCCATTATGCTGTTTTTCGTCATCATGTTTAGGACACTCTGGAGCCGCTCGCCTGCCGCCCGCTGAATACCTTCGCTCGATCGCTCCATTCCATACATGAAAAGAGCAAGCCCTCCAACGAGAGTCAGCGCCATGGCCAGTATCGACATGATAATTCCTTGAGCTTATTAAATACAGAATATTGGGCAATTATTATTTCAGCTCAAGTTTATCTTGCTATAAATTGAGTTTATGAGGAAGGGGTGTCCATATAGCAGAGGTGGGTTTTTACCCAAATGGTTATATAAAAATTGGCCATTTTCTGAAGTATCCTTCAAAAAATGGCCGACTAAGCTAATCAGCAAAACAGGAGCAAAATTTTAAGGCATTCTAGCGCGGATACTATATTCCCACGCGGTTCCAGCATCAGGACCTATGACAGTAATCTTGAAGTGTTGCTGTGAACCTTTGGTAAACATAGAATCTATTTGTCCTGCGCCGGCGCCTGCAATTCCTCCCGGATAGAGCGGATCGCCTTCATACCATGAATCTCCTCGCCATCCTGTATCTTTTGCTGTATGCCCATCAGGATATTCAACAATGAATTTGTCAGGTATGCTATATGCATCGAATTGCATATCAAACACACAGCCGGCTGGCAACTGACTAATATCCCAAGTATCCACCGTGATACCATAACCACCAGAATTTGCTGCACTCCATGTGTCCAATACCGTAAGATCGTAATCATTCCCTGGATTGATTTGCCCTATGATCACACTCGCATAGCCTGTCGCTAATGTAGTTGAACCGTCGCTCACTGCAACCGTTAATCCATAAGCAGACGCTGCACTGTAGGCATGAGAGATGGTGATACTTGCAGAGTGGTTGGATACTGTTGCCGTCTGGCTTCCTGTCCCGGTAGCACTGCCATCACCAAAACTATAGTTGAAGGTTACTTGGCTTACTCCTGAAGGAATATTATCTGCAGTCACCGTAAAGCTATATGATTGCCCCACTGTTCCATTTGTAACCGTGCTCGGATCAACGGTAACTGTAGGAGCACCCAGCGCGGGCTGATGGAAATCGGTCGATTTTAAATCAAGTGTCAAGGTTGAAGTTTCATTGTCATAGATGCGCAATGCATAGATATCGCTCCACTCTTTGCCATCGGTGGTAACTGCACGCAGTGTAAGCTCATAGTTCGAATTTGCAGTCAAGCTCTTGGTATATGAAAAAGTTGTTCCACTCAAGCTGACACTAAAAGAGATATCAGTGCCTCCGCTTTTTGGCGAAATTATACCGGTAAAGCTGCTAAGGGTAATGCCAGCCCCTATTGTACCAGTGATTGTAAAAGTCCCAGTTCCAGTACCTTCATTGGGTGGAGATAATACAACGCTAACATTGGTAGTGGTATTTTGAACAATCGTTGCAGAGGCGCTTCCTGTTGCAACCACCTTTCCGTTGGAGTTCTTACCTTTTACTGTGAAAGTCCAGCTGCCTGCTGTTAGATCATCAATTTTATACGGCTCAGTAGTAAAGGTAGTATTCGACAAAGTCTCGTTGTTAGGCCCCGTTCCAGAAAGCACATAGCTGGCTATTTCAAGATTTGCAGGTTGAATTGTTGGGCCTTTGCTTTGCATTATGGAAATCGAAACAGAACCTTTCCCTACTGTTGTTGAAAAAGGTTGCATACAACCAACAACCAAGATCAAAAAACCTATTATCATAAATAGTCTCATCAGAGTCTTTTTTACGTCATGTTTCATACGCTTACTCCTTCTAATAAATCATATCAAGTTAAATTACCTTAGAAATTTTAAGGCATTCTAGCGCGGATACTATATTCCCACGCGGTTCCAGCATCAGGACCTATGACAGTAATCTTAAAGTGTTGCTGTGAACCTTTGGTAAACATAGAATCTATTTGTCCTGCGCCAGTGCCTGCAATTCCTCCTGGATAGAGCGGATCGCCTTCATACCATGAATCTCCTCGCCATCCCGTATCTTTTGCTGTATGCCCATCAGGATATTCAACAATGAATTTGTCAGGTATGCTATATGCATCGAATTGCATATCAAACACACAGCCGGCTGGCAACTGACTAATATCCCAAGTATCCACCGTGATACCATAACCACCAGAATTTGCTGCACTCCATGTGTCCAATACCGTAAGATCGTAATCATTCCCTGGATTGATTTGCCCTATGATCACACTCGCATAGCCTGTCGCTAATGTAGTTGAACCGTCGCTCACTGCAACCGTTAATCCATAAGCAGACGCTGCACTGTAGGCATGAGAGATGGTGATACTTGCAGAGTGGTTGGATACTGTTGCCGTCTGGCTTCCTGTCCCGGTAGCACTGCCATCACCAAAACTATAGTTGAAGGTTACTTGGCTTACTCCTGAAGGAATATTATCTGCAGTCACCGTAAAGCTATATGTTTGCCCCACTGTTCCATTTGTAACCGTGCTCGGATCAACGGTAACTGTCGAAGAAGGAGTACTTACTTCAAAGTTGAAGGATCCCGATGATCTATATTTCCCTTTTACAACAATAAGCGTCACAACATGGGACCCTAGGTCAACATCTGATCCAAGCGTTACAGTGGCTGTTGTTGCTCCGGCTATAGGGCTGCCATCGAGGTACCACGCATAACTGTCTGGGGCAGGAGTAACGCTAGCAGTTATTGTCATACTGCCGCCGAGCTGAATAACCGATTTTTGTCCATTAAAGGTAATGGTTGGGAGCCATGGATCTGTTGTAGTAAACAAGCCACTCCCTGTCAGTTCGCATGAAAGAATCAGGCATGTGACAAACATTAAAAAGACAAAATTAAGCATAGATTTTAGCCTTTTCATAATGCCTCCTTACTAATTCAATTATAGGATAGACATTATCAAAGTCAAGGAAAATCTATAAAATTGTTATCTGAGAATGAGCATAAGTAAAGAATCGATCTTGCAGCTGAGAAAAATATATTGAATAAGAGCTCGTCTAAGAAAAGCTCCTTACAGATAACGCTGAGATTCCTATTAAGAACCAAAAATATATCTATATTCGGGGTGAATTATTAAGAAAACATGAGGCCAATCAGTCTCAATACATAAGATTGATAGAAGGAAAGTCTTAAGGAAAATTAGATAAGAAAGATGGTTCTCTTTCGATTTAAAGAATTCTTTTAGCGACCGACGGGAGTCGAACCCGCTTCACGAGCTTGGGAAGCTCGGGTAATGCCGGTATACGACGGTCGCACTGGTGTGTTCACGCGCCATCGGGGTACAACGGTGGCGATTAAATGCGCGCCAGGTCATTGTTTTATGAAAAAAAGTTTCTAAAGAGCATGCCCTATTGATGCGCTTATCTACTATAGCGGGCAGCACAAGCTTTGGTCAAGGCGAGCCAGCCCATCACTTTTGAGCATTAGTAAAAAACATCTTGTTTATCCTGATAAATCTTGGGAATTCTGTCAAAATCTTGCTAGGAATTATCTTGCATCGATGTGATCACATTTATGCCAATACCTGGGAACCGATCCATTTTCTGCAAAAAATCGATGCCTTGGCGTAGGGAAAGGCGTGCTTCGATG
>Ga0208196_1002554_pt1 | contig 16590 bp, 9 predicted proteins | sample AD_JPNNA7_MetaG_FD_184443 | JGI IMG/M metagenome (GOLD analysis project Ga0208196, IMG submission 184443) | Active sludge microbial communities of municipal wastewater-treating anaerobic digesters from Japan - AD_JPNNA7_MetaG (SPAdes) (version 2) | ecosystem: Engineered > Bioreactor > Anaerobic >...
ATTCCTGGCATTGTTTTTGATAAAACCATTGAGTATCTGGCTTCATTGGCTTATTTAGCAGTCGGATTATTTTTGTCTTTAGTTTATCTTAAAATCCCCCAGAAGCTGGAAATTTCTTCGCTGGTGGCCCTGGGAGCTATAACCCTGGTTCTGGTAATTATGATCATTCTTCAATTTAAAGGCGTTCACTCGATTATCGGACGGCTGGCAGGTATTTCTCGCCGCAGCCGACGCTGGTTCGAACAAAAGGAAGCCAGCCTGAAAGATTTCGATAGGAATATGCGCCTGATGTTCAGCCACTCCAAAACAGGCCTGCTGGTAGCTTTTCTGCTTCATTTTGCCGCTCGCTGTCTTGGAGCTCTGGAAATATACATAATTATCAGAGCGATGGGCTGGCCGGCCAGCCTGGTCAAAGTTGTTTTCATCTCGGTCTTTACCGTTATCATTAACACTGCCTTTTTTATTATCCCCGGTCAGTGGGGGGCAGCCGAAGGCGGAAGTCTGCTGGCTGCTGCCACTGTCGGTTATCCGCCAAACATCGGACTGAGTGTTGGGTTGATGAGGCGAGTCCGCAAAATCATCTTTGCTGTCCTGACTGTAATTTTGACCTCCGCCGGTAAAAAAAAAGAAAAATTAGCCACGGAGATTAATCATGTCAGATAACACCATCATTATGCTCCGCCCTGGTTCGGGCAAAAATATTCTTGGCCTGCCACTTCTCCTCAGGGCAATTCTGGCCTGCCACCAGGCCGGTTTGAAAACTTTTTATTTAATCGGTTCTGGCAGCCAGGAGGAGTTAAGACTGGTCGAAAGAGTAAAGAAAGACAGTCGTGTTCTACCTTTTTCTCATAGCCTGCACTATTTTCAAGCCGGAAATCTTTCTTTTGAAGACAGAATGAAAACCAGGGAGCTTTTTACCTGGTCGGGTAGTTTTCTCCTGCTGGATGGCGAGGCGATTTTTGATCCTTTGCTGCTGGATGAGCTGAAACTTTATGAACCTCAGGAACGAGAAATCATAGTCTTTAAGCCCTCAGCTGATAGTACCTCCGACTCTCGCTGGACAGGGTTGGCGGTGGGGGCAGGAAAAATCTTACCTGAACTTCTGACCGGCCTCCTTTCAGCCAGAGAAGGAGAAGATGATATATTAAGAGCCCTTTCCCCGACCACCACGGTTAGCTATCAGATTCTGCCCGCCGGGCATTTCTTTCTTAAAGTAAATTCCAGACAGACCGAGAAGGAAGCAACCAGACTCCTTCTGGCCACGGCCCGCAAGCCGCAGGATGGTTTTATCGCCAAACACATCAACCGACCTATCTCGCTTTTCTTCAGCCAGAGACTGATAAGACTGGGAGCCAGTCCCAGCCTCCTTTCTTTTATAAATTTTCTGGTAGGCCTGGTTGGGGCCTGGCTGGCGGCAGTGGGCAGTGGTTACTGGAGCTTTTTTCTGGCCGGTTTGTGCTTTGAGCTGGCCAGCATTTTCGATGGCTGCGATGGCGAGGTCGCCCGCCTGACCTATACTACCTCTGATAAAGGTGCTCTATCCGATGTCATCCTCGATGCTTCAAGCTACGTTATTTTTTTCAGCTGCCTGGACCTGGGACTTTATCGTCTAAAACAGGATGGTAGCTACCTTACTCTTATGGTTATCTTTCTTCTTTCTGCTTCCTGGTATTATTTCAATCTGGCTCGCTATACACGCAGCTCCGGTATCGGCAAGAAAATTTTCCTGGTAGCCAAAGAAATAGAAACCAGACCTGAAAAAGAAAAAAAGCTGAGTTTCATAGATAAAGTGGCGGCCAGGCTGGCCTTTACTGTCCGGCGTGACTTTTTTGCCACTCTGGTTTTTGTCCTCCTGGCCCTGAAGCAGGCTCCTGTTCTTGCTTATATCATAAGCTTTGGCTGGCTCATTGAATCAGTTTATTTCCATTTTTATGTTCAGAAAAAGCTGGTTCAACAGACAGCAGCTGAAATAAAAATTGACTGAAGAAGAAAAAAATAAAAAGCTCTTGGCAGACAGCTCCGGCTAAAAAGAGAAGGAGCCTGTCTTAATATAAATAAAAAATCGGGAGAAAGGTGCCAGACTGATGAAGATACTTCATGTTCTGACTTCCTTTGAGCCGGCCTGGGCAGTCGGTGGATCAATCACCGCTCACAGCAATCTCTGCCATGCTTTACGACGCCTGGGTCACGAAGTGACCGTTTACGCCAGTAATGTTGATGGCTTAGGCGGCCGCCTGGACGTCCCTACCAAACAGCCAGTTGATTTAGATGGTCTTGAAGTCTGGTATTTCCGACAAGAATTGGGCCGTGTCCGGGCTTTTTATTCAAGAGGCCTGCTCAACCACCTGAAAAAGACCGCCTCTGACTTCGATGTCATTCATTTAGCCGGCCTGTGGCAATATCTGTGCGTAGCAGCTTCCTCCATTGTAAAAAAACAGGGCATTCCTTCCATTATCACTCCACACTCAAGTTTGATGGCTGCTTCCTTCTACGGAGTTGGCTCGCTCCGGACTAAGAAACTTTACTGGAATTTAGCCGGTAAAAAAGCTATTAAAAACGCTACTGCGGTTCATTTTCTAAGCGAGGGAGAACGACAGGATTCTGAGACTTTTACCCGCGGTGCGGCCAGTTTTATTGTCCCTAATGGCATTTTTACCGAACGCTATGAAAGAAACGAAACGCTGCGGGCAGAACTCAGAAAAAAACTGAATCTGCCCGCTGGAGCTCTGGTCCTGCTATTTCTGGGCAGGCTTCACCCCAAAAAGCAAATTGACTTAATAATCAAGGCGCTGCCCGCCGTTTTAAAACATCGGCCGGATGTTTTCCTGCTACTGGTCGGTCCACCGGGCAAAGAAGAATATGTCCAGAATTTAAAGAATCTCGTCTCGACTCTTGGTCTCGAAAAACAGGTTATCTGGGTGGGGCTCATCGAGCATCAGGAAACGCCTGCTTATTATTCAGCTTCCGATCTCATGGTTCTGCCCAGTCTGGCAGAAGGAGTTAGCATGGCTCTGACCGAAGCGATGGCTGCTTCGCTGCCTCTCCTTATTACCAACCGGGTAGCCAACTGGGTCGAAATCGAGCAGGATGGGGCTGGACTGGTGGTTGAGCCGGTAGCACCGGAAGTGGAAAAAGCTCTGGTCAGGCTGGCCACTGACCCGACCCTTCTGGGCACTCTGGCCAGGAGAGCTAAGGAATCAGCCAGAAAACGATACGATATTAGCCAGGTTGCCCTTCTTATGCTCAGGGCATATCAGGATGTAATCAGCGGAGAAAGAAGCCCCGAGCTCAACTGGCAGCAAAAAAGCTGAGATTGTCTGCCTGCCTCAGCTCATTCGCCTGCAAATACATCATATTTATTTTCAGTTGAACAACATAAACATGCTTTTAGCTTTTTTATAACTTTCATGAGAACATGAAAAACTGGCTGCGAGCCTGTGGGCTAATAGGATTGAGCTGGATTACTTTCTACTGTAAATTTCGCCCTGATTAAGGCCTTTATCGCTTCTTTAGATGTTTCACCACTTATGGTTCAATTTTCGTGCCCAGCACCTCTAAGAATTTGCGCATCCACTCAGGATGTGCTGGCCAGGCGGCGGCCGTCACCAGATTACCATCCACATGAGCGTTGGACAGACTGTCGTTTAGCTCTCCCCACTTAGCGCCGGCTCTGATCACATCCGGTTTTAAGGCTGGATAGGCGGTGCAAAGTTTGCCCTGGAGGACATCAGCCGCTACGAGCACCTGCGGGCCATGACAGATGGCTGCAATCGGCTTGTTGTGTTCGGCAAAGTGCCTGACAATCGAAATTACTTTTTCATTTAAACGGATATACTCCGGAGCCCGTCCGCCGGGGATGACCAGCGCATCATAGTTTCTGGGGTCAACGTCATCAAAGGTTGCGGTCAGGAGAAAATTATGCCCGGGCTTTTCACTATAAGTTTGATCGCCGACAAAATCATGAATAGCAGTTTTGACTGTCTCGCCTTTTTTCTTGCCAGGGCAGACAGCATCAACCTGATGCCCGACCATGGTCAGAATCTGGAAAGGAACCATGACCTCATAATCCTCGACATAATCCCCAACCAGCATTAGAATCTTTTTTACACTCATTTTTACCTCCCTCTTTTAATCTTCATTTTTTTGATCGGTTTTATTAACCTTTATTATTATAATCCATAGCAAAAAGAAAATAACACCATTAAGAACCAGGAAGCCGCTTCCAGAATCATAAAAAGAGACGGCAGCTTGATCTTTGATACCCGGCAGGTTACTTTTGATCTCTTGTGGCGGGTAACTCCAGGCGGATTTTGACCTGGAATTAACAAAGATACGAAAAAACAAAACCAGCAGTTTTAAAGGCCGATAAAATCTCTGCTCCTCGCCTGGTACTCCTGGTACTTAAGTGAACAAAGGCAGTGATCAGAAATCTTTTTAAGGCGGGAAAGCTTTTTCATCACCTCAAAAAGACACAAGCAGTCAGAATATTCGCTTGAAAAAAAGCAGAGCCTGTAATCAGGCAGATTCTGGCTTGTTTTTATCCTGAAACCGAACCTTAACCTCTGCCTGAATATCCTCTATGAGCCAGAAAAATTTGTGAACGGACCTTCATGGCTGAAACCAGATTAACTGTGTAATTTATAGAGAAAATTGTCTGGCTCGACGTTCGAATTGATAAGACCAGGACGAGCCCCTGGTAAAATGAAAACTTTGAAGAATTTATTGGTGGAGCTGACCGGGCTCGAACCGGCGACCCCGTGACTGCCAGTCACGTACTCTCCCAACTGAGCTACAGCCCCACCGGGTGATTTTATAATACCGAAAACCTCCCTGTCCGTCAAGAAAACAGGGAAGAAAAACCGGGGCACAATCTATATTACTATATTTCCTATTTTGAGCTGGATCTTGTCCCTTCACTTCCCTTCCGGGCCGGACAATGTGGACGAAATTTATTCGTTGCTCTTGCTTAAAATCCTTATCCAGTCTTCTCTACGCCAATCCATTATTGATTTAGACCAGAGCGATTTATTTTCTCAGTAGAAGATCCAGGCTGAAATACCAGGTCTTCAGAGCTCTTTTCCTGACCCGGAGCTTTCTTTCAGCCGGAACTTCTCCGGATTCTTTTTTAACTCTTCTCGCAGCCACTCCTCCGGATAACCCATTTCTCGCGGCTATCAAAAGTCGTTTCGCCAATCGCCACCTGAAATTCATTCACCAGATCCAGCACTTTATAAGTGTGGGCTACCTCGCGAATTTCGCCGCGTTTCCCTCTGAAGCCCATAATTTCCACCATTTCACCGGGCTTGTGATCAGCCGCTGGATAAAGCCTCAGTCTAGGGAAAAATTCTCCGTCGCAGGAATAAGTGATGATTACCGAGCCATCAGCTGAGGCACCTTTGGTCACGATAATAGAAGTACAGGAAAAACATAGAACACCGGCCAGGAAAAAAATCATCAAGCTGGCTAATAACTTTTATCTGTTGTTATTTTTCATGCGGTCTCCTTTCCTTTTCTTTTTTTCTCTTTTCATTTTTTGTTAATCGGTTAAGCCGTCGATTATACCGCATTGAAGAAAAAAAGGTCTTATTAAAAATTTCCAATGAATATTTAAGTTGACAAAAAAACTGCCGGATTTAAGATATATTTTCTAAAGGTTTTTGGCTCCAATGAACAGTCTGGTAGAAAAATCCACTAACAACCACGGAAAATAAATGGCCTGTCTATTTTTTGTCTATAAATATCAAATCTTCTGGCGGAAGGAGGCCTATGAACAAGCATTTTAAAAAAAGACAGCCAGCTTCAGTCCGGCCGCTGACCACAGCTTTTTTGATCCTGGTCCTGGTAGCCAGTTCGATTAACATGGCTCAGGCTGGTAGGGCGGAAGTTAAGCCAGCGTATGCTCTGGTTAATTGCCGGATATTTCCAGTGGCTCAACCAGTCATAGAAAAAGGCACAATCATCATCCGGGACGGTTTGATTGAGGCTGTTGGGCCAGCCGGGAAAATCCAGATTCCGGAAGACGCTGAACTCATCGAAGCCAGCGGTTTAAATGCCTACCCCGGTTTGATTTCTGCTCACACCAACCTCTTCCTTGAAACAAAAGAACAGTCTCAAACAGCCACCCCTGAAGAATATCTGGAAGCCTTAAGTCAACCAGCTGAACCCAAAGAATTCCCCTGGCTTCAGATCGTTGAAAAAATCAAGCCGAAAAAGCAGACAGTCGAAGCCTATCATCGAGCTGGCATTACGACGGTGGTTGTCGCTCCTCATGAAGGCATCTTTCAAGGACAGAGCGTTGTCCTCAATTTAAACAGCGACCAGGTAAGTAAGATGGTCCTGGCTCAGCCCTGGGCCCTCCATATCAACTTCACGACTGAAAGAGGAGTTTATCCTTCCAGTCCGATGGGTACCCTGGCCTTCCTCAGACAGAAATTCTATGATACGCAGCACTACAGCCAGCATCTTCAAAAATACCGCCAGTCGCCTCAATTTTTAAAGAGGCCCGAATATGACCCCTTTCTCGAAGCCCTTCTTCCCTTTGTCATTGACAAAAAGCCGATCGTTTTTCAGTGCAATAATCTGGAGGAAATAAAGCGCGCCCTGAAACTCATCAAAGAATTCAAGTTAAATGCTGTTCTCACCGGTTGTAATGAAGCCTGGCGAGTCAGCCAGCAGCTCAAATCAGCCAGTATTCCCCTGTTGGTGACACTCGACTTTCGAGCACCGGCCAGCAGCGTCTATGCTCAGAAGGGACAGGCTATTAGAGAAAAAGCCGAAAAGGAGCTTTATCCAGCCAATGCCTCTAACCTGGCCAAAGAAAAGATAAATTTCTCGCTGACCAGCTTCGGCCTGAACGATACAAACTTCGTAAAAAACCTCAGAGCCGCCATCAAGGCCGGTTTGCCTGCCGATCAAGCTCTGCGAGCCTTGACCATTGAACCAGCTCGCACCCTGGGTCTCGACAAACAGCTCGGCTCTCTCGAACCAGGTAAAATCGCCAACCTGATTCTAACTAAAGGCGAGCTATTCGATGAAAAAACCAGCATAGTTAAAGTCATGGTTGATGGAACGTTATTCACCTATGAGGAGAAAGGCCAATGAGAGAAAAGATAAAGAAAACGGGCCTGCTTCTGTCCCTTTTAGTTTTCTTTCTGTCCTCAGCCAGCTGGCTTCTGGCTGGTGGCGATCTCTTGATTAAAAATGCCACTATTTTGACCGTCACCGGCAACACTATTCCCAATGGCGATGTTCTGGTTATCAACGGGGTAATAAAACAAATCGGTCAGAATCTCACCGCCCCGGCCGGAGTCAGAATTATCGAAGCTAACGGCAGATATCTGATGCCGGGCATCATAGATACCCATACCCACATCGCTCTTTCCGGCACCAACGAAGGCACTGATGCCGTCACACCGGAAGTTACCATGGCTGAGGTGGTTAATGCCGATGATACTTCGATTTTTACCGCTCTGTCCGGCGGCGTGACCATGGTTCACACCATGCACGGCAGCGCCAATGTCATCGGGGGGACTAATGTTGTCCTGAAGCTCAAATGGGGTAAACCTTCGGAAGAATTAATCGTCAAAGAAGCCTACCCCACTCTTAAATTTGCCCTGGGCGAAAATGTCAAACAATCGAACCGGACGCTGCTTCCTGGTCGGCCGCAACGCTACCCGGCCACCCGCATGGGGGCCAATGCTCTGATCAGAAGCGAATTAATGCGGGCGAAAGACTATATGGCCGCCTGGGACCGCTATGAGCAGCTTAAAAAATCCAAAAACCCGCCGGCCAATCTCCTTCCTCCCAGAAAAGACCTCAGATTGGAGACTCTGGCCGACCTTCTGCGCGGCAAGCTCATTGCTCGCTGCCATGCTTATGTCGCCCCGGAAATGATTGAGTTTTTAAACCTGTCCAGAGAGTTTGGTTTCAAAATAGGCGCCTTTGAGCACGCCTGGGAAGCCTATAAGATAACCAACGAGCTAAAGGCCGCCGGGGTCGGTATCTCGGTCTTTATTGATAGCTGGGCTTATAAAATGGAAGCTGCCGAGGGCATTGCCTATAACGCCGCCTACTGCACCCAGAAGGGCATCCTGGTCTCGATTAACTCCGATAGCGGCGAGCGAATAAGAAGGCTATTTAATGAAGCTGGAAAAGCGGTTAAATATGGATTGACGCAGGATGAAGCGCTGAAACTTATCACCATCAATGCGGCTAAACAGCTCGGCGTTGACCGCCTGGTAGGAAGCATTGAAGTTGGCAAACAGGCCGATCTGGCCCTCTTCAGCCAGCATCCCATGAGTGCTTACACCCGCTGTGAAATGACAATTATCGAAGGCGATGTTTACTTCGATCGGGAGGCGCTTCTCAAAGAAAGGGCTGCTGCTTCCACCAAAAAAGGAGGCCTGTTATGAAGATAAAAAACATGAAGGTAAACAGGATAAAACCAGGTTTATTAAAAAATAAAAATCAGCTGGTCTTTCTAGCAGCGCTGCTTGGCCTAACCCTACTAAGTATTTATTCTTTTCCTTTACCAGCTGCCGCTCAGACCGAAGATAAGGCAGAGGTTACAGCCATTGTGGGAGCCAGAATAGTTCCGGTCACCGGCCCGGTCATTGAATCAGGCTCGATTCTGATCAAAAACGGCCGGATCGCTGACCTCGGAGCTAATATTTCCATCCCTTCTGGAGCAAAGGTCATTGAAGCCAGAGGTCTCGTCGCTTATCCCGGGATGATTGACAGCTATTCGTGGCTTGGCCTGGAAGAAATTAGCGGCGTCCGGGCAACGGTTGATAACCGCGAAACCGGCCGGATTAATCCCCAGGTCAAAGCCATCGAAGCCCTCCGCTATGATTCCATGCACATTCCAATTGCCAGGGCCAACGGCATTGTGGCCGCGGTGGTGGCTCCTTCTGGCGGTCTGATCTCCGGTCAAAGCACCTTAGTCAAACTGGACGGCTGGACCAACCGGGAAATGGTCATCAAAGAATCGCTGGCCATGATCATTGAGCTTCCAGCCCTGAGAAGAGGCCGGGGCGAGTTTGCCGGCTTCAGAGGCCAGCAGCCTCAGGTCACTACCGAGAAAACCCTGGATGAGCTACGGCAAATTTTCGAGAAAGCCAGGATGTATGAAAAAAGGAGAGAAGCAGCCCGGAAAAACATCCTTCTCCCACCACCGGATTTTGATGAGGCCAGCCACTTTCTCCTACCGGTGGTTAAAGGTGAATTGCCGGTTATTTTCTCGGTTCATGCCGATAAGGATATCCTCCAGACCATTAAATTTGTTCAGGAAGAAAAGATAAAAGCCATCTTTTACGGGGTTGAGCAGGGCTTTAAGGTGGCTAAAGAAATCAAAGAAGCAGGTATCCCCTGTATTATTGGTTCCCTCTACAGCCTGCCACCTGTCTGGGAAGATGGTTATGATGCCCTCTTCTTGAATCCAGTCATTCTCAATCAGGCCGGAGTAAAAATTTCTTTTTCCTCCTCCAGTGCCAGCACCGCCAAGGATCTTCCCTATCATGCAGCCAAGGCGGCAGCCTTCGGATTAAAGCCGGAAGAAGCCCTGAAAGCAGTGACCATTTACCCGGCGGAAATCTTTGGAGTGGATAAGTTGCTGGGCAGCCTTGAACCAGGCAAAACTGCCAGTATTGTTCTGGCTGACGGAGACCTTCTCGAACTCGGAACAAAAATTCAGAAAGTTTTTATTGATGGAAAAGAAGTCTCCCTTGAGAATCGTTATACCGAGCTCCTTAAAAAATTCGAACAAAGAGAAGCAGATAAATAGATAAATAAATAGAAAAACAGAAAGCAGGCAGAGTGAGACATGGAGGACCGGGTGGCAGAGTTTCTGGTCGGACTTGATCTCGGCGTTCAGTCGGTGAAGCTGGCCATTCTGGATAATCACCATCAGCTGATCAAAAAAGACCTGGAACCGGTTAAAGGTCAGCTTCATCAGGCACTGAATACTCTTCTTGATAGAAATTTTATCGAGGACGCAGATGATAAATTATATGTAGCCGTGACCGGAGCTGGCCAGAATAGTTTTTCCTTTCCCGAAAACGTCATTAAGGTCAATGAAATTTCAGCTCTGGCTTATGGCTCGAGCCTGATTTTCCCTCAGGCCAGATCTGTTTTTGATATCGGAGCAGAAAGTGCGCGCTGGGTGGAAATCAAGCCCGGTTCATCTCAGGAGCCATTTCCAGAAATAATCGATTTCTCACTCAATGAAAGATGCGCCGCTGGCACCGGTCTTTTCCTGGAAAAACAAGCCTATCGCTTGAATCTGACCATAGAGGAATTTTCTGCCCTGGCTGCCCGGGCCAGGAAAGGAGCACCGGTAGCCGGTCGCTGCAGTGTCTTTGCTAAATCAGACATGATTCATCTCCAGCAGAAAGGCGTACCGGTGGAGGAGATTGCCTATGGAGTTTGCCTGGCTCTGGTTAGATCAGTTACTTCCTCCCTCCTTAAAAGCAAATCATGCCCCTTGCCTGTTGTTCTGGCCGGTAACACCATCAGAAATCAGGGCCTTATCCGGGCCTTTGAACAGATCCTCAAAACAAATGAAGGGGAACTTATTTATTCTGACCTGTCACCTTACCTGACCGCTATGGGTGGAGCCATTCTGGCCGAGATTAAAAAAGAAAATATTGAACCTGTTTCAATCGCTGATTTTCTTCGAAAAATCAGGCCGCGCCTGGAAATGAAGGTTTTCAATCTCCAGCCCCTGGGTGAATTACCGACTGTTCAGGCCACCGAACCTGACCGGGTATTTACCACCCCGGTCAAAGGTTATCTCGGGATTGATGTTGGCTCAGTCAGTACCAATCTGGTGGTCATGGCTGAAGATAGTGAAATACTGAGCGGCGTATATCTTCCCACCAGAGGGCAACCTCTGGAAGTGATTAAAGAAGGCCTGTCCACGATTTTATCAAGATTTCAGGGCGGCCTGGAAATCCTCGGTATCGGAACTACCGGCAGCGGCCGCTACTTAGCCGGGCGGCTCGTCAAAGCCGATATCATTAAAAATGAAATCACCAGCCAGATGAAAAGTGCAGTTCACTATTTTCCCGAAGTTGACACCATCTTTGAAATCGGCGGACAGGATTCCAAATTCATCCAGGTGGAGCACGGCCGGGTCGTTGATTTCAATCTCAATAAAATCTGTGCGGCTGGTACCGGTTCTTTTTTAGAAGAGCAGGCCAGCCAGCTCGGTTTTAAGGTCGAAGATGATTTTGCTCGCCTGGCTTCCCTCTCCACCCGGCCTTATAATCTGGGCAGCCGCTGCACGGTTTTTATGGAATCAGAGCTTCTGCAAGCAGTGACCCGTAATGAGCCTTTGCCTGACCTGGTGGCCGGTCTGGCCTATTCCATAGCCAGAAATTATCTGGAAAAAGTGGTCGAACGAAGGCCCGTTGGCCAGCACATTATTTTTCAGGGAGGGGTAGCCTCTAACCCGGCGGTGGTTAAAGCTTTTTCACTTCTGCTCGACCGTCCAATCAAAGTCCATCCTTATCAGCGGCTATCGGGGGCCATCGGAGCCGCACTCGAAGCCCGGGAAGCCGTCAAGAAGGCCGGGAAAAAGTCACCCGACCTCAATGCTATCCGCCAGATCCTTCAGCAGTCTTTTGAACCAAGAAGTTTTGAATGTCAGATTTGCTCCAACCGCTGCCAGGTTATTTCGATTGAAACAGGCCAGGAAAAAGTCTTTTTCGGTGATATCTGCGAGCGTTACACTTCAGCCCTGGCCGGGGAAAACCCGGCTGCTGATTTTCACAACCCTCTTGTTTTCAGGCAGAAATTGGTGGATGAACTCCTGGCTGCCAGGTCTGGCGGCGGGCCAACCATCGGTCTGCCGTGTGGTTCGGCCCTGCAAGAGTTTTTGCCTTTCTGGATATGTTTCTTTTCCAATCTGGGTTATCGGGTCAAGCTGTCGCCCGAAACTAACTCTGAAATCCTGGAAGCCGGGCTCAGGCTCCAGCCGGCAGAAATCTGCCTTCCAATAAAAATAATTTCAGGCCAGATTAAATTTCTTCAGGCCGATCCGGAAGTTGACCTGGTCTTTGTACCCAGTCTGGTGGACTTTCATAACTGGAAAAAGGAATCATTTTATTTCTGTCCCTACACAGAAAATCTTCCCCACATGCTGCCAGGAGAAATAAGGAATAAACTGCTGACGGTCCCGATTTACTTAGCGCCGGATGCCAGGAGCCGGAAAACAACCTTCAAAAATCTGTCCGAAAGCCTTAAACTCCCCGAAGAAAAAATCAAGGAAGCCTGGCTGTCAGCCTGGCAGGCTCAAATCAAATTTAATCAGAAACTAAAAAAACAGGGGGAAGCTCTTTTCAGGGAAGCAACCCTGTCCGGAAAGCAGATCTGGGTTATTGCTGGCCGGCCATATCTTCTTTACGACAATTTTTTTAACCTTAATCTCTGGTTTCATTTAGAAAAGCTGGGGATAACCGCTATCCCGATGGATTACCTGCCAGTGGAGGAAATCAGCCCGGCCGATATTCCACTGACTGGCTCTGATATTCCGCCCTGGAGATACCCCCAGAACATTTTAAAAACAGCCACCTGGTGCCGCCGTCAGGCAGGAGTTTTTCCTGTTTTTCTCAGCAATTACGGCTGCGGAGTGGATGGCTTTGCAGTCAAGCATCTGAAAAACCTTATGGAAGATATCCCTTATCTGCTGCTGGAATTCGATGAGCATCGGGCTGAGGCGGGACTCATTACCCGCCTGGAAGCTTTTGCTGATGAAATCAGCCAGTCTGGCAGCCAGTCCAGAAAATCAACTTCAATAAAAAATGCAGTTGACCCGGAAAATCTGCCGATAGAAGAACTCAGAAAATACCCTTTTAAGATTCCATATTTTGCTGACCACGCCCTGGCTTTTGCCGGAGCTATGAAAAAATCGGGTATGCAGGCTGAGGTTTTGCCGCCACCCGATGAAAAAAGTCTTGAGCTGGGCGAGAAATACACTTCCGGCAAAGAATGTCATGCCTTTTCCTTTCTACTCGGAGATCTTTTAAAACTGGCTATTAAAAGCACTGATCATGAGCCGCAGATCTTCTTTTTCCCCGGGGCCCGTTACTCCTGTCTTCTCCAGCAATACGGCCCCGCCATGCGCAATCTGCTGCTGGAACTTGGCAAAAAGCATATTCTGGTTTTAACACCCAGCCTCGAATACATCTGGAAACTGGTCGGTTTTGATGGGTTGAAAAGCCTCTGGCAGGGGCTGGTAGCTATTGATCGGCTGAATAAAATTGCCTGCCACCTGCGTCCCTATGAACTCCACCACGGGGAGACGGCCAGGGCTTATAAAAGAGGGCTTAAATTGATCGAGGATGGACTGGCCACCGATCGGTTAAAGGCCAACCTGGCAGAAATAAAAGCTGACTTCAAAAATATAAAAGTCAGGCAGGAAGACAGGCCAATCATCGGGGTAGCCGGTGATATTTACACCCGTCAGAACTATTTCGCCAATAATTACCTGTTTGAAAGGCTGGAAGCACTGGGCTGCGAAGTCTGGCCATCTCCTTTTATCATTGAAGAAGTCGATTTTACTTTTAGCCGCGGTCTGTATGAAACTTTATCCGAAGGGAAATTGCTACATAGCCTGGCTTATGCTGGCTTGAATCTAATTAAAGAGCGTAAGAGGCGCGAGGTACAGAAGAAGCTCGAAGTGACGGACCTCGAGATTAAAGAACCTGATTTTAAAGAGCTGGTCAAATTTACCACGACTTATCTCAACTATGATAACAACCAGAGCCTCTTTTTGAACGTGGCCAGAATGGTTGATTTTGCCCGACAGGGAGCGGATGGCCTGATCAATGTAATTTGCTTTAACTGTATGTTAGGCCTGACCTCAGCTGCTATTTCTTCCCGAATCAAAAGCGATTTTGAGAATCTGCCCATACCGACTCTGATTTATGGTGAGACAGAAAACAGCGCTGCCAGCAGCCGGCTGGAAGCTTTCGTCGAACAGGTCAAAGCCAGATACAGAAAGAAAAAATTAAATCAGGCTGTTAATCGCTGATAGCTGTCGATTGACCTGCTTCGCCCTTAAATAGAAGTCAGGATGACGGCAATTATACCAGTCAGGAAGACACCATCAAAAGTTCCAGCTCCACCGATAGAAGCTACCGGTGCTCCCAGCTCAGGTATTTTTTTTAGGTTCATCAAATCGGCTCCGATCAGAGTTCCGAGCGTGCCTGCAACATAAGCTATGACCGGAGCAGATTGAATACCATCAGGTGAAATGAGAGAAACAAGAAAACCCATCAGAGCTGCCACCAGCGGGGGAAAAAGAGCCGGAGTAGCTATACCAAGACCTTTGACCGGACGGGCGACTCTATTGACCAGAAAAGTTACGATGGCCGTGGCTATAACAAACTCCCAGAAAAGGCCTCCCCAGCGGAAGATGAGGTATAGGCTTATCAGTGAGGGAATAATTGCACCGCCCACATTGATCGCCAGAACGGTCGTTTCGGTGGCAGCAGCCACCGGCACCTGAAACTTCCAGCCGTAGAAATTTACCACCTGCTGCTCCATCACCTGACCCGAGTGAAGCTTCTTTATAGGGATATTAATACCGCTGCCAATTAAAGTCAGAAGAAGGAGGGTAAAAACTAAATCAGGCGGAATGCCCAGCCTCTGGAAGGCAAAGGAAATAACTCCCAGTTTCAGGAAAAAGAACAACCCACCCAGAAGAATAAAGTAGCCAATCAGGAAAAAAAGGAGTACAGGTAAAAAAAACATTGGCTTTTACACCTCACTCTTTAAATGGTTCTCCCTAATCATACACTCATTAGCCAATAATAGAAAGGAATTAAGTTTAAAGCTCAAAGCTTAGTCTGAAAAGCAGACGGTTAATTGAGGTCTGGCCTGAGATGACAAAAAAATCAAAATATCAGGTTGGCTATAAAAATATGATCCAGGTCATCTACCAAATTGATTCAATAAATAATAAAATCTATCCTATTTAAATTTAGAATTCACCAGAGGTAGCAAGAAATGCAGGTTAAGGCGCTAAAAGCAAAAGTCAGGTCAATTTTCATCACGGTCATGCTGACTGTTTTGTTTATCCTGGTTCCGGCCGAAGCGGCCAGGGTTAAAAATGTCATCCTGCTTATCGGTGATGGCATGGGCGTCAGCACCATGAGCCTGGCTCGCTGGTATAAAGATGGTCAGCCTTTGAGCTGGGATCAATATGTCTGTGGTCTGGTCAGGACCTATTCGGCTGATGAGCCCATTACCGACTCAGCGGCCGCCGCCACGGCCATGGCTACGGGGCACAAAACGAAGACCGGCTTTCTGAGCGTCTTGCCAGATGAGATGAATAGAGCTCCAGTGGCCACTGTCCTGGAAGGAGCGAGACTGAGCGGTAAATCAACCGGCCTGGTCGTTACCTGTAATCTCCAGCATGCCACCCCGGCTGCCTTTGCTGCTCATTACCCCCGCCGCTCTGATTATGAAACTATCTGTGAACAGATAGTTTACAACCAGGTCGATGTTCTTCTGGGCGGCGGGTTGAAGTATTTTACCGGGCGAAAGGACAGAGAAGACCTGCTCCAGGTACTTAAGCAGAAAGGTTACATGATCATTACAAGCCCGGAAGAGTTGAAGTCAGCCAGCAGCTCGCGGCTGGCCGGGCTTTTTGCTGAAGTAGATTTGTCCTATGACCTTGACCGCGATCCGGCCAGAGAGCCTTCTCTGGCTGAAATGACAGAGACAGCCATTAAAAATTTATCCAGAAACAAAAAGGGCTTTTTCCTGATGGTCGAAGGCAGCAAAATAGACTGGGCTAACCATGATCATGACCCGGTGGGCTCAGTGGCGGATATGATGGCTTTTGACCGGGCAGTCAAAGTGGCTCTTGACTATGCTCTCAAAGAAAGGAACACGGCGGTAATTGTAGTGGCCGACCATTCAACAGGCGGGCTAACCATTGGCAATGACAGGAGCTCGTCAAAATCCGATGGAAAAAAAGTTGGCGACTTCATCAATCCTTTAAAAGCAGCCAGCTTGAGTGCCGAAGGTCTGGAAAAGCTTCTTCGGCCGGGCATGACTGAAGTTGAAGTCAAAGCCATCATTGGTGATCGTTATGGCCTTGGCGACCTGACTGAAGACGAGCTTAAAGCGATCATGGATTATCTGGCTGAAGCCGCCAGAAATCCAGAGCAGTCAGGAAACTTTAAATCTATTGTCGGCTCGATGATGAGTAAAAGGGCCATGATTGACTGGACAACGGGCGGCCATACAGGAGAGGAAGTTGCCCTGGCCGTTTATCACCCGGAAGGGCTCAGGCCGACCGGTGTAATCGAAAATATAGATATTGCCCGTTATGTGGCGGGGTTAATGCAGATAAATCTTGAAGCTATAACCAGAGAATATTTCATTGAAGCTGAGGCCGCCTTCGAAGCGAGAGGAGCTCAGGTTGAACTTGACACAGTTACCGATCCGGACAATCCCGTGCTTAAAGTCAAAAAAGGCAACCGGAATCTCATCATTCCAGCTAACAAAGATTTTGTCGAAATGAAGGGGACCAGAATCCAGACAAAGCTGATCAATGTTTATAACCGCAAAAATTTCTAT
>Ga0208196_1002560_pt1 | contig 16568 bp, 14 predicted proteins | sample AD_JPNNA7_MetaG_FD_184443 | JGI IMG/M metagenome (GOLD analysis project Ga0208196, IMG submission 184443) | Active sludge microbial communities of municipal wastewater-treating anaerobic digesters from Japan - AD_JPNNA7_MetaG (SPAdes) (version 2) | ecosystem: Engineered > Bioreactor > Anaerobic...
TATTTTCGGTCAGCTGGTAGAGCTCGACCAAGACGCCGTTAGCTGCTTTGGGGTGGACAAACGCCATCTTCCTGCCTGGAAGCTCCTCGGGAACATCGTTGATCAGGCGAACACCCTTACTCTTAAGTTCAGCCAAGGCTGCGTCGATATCCTCAACTTCAATGCAGATATGATGCATGCCTTCACCGCGTTTCTCCAGGAAACTAGCTAAGCCCGAATCAGAAGTGGTAGGCTGCACCAGCTCGATTTCGCTTTCACCTAAGGGCAGAAAAGCAACTTTAGACTTTTGCGAGGGGACATCTTCTACATGGTCCAGCTGGAGCCCGAAGGTTTGCTCCCAAAATTTGAGTGCTGCATCAATATCCTGCACAGCAATAGCAACGTGATTGATCTTGATTGGTTTCATGTTTCATCCTTAGATAAATGTTGGCGCGCGATATTCGCCCCATACTCCTCGGAGAACATTGCAAATTTCTCCGAGAGTCATTTTATGCTCAACGGCTTCAATAAAAAGCGGCATCAGGTTCTCATCCCCCTTAGCTGCCACTTCCAACCTATTTTTCAATTCAGCAATCTTCTGTTGGTCGCGGTTTTGGCGCAATTCAGTTAATTGGCGGCGGCGCTCAATCTCAACCGCTGGGTCAATGGTGAGCGGCTCGAGTACGATCTCCTCATCTTGCTGGAACTTATTAACACCCACGACGATATCCTCACCGTTTTCCAGCCGACGCTGAGCTGCATAAGCAGCATCTTGGATTTCATTTTGAATATACCCATTTTCAATAGCACGCATCGCCCCGCCCATCGCATCGATCTTCTCGATATATATGCGTGCGCGTTCCTCGATCTCATCCGTCAAGTGTTCGACTAAGTAAGAGCCAGCCAATGGGTCAACACTATCCGCAACTCCGGACTCATAAGCGATAATTTGCTGCGTACGCAATGCAACTTGTACAGATTTCTCGGTGGGTAACCACAAGGCTTCATCCATACTGTTGGTGTGCAACGATTGCGTCCCGCCCAGCACAGCAGCCAGCGCCTGAAGTGTAACGCGCACAACATTATTCTCCGGTTGCTGCGCGGTGAGCGTTGAACCGGCAGTTTGGGTATGGAAGCGCAATTTTTGAGATCCATCCTTCTGTGCATGGAAGCGGTCCTTCATTAGCTTGGCATACAATCGCCGTGCCGCACGGAATTTGGCGATCTCCTCAAAAAAGTTGTTGTGCGCATTGAAGAAAAAGGATATCTGCCCTGCAAATTCATCAATTTCCATGCCAACTCTCAGGGCTGCTTCAATGTAAGCAATGGCATTAGCAAGTGTGAATGCAACCTCTTGTACTGCCGTGGAGCCAGCTTCTCGAATATGATAGCCGGAAACGCTAATCACGTTCCAATTGGGCACTTCATCTCGGCAATACTGAAAAACGTCCGTAATCAGGCGCATGCTCGGATCTGGCGGGAAGATATACGTCCCGCGCGCAATGTATTCTTTGAGGATGTCATTTTGGATCGTGCCACGCAGCTTTTGCGGCTCAATGCCTTGCTTCTTTGCTACAGCAATATACATTGCCAACAATATAGCCGCTGGCGCATTAATCGTCATGCTGGTGGATACTTTATCCAACGGTATTCCGCTAAAAAGTGTCTCCATATCCTCCAAGGAGGAAATTGATACGCCCACCTTGCCCACTTCGCCCAACGCAATCGGATCATCGGCATCGTAGCCAATCTGCGTGGGCAGGTCAAAGGCTACTGAGAGCCCGGTTTGTCCCTGCTCGAGCAAAAAGCGGTAGCGCCGGTTAGATTCCTCAGCATTCGAGTAGCCAGCATATTGCCGCATCGTCCAAAACCTACCGCGGTACATGGTCGGCTGTACACCCCGCGTGAAGGGATAAGCTCCAGGGAACCCTAACAGATCAAACCAGTCCGGATTAATTTGCTCTGGAGGAATAATTGCGGGCAGGGGGATCCCAGATGAGGTTTTGAATTCTGCTTTGCGTTCAGGAAATTTTTTTACTGTAGGCTGGTAAGTGTTTTCTAACCAGGCATTATATTTTTCTTGATCAGGCATAGATTTCTCTCCAATCTAGTTTTGCTCATCGACTATAAGTATAATCTATCTGGTCTCCCGGACGATAATTTGGGCATATCAAAACTTTTTAGGCTAGATAAATTTCCGCCTTGACGCCTCAAGGAATGTGATAAAATACTTGCCGCTCGCGTGTTGTACCCTTCACGTGAAGTAAAAAAATAAACTACAGCAGAAAGGGCTTGTGATGAAAGTTTTATTAATTAAGGACGTTTATAAATTAGGTAGAGCGGGGGATATCAAGAAGGTTGCTGATGGCTATGGGCGCAACTACTTAATCCCGCAAGGTTTGGCAATTCCTGCCACCGAAAAGACCATGACCTTAGCCGAATCCATTGCTTCTAAGGCAAATGAAAAACGCGCTATCCTCAGTAACGAACTAATGGGCGTAGCAGATATCCTATCTAGCCTCGAGGTGGATTTCATCGTAAAAGCTGGTGAGACCGGCAAACTTTATGGCTCGGTAACCCCGCAGATGATCGCGGATCGAATCAAAGAAATTAAAGGCTTGGAGATTGACCGCCACCAAATTTCAACCGAACCTATCCGCACGCTGGGTGAATTCGATATCCCGATTCACCTAACGCTTGATCTTATCCCGCAAATCAAGGTGATCGTACGCCGAGAAGGTGAAGCCGTAAAACCTCAGTCTACTAAAGCTCCATCTACCGAGAGTGTTGAAGCCCAAACTAAGGTAGAAGCAGTCGATACTTCAACAGAAAACCAAGCAGAAGCCGAAGCATAAACCCGCGGCGTCTTAACTAATCTTCAATCTTCCGACCTGATCGCGTCACTGATTTGGCAGACCAGGTCGGTTTTGTTAGAATGAGCACATGTCTGAAATTTCTGGCTCAAAGCTAAAGCAGATCCGCGAAGAACGGCATATCCCCCTTGAGCAGGTTGCGAAATCCACCCGCATCCGCCTTTCCATCTTGCAGGATCTAGAGGCTGACGAATACGCAGATCTAGGTTCTCGCGCCCAAATCCGCGGCTTCCTCAAGCTGTACGCCGATTTTCTCGGCATTCCATTGGAAGAAACAGCTTCTCAGACGACTGAAGAGGAAGCACAATCTTCGGAAGCACCCACTGAACAATCTGCTGAAGATTTAAAAGTATCCTCAGGAGTAAAAGCTCTGCCAAAAGTAAAATCATCAAAAAAGAAAGAGCCTAAGCGCATCAGGCGCCTTAACAAAACGGGAATACCCCCAAAGGATGATCAAGCAGGTAAAGTTTTATCACCTTTGCCGGCATCGCGCTCCCAACAGATTCTGGATGATATTGGCAGGCAGCTAAACGCCCGCCGGCGATACTTAGATATCCCGTGGGATTTGCTCGTCGAACAGACTCACATTCCCCGAGCCCAGTTGATAGCCTTGGAGCAGGGTAACTTAGACGCGTTTGCCAGCCCTGCCGAAGCCAAAGGATTGTTGCAGACCTATGCGCGCTTCTTAAACCTGAACACTGATTTATTACTAGTGCAATTTGCCGATGCGCTGCAGGAACGTTTAGCAGAAAAAGCAGCCGCCGAGAGCAAACCGCGCAAGCGCGCCAGACTGCTTTCTCCGCGTTGGGTCGCACTTAGGCGCTTTTTCACCTTAGATCTGTTTTTTGGGTCTTTGCTCGTGGGTGGCATTATATTCTTTATGGTTTGGGGGGCAGCCCAGCTGATGAACCAGCCTGAACCCAAAGCTGAAGCAACCAACCTCCCCGAAATACAAGAGATCTTGATTGGCTCGCAGACACCGATGGGTATAGAACTAACCCAAACCCCCACCGAAGAAGCACCTGCTTTCCAACTGCCCACCGCTACACCGCTCACCGTGCCCATTGATACCACTGCGCCGATCCAAGTAGTCGTTCACGCACGCCAATCCGTTTGGGTCAAGGTGAGCGCAGATGACAAAGAGGTTTATCAAGGCAGGATGTCTGCTGGCAGTGTGGAAGCTTACACAGCCGAGGAATACTTAGAGTTGGAAGCTGGAAACGCTGCCGCCCTAGAAATTGTCTACAACCAAACGCAATTAGATCCTTTTAGCCGCGTTGGTCAGCTCTTACGTTTGCGCTTTGACGCCAACGGCATGCAGGACCTTTCTGCCACACCTCCTTTCCAACCAACCCCCACATTGACGGTTATGCCATGAAAATAATACCAAACACATTTCACCTCATCTCCCTGGGCTGTGCAAAGAACTTGGTCGATTCTCAGGGCTTATGGAGTTTACTCGCTCACCAAGGCTTTATACTCGTGGAAGATCCTAACCAAGCAGAGTTTATCATTATCAATACTTGCGGCTTCATCCACGACGCTCGCCAGGAATCGCTCCAGGCATTGCAAGAGTTTTCTGAGAATAAACGCCGGGGGCAGAAACTGATTGCTGCTGGCTGCCTAACAGAACGCTATCGAGCTGAGCTTCTCGAAAGCGTCCCAGGCATCGACGGTTTGATGGGCACGCGCGACTTAGCGGACATCCTCCCTCTTATGCGAACGCTCAATAAGCATTCCCAGCCACACAGCGAGGTTTATTTTCCAGAGCATGCACACATTGTTAATCACCCTGATCTCCCTGGTTACATGATTCAGGGGGGTAGCAGCTACCTCAAAATTGCTGATGGCTGCCGGCGTTCTTGTGCTTTTTGCGCCATCCCAGGCATCAAGGGCACGCTAACTAGTAGACCAGAAGATGACATCTTAAAGGATGCACATGCTTTGCAGGCTGCGGGAGTCCAGGAAATTAATATCATTGCTCAGGATGTAACCGATTATGGTCAAGACCTTGGATTACAAGACGGCTTGCCTAACTTGCTTGCCGATCTCCTGCCAGTCATTCCTCACATACCTTGGGTTCGTCTGCTTTATACCTATCCCGGTTATTTCAGCGACCGCCTTATCGACATGATGGTCGAATTTCCGCAGCTGCTGCCTTACCTCGATATCCCCTTACAACATGCTGACCCTAAAGTCCTACAATCGATGCGCCGTCCTAGCGATGTCGATTGGGTTCGCCATACGGTAGCAAAGATGCGCGCCAAACTGCCTGACCTCGTCATTCGTACAACGTTTATCGTCGGCTTCCCTGGAGAATCCGAGCATAGTTTTCAAGTGCTGAAAGATTTCCTCGAGGAAATGCAGTTTGATCACGTCGGGGTCTTCACCTACTCAATGGAAAATGGCACATCAGCCCAAATCTGGGGCGACCCAATCCCTCAAGAGGTCAAAGAAACCCGCCGGCAAGAACTCATGACCTTGCAGGCTGGCATTTCCTATCAGAAAAACCAAAAACTATGCGGAAAAGTGCTCAACATGCTGGTTGAGGGCGTGGACCAAGATAATGGAATTTTGATTGGGCGCACATACCGTGATGCGCCGGAAATCGATGGATTAGTGATTGCAGAAGGCACCGGCGATGTTGGCGAGCTCCTCCCAGTACGTATTACGGCTGCGATGCAGCATGATCTTTTCGGACAAGTCCTCTAAAAAGCTTATATCGGAATCAGAAAAAAGCCTGGCGATGTAAACATCATCAGGCTATCAACTCTCTGAGAAGGTTAATGGCTATGGCGTTTCTGTTGGTATTGGCGTTTGTTCCGGTGTTGGTTCTGTGGGCGGAAGAGGCGTTTGCTCAGTTGGGATAGGAGTAAGCTCTTCGGTTGGCTCAGGAGTTGCCTGCATGTTCTGGCACGCTTCTGCGTAGCGTTCCGCTGTAGCTTGGACGTCTGGATCCGGTCCAACGGCTAAGGACTGCAGATAGTATTCATGAGCTTTACAGTAGTCACCGTTGGCGGCAAACTGATCCCCATAAAGGTATAGCGCGACGCGATAACGCTCAATAGCGGTCATTCCAGAGGAATCCATCAGGTACGGGTAGGCATCCTTGACTTGACCAAAGATATCGATCGCCTGCTGCCAATTGACGTCCCAATAACTGGCACCGCTCAGGTAAAGTTGCGCCCAGGTTCGAACGCCGTCTGCTTCACCATCTAAGGGGGCAATTTGCTCGGCGGTGGCAAGGTCAAACAATCCTTGCTCGAGCTGTCCGGATTGGATCCGTTGAATACCGCGGTTCCTCAGGGCAATGTAGTAAAAGCCATCAACCTGGACTTTGCGATAATCATAATTGACCTCGCGGATAGCAATGATGTCTTGAATAGCTTGATCCCATTGTTTTGCGGCGATAGCTTGCTGAATTTCCGTAAAAATCTGCTCAGCAGCGCGTAAATCCGGGGTGCTGGTCACAGCTGGTGTGGGCGTAAATTCTTCGATCAGGGTTGGCATTGCCGTCGGTTGCTCGAGATTCAGGAGAATATCATGCAAAAGCTCCGGCGCGCCAGGGAATTGCGGATAAATCTCGATCACATATTCAATCCGCGTTTTAGCATTTTCATAATTGCCTGCTGCGATATCTTGGAAAGCTAACTGATATTGTTCAGCAGCAACCTGCACAACAGTAATTTTTTCTTTCTCTAACCGGCGAGCGATACCATTGCGATAGCCAAAATAAGCTCCCAACACGAGCGCTAAAATCAAGAAAATCACCGCAAACAAAATCCAAGGCGTTTTGCGCTGTTTTTGCTTACCAGGCTGTTCCGATGGCGGTTCCGATTCCACCATTGCTTCTTGGGGAACGCTTACTGGTTCAGACTCCTGTGGAGTTTGCTGAATGTCGTTTGATTGATCGTTATTTTCCTTGTCCATAGGTTGAGAATTATACACCAGGTTAAAGGCTTGCCAAATTACGCAAATCTTTACGAACAATTACCCCAGCAGCCCCCAAACCAATTATTGCTGCGAGAATTGCTGCAATGAAACTCCCGCCAATCTCCGGCAAATAGCGCAGCACTAGGGCTGCAGCTAAACCTCCGCAGAGTGCTGCAAGCAGGCTGCGCTTCAGCTCAGAAGAAAGTTTTTGTGTTGATATGAGTTCTCGGTTGAGCAGCACCAATAACAAGACCGCTTGGAGGGAGTACGCAAGAGTATTCGCTGCTGCGATGCCGGCAGCTTGCATGGATGGCGTCAGAAGTAAGCTTATACCCAAGAACATAACAAACGTTAAAGCTGAACCCAAAAGGGGAACGCGTGGCTTTTGCATCGCATAGAACGAACGCACAAATAATTCTACAAGCGCATGCCCTACGATACCCATTAAGAATATCCGCGTCACCGCTGCTACCCATGTGGCATCGGATAACGTGAAGCCCAACAGGGTTTGTATGACCGGCAAGATAACTACTGCAGCAATCACTGCTATTGGAATGGTAAGCGTCAGCATACTACGCGCTGCCTTTTCAATTTGTGTTTTAAATTGCTCCATTTTTCCCTGGTTGAAAAATTCAGATAGCGTTGGCAGCACTGCGGTAGCAATCGCTGTGCCGATGAGCGTTTCCGGCACTTGCATAATCCACCAGCCATAAGTTAATGCAGTCACTGAGCCAGTTGCCAGGCGCGAGGCTATATTATCTTGCACAATAAAAATCAGTTGGATAAAGAGCATACTCAGTACACGCGGACCCATGAGTTTGAGTACTTTTTGGGTTTCTGTCTCTTTCAGGTTAAGGCTGGGCTGCCAGCGGAATTGATACTTGAGCAACCCTGGCACTTGGATGAGCAAATGCAGCAAGGCACCGATAATAACGCCATAAACGAGTCCTTCCACGCCCAAGCCTAAAGCTGGCAAGGCGATCCTGCCGAGATGATATGGCTCGCTCGGTGCCAAAATGACTGCCCCAAAGATTTGCCCGAGGTCATAAAAAATCGGCGCTAAAGCTGGCAATAAAAAATGTTGATTGGCTTGCAATCCTGCCATCGCCAAGCCACTGACCGAGAAAACTAAAGTAGCAACTAAATTCAGACGAAGTAGAAGCACAGTGAGCTGCATCTGCTCAGCGGAGAAGCCTGGCGCTACGCCAAGTTGGCTGCTCACCAGGGGTTGCGCAAAAATTCCAAAAATAATAGCAACAATTGCTGTGACTAAAAATACCAAATTGAGGACGTTGGAAAACAACTCCCAAGCTGCCTTCTTGCCATCTTTGTTTAGCACTTCGGTAATCACAGGAATAAAAGCAATCGTCAAAGCCCCGCCGGATATAAGCATGAAAAGCATATCTGGTAGGTTATTGGCTGCATTGAACACATCCAACTCCGCTGAGAGCCCAAACTGCCGTGAAATCAACATCTGGCGTGCAACCCCTAAGAGTTTATCCACAGTGAAAAGAACAGCGAGTAACAGCGATACTTGAGATAAACGGCTAAACTTTTTCATTCATCCTCATGTTGAAGCATGATTTTCAGCTTCTATAATAAGTATGTTTCCAGTTTACAAACAGCATTCCTAAATATCAACCCGTAGGGTAAAGTACCCGTAGGGTAAGGTACCCGTAGGGTAAGGTACCCGTAGGGTATAATCATACCTAGCTATGACCTTGAACGCAAACTCCACCACGGCAAAGCCAGCTGGTAAGCTCTATGTGGTGGCTACACCAATCGGAAACGCCGGCGATATAACCACACGCGCTATAGAAACCCTGGCTCATGCAGACGTGATCCTATGTGAGGAGCATAGAAATGGCTCGCGCTTGCTCAAAAGTCTTGGCATCGCGAAGCCTTTGTTGGAGCTCAACGAACACAACGAAGCAGAACGGATTCAGGAAGTTCTGCTGATGCTTGCCCAAGGTCAAACTTTAGCGTTGATATCCGATTGCGGTACACCAGTTTTCTCTGATCCGGGCAAAAAACTCCTGCAGCTGCTTTATGAGATGAATATTCCCGTCACGCCTCTGCCTGGGGCTTCCTCATTGATGGCTGCGCTTTCCGTCTGCCCATTTGACCTGGAAGAATTCCTCTTTATTGGATTCTTGCCGGTCAAAACAGACCAACGCCAGAAGAAGCTCTCTCAATTGAAATATTCCAATTATCCGCTTGTGTTGATGGATACACCTTACCGATTGCAAAGATTACTTCAGGAAGTTCAACAGTCTTTTGGTAAAAAGCAAAATATTTTCTTAGCTTGCGATTTAACCATGCCAGAAGAGCACCTCTACCTTGGTCCGGTTGATGAAATTCTTATGAGGATACAAAACCGCAAATCTGAATTTATTTTGATCCTTGACCGTCCGCAGAAAAAATCGTTTTAACTCCATGAACACTCTCCAAGTTCGGCAACATACACTGCCTTTACCAGCTTTTTTACCCGATGCAACTTTCGGCTACGTGCGCAGCCTAACGAGTACCGACTTGAGCGAAGCTGGCGTGCAAGCGGTGATGATGAACGCTTTCCACCTGATGCAGAAACCGGGTTCCTCAGTTATTCAAGCCATGGGCGGGCTGCACTGTTTTTCTGGCTGGGATGGCTTGATTATGACCGATTCCGGAGGCTTTCAAGCGTATTCTCTCATCCGTCAAAACCCAAAATTTGGCAGCCTGAACGAAAATGGAATTATCTTCCGACCAGAAGGCTCTAACCGCAAGTTGATCCTTACGCCAGAGAAAAGCATTCAGCTTCAACTCGGTTTTAACGCTGATGTGCTCTTCTGCTTAGACGATTGCACGCATGTGGATGCTCCCTTCGAAGAGCAGCAGCTTTCTGTGCAGCGCACAATAGCCTGGACAAAGCGCTGCAAAGATACATTCGAAAAACAAATAACCGCGCGACAGATATCCCCTGAAGACCGACCATTACTCTTTGCAGTTATTCAAGGTGGAGGATACCCCGAGCTGCGCAAGCGCTGTGCTGAAGCCTTGCTCGAGATAGGCTTCGATGGTTTTGGCTTCGGCGGCTGGCCGCTGGACGACCAATCACAGCTACTAACGGATATCCTGTCGTATACTCGCGGGCTCATTCCTAATCAGTTTCCGATTCATGCGCTTGGTATTGGTCATCCACTCAACGTTTCCTCCTGTTATCATTTAGGCTATGCGCTATTCGATTGCGCTATGCCAACCCGCGATGCCCGCCATGGACGCTTGTATGCACTCAGCAACGCCGGAGCAATTCCTGATGCCGGTTCAGACTGGTTCCGCTTTGTTTACATCGGTGACGATATTTATATGCGCAGTTCTGAGCCAATTTCGCCAGGCTGCGACTGCCCAACATGTCTGCACTATAGCTTGGCGTATCTCAATCATTTGTATCGCATGAAAGATGCTTCTTACCAGCGCCTTGCCAGCCAGCACAACTTGCGCTTTATGACCCAGCTGATGGAGACCCTCCGAAATGGATGAGATTAATCCGAAAATACTCACCCAACTAATCGCAAGTGTGCGGAAATCCCCAAAGTATGCACAAATTGCTCCAAGCCTGGTCGAACGCATTGCCCGTGAGGAGTTACAGAAGCGGTCCAATTTTGCAGAAAGTGTCAAAGCAGTGCGCAGCCGATTACACCAGCTAACCGGTGCTTACCTTCCTACAAAGATAGACTACGCGCAGTGGAGTGCACTTTTTAGGGATCCAGCCCAAGATAAACATAAGCTCTGCCAACGCATGCTCCGCCTGCACGCCTCCACCGCTGAACGCTTGCCCTTCTTGAAGGACTTTTATGCCACGTGCTTGGCAAGCATCAGCCCTGTGCATTCTATTTTCGATCTGGCGTGTGGCTTGAACCCCTTGGCACTGCCTTGGATGCCTCTCGCAGAAGATTGCACCTACTTAGCCTGTGACGTCCTTCAACCGATGATTGACTTTTTGAACGCATTTTTCGAGAGCTATCATATTAACGGGCAAGCTTTCGCCTGCGATCTCACCAGCTGGATCCCCGACCATAATGTTCAAGTCGCATTCCTCTTGAAGACTTTTCCGCTGCTGGATCAGATCGATAAAACCCTCAGCCGTCGTTTACTCGAAGGGATTCAAGCTGAGCACATCCTGGTTTCTTATCCAGCTAAGAGTTTAGGCGGAAGATCAAAGGGCATGCCAGCTAACTACACCACCGCTTTTTACCGCCTGATTGAAGGTTTAAACTTCAAAATCGAAGCTTTCACTTTCCCCACTGAAATTGCTTTCCTGCTTTCACGGTGAAATATGGATCAAGCTGAATTCGAAGCCATTATTGAGCATACACGCAAATCACGTAAATATCGTGAGCTCAATTTACCAGAGGAGACGTTGCAAGACATGCTCACAGCCGAAGCTGCATTAGGCGGCAGTAAAGCGGAAGTTACCCAACGTTTTCGTAAAAAGCTGCACAACGTTATCGCTCCCTATTTAGAAGATATTGACTATGCGCAGGAAACAGAAAGGATGAAGGCTTGCTTCCAGGTAAATCCCACACCAGACCAAGTGAAAGCCTGGGCACTCAGTGTAATGCAGAAGCACGCTTCTACCCGCGAACGCTTACCTCATATCGAGGCTTTCTGCCAATGCTTGCGTGATCATATCGATACACCCGATCGCATCCTCGATCTGGCTTGCGCGCTGGACCCATTGCTCCTGCCTTGGTTAAATTTCCCAAATGAAACAGAATTCCTGGCTTATGATATTCACCAACCTCGGTTAGATTTCCTCAACGCATTTTTTGCGTGTGCCTACCCCTCGGCGCATGCCATCCAACAAGATATTCTCGTCAATCCACCATCTCAGCCGGCAGATTGTGCTTTTTTCTTTAAGGAAGCCCATCGCTTCGAAAAACGTTCTCCCGGTTGCAATCGAAGCTTTTTCCAAGCGCTGCCAGTGAAGCTTATAATCGTCAGCCTGCCAACTGAAGACCTACGCGGGCACCATTCACTGGTCAGCTACCACACTCAATTAATCAAAGAGGCGATTGCTGGCTTGCCATGGGAGTTAGAACAAACTCAGGTCGGCAACGAACTTATCTTTTTTATACATAAACGATGAACACTCCATCCAATCCCATTTTTGACCCTAGCATTTCTGCCTTGGAGCGATATGCGCCATATCTTTCTGCAGAGGATTACCAAGCGTTGTTGACTGTAATTCACGAACCAGCTCCGATTACCTTACGCGTCAATTTGCTCAAAAGTCCTGACCCTGCACAAGCAATGGCTAAGTGGACAAACTGGTATGGATGGGAGAGTTCCCCAGTGCCATTTTACCCTGCTGGCTTCCAACTAAAACGCTATAACACCCCTCCTAGCCAAACCATTGAGCACAAGCTTGGGTATTATTACTTACAAGACGCCGCTTCGATGTTACCAGTAGCACTTTTTTCTCCTTCAAATACACCGAGCTTAACCCTCGATATGGCAGCCTCTCCAGGTGGAAAGACCACCCAGCTGGTAGATCTCAATCAAGATCATGGCTTGGTGATCGCAAACGATGCCAGTACCAACCGGCTGCCAGCTCTCAAGGTAATCTTGCAAACCTGGGGTGCGCTCAATACGGCCATCACGAATTATCCGGGAGAAAAATGGGGTGCTTGGTTCCCCGGGACTTTTGATCGTGTCTTGCTGGATGCGCCTTGCAGTATGGAAAGTTTACGCGCTTCACCCAGCCACCCGCACCGCCCCATTACACCTGATGAGCTCTCACGTTTAGCATCACGACAACTTGCTCTGCTCGAATCAGCAGTCGCTGCCGCACGCATTGGCGGCGAGATTGTCTATTCCACCTGTACACTCGCCCCAGAAGAAGACGAAGCCGTGTTGGATGCGTTCCTCAAAGCCCATCCCAATGTGATCCAGGTTGAGCCAAGCCCTTCCTGCCAGTTAAACACGCCCGGCTTGGCTTACTTTAATGGCAGAGTTTTTGATCCTCAGGTGGCTGGCAGCCTGCGCCTCTGGCCACACCTCTATGGGACTAATGGATTTTTTGCGGCTTTGCTAACCAAAATTGGCGCAGTGCCCTCCAGCGAGGTGAAACAGCCAACCCGTGAGTTTGCTGGAACCGGCTTGACAAGGCTTTCACCTACCCAAACCAACCAACTATGTGGACAAATCCAGAGCCTATATGGATTCGACTCAGCAGCGGCACTCGAAACGTATCAGTGCACGCTTTACCAACGGGCAGCGCAAGTGTGGCTTATCCCTGAGCAATACCTCAATCATTTTGGCAGCTTGCCTTATGCCTTTTTAGGCTTTCCTCTTGGTAAGCTGATTGGAAGTAAGCTGGAGCTTTCTTTTGAAATGGTGAGCCGCTTTGGGGATGTATTCAATGCGAATATATTCGTTTTGCCAGATGAGTACTATCCAGACTGGTTACATGGTGCTGATCTGCGCGGGTTGCCGCTTGAGGGCATCAAAATGGGTACTGTGGTAGCTGTTCGGGATAAGTTGGGGCGTAATTTAGGTGCCGGCAAGGCGTTACCTAACCGCCTGCGTAACTTATTACCGAGCCGTAGTCTGATCTCGCCTTAAGCTTGGTTTTCTAGCAGATTAGTGAGGAGCGCGCATGCTGCTAAACAAGCAGTCTCCATGCGCAGCGTACGTCTGCCGAGTGAAAACTGGATAAAGCCGAAGCTCTCAGCCAATGCCACTTCCTCGGGGCTAAAACCTCCTTCAGGTCCAATCAATGCACTAACCAAACGTACTGGTTCTGCTGAAATCTGGGAAAGAAAATTTGCAGAAAGCTGCTCTTTCGGATTTGCTTCTTCCCAAGCAATCAGTTTGAGCCCATCCTGAGGCACTACTTTTAGCATATCGGTAAAAGTCGAGGGCACTTCAATATCCGGTAGACGTTCTCGGCGGGATTGTTCTGCAGCTTCTCGGATGATCGCCCCCCATCGTAGCATCCGGCTCGGTTCAGGCTGCAGGGTACGGTCCAAACTGCGCGCCGCCACATATGGACGAAAGCGGGTTACACCTAATTCAGTTCCCTTCTGTAAAATCCAGGTTATTTTTTCGCGTTTGGTCAGGCTAAAAGCCAGCTCTAACTCCAATGAATCTTCTTGCTCCGGCAGGTAAGTTTCAAGAATTTTGCCTGTAAGGGTTTTACCTTGCCAGCCAGCCAGCTGCACAAGGTGGCTCTTGCCCGAGTTATCCAGAACCATCACTTGATCTGCTTGCACATCTAAGCGCAAAACTTTGTGAATTTGATGGCTAAGTTCCAGCGGAAAAACCACCCGCCCACTCGAGATCGCAGAAGGGTCCACAAAAAAGCGGTTTAGGCTGCCTCGCCTCATCATGCTCAGAAGTATACCGTGATTAGGTTATACTTTGGTCGTGACTATAAATAAGCCTGAAATTGAATCACGCCCCTATAAATACCTGGACATCATCACGGTAGTTTTTACGCTGGTGCTGGTGTTGAGCAACATTGCCTCCTCCGCAAAAATTATCGATTGGAAGGTTTCTTTGGCGGGCATCCCCTTAGCCTTTGATGCCGGCACCGTCTTTTTCCCGATCGCATACATATTTGGGGATATTCTGACCGAAGTTTATGGATTTGCGCGTGCGCGCCGCGTAATTTGGATCGGCTTTATCGGGTTGATTTTCACTTTTCTTATGTTTTTACTTATCCAAAAGCTCCCGGGTGAAGCCACCTGGCAGGCAAATGTTGGTCAAGAGGCTTATGACCTGGTGCTAGGAGGGATCAGCTCTGGAGGCATCGTAGCGGCTAGCGTCCTTGGATACTTGGGCGGCAGTTTCTCAAACGCAATCATCATGGCTCTGCTCAAGCACATCACCCACGGTCAGCAATTGTGGGTGCGCACGATTAGCAGCACCATTGTTGGGGAGTTAGTCGATACAGCCATCTTTATTGCGATCGCATCGCTCACGGGCGTCTTCCCTTGGGGGCTGTACCTCACGCTCACCCTGACCAACTACCTTTTCAAAGTAGCCATAGAGGTGTTGATGACACCTGTTACCTATTGGATCACGAACAAACTCAAAAAGGAAGAAAACTTGGACGCTTATTCGGACTTAAAAGACCTCACGCCCCTGCCTTTTTAGCCGTAAAGCCCTCAATACAAATGCAATACTCTCCGCGAATAGGAGCTTCAGCTAATTCTTCTGTAATTTGACTGAGTGTGCCCCGATAAATCCGCTCAAACTTCTTCGTCAGGTCATTCGCCACTACAGCACGCCGGTCGCCATAGATCTCAAGCGCATTTTGAAGGAAAGCCAGCAAGCGGTAAGGACTCTCATAAAAAACGATAGTATGCGGAGAATCCTTCTCCATTTCCAAAAAGCGTTTACGGGGTCCCTCCTTATGCGGCGGGAAACCTTTGAACGTAAAGCTGTGCAGCGGTAGGTCGGCTAAGGTGAGCGCAGTGATCACGGCTGAAGGACCTGGTAGTGATGTCACTTCGACACCTGCCTCGAGTGCGGCGTGTACCAAGGAATAGCCTGGGTCCGAAATCCCTGGTGTGCCAGCGTTAGTGACGAGGGCGATATTCTCGCCTGCTTTGAGCTTTTCCAGCAATTTAGGTGCCATTTTAGCTTCGTTCATGACGTGATAGGCAACCTGCGGCTTGGAAATCTCATAGTGCTTGAGCAGAATACTCGTCTTGCGGGTATCCTCGCTGGCAATCAGGTCAACCTGTCTGAGTGTTTCCACAGCGCGATAGGTGATATCACCCAAATTGCCAATCGGTGTTGCGATTAGATAAAGCATTGCTTCCTTCTCCCAAAGGGAATATTCTTGAGAGCATTTTTAGTTCCACTAAGGCATCCTGCGTTTGTTAACATCTCGGTCATAAATAATTATAAGGTAGCTTTCTTAAAGTTCATGGCTGCACATGTTAGAATTATTCCACCAATAGAGAAAATAGGAAAATTAATGGAAAGAACTGTTCCCGTCCGCTCATCTGAAGAAATAGACCTCTACCTGCGCACGATTTATTCGCTGTTGCGTTCCACAACTGAAATCCAAATCCGCTCCTTGGAAGAGGTCCACTCAAGCATCAACTCCTCATTGCATCTTTATGCCCGCGATCCCTTGCCGGATACTTCCGCACTGATTTATAGCTTATTGCGTTTGCCGGATTGCATCTTTCAAGTAAAGAAAATCATATTAGGGCAAACCAAGACCAATTTCATCCAACACGGCTATGGCAATGTGGAAGAGTGGACAGAAGTGGCAGCGCGTGCCCGCCGGCGGCGCTGTTTTTACGATGGCGGTGAGCTGATGGCTTGTTACATTGCCTCCCGCTCTGATATCGACGATGTGGTGCCGACGCTTACCGCACTCCAAATCGAATGGAACAAGCTCAATAATTTGCTTAGTTTTACACCACGCGATCTTTACACGACTGCGACTCCCGCACAACCCAGTGCTTTTCAAAAATTAGCAGAATTTTTACAAATGTCCGTGGGTGATCTGGGTCGTTTGTATTCAATTTATGAGGATCGCTTCAGTCAGGTTTTAGAAATCTTTGCCAGCCGAAGGAGTAACTTCCAGTTGCAACTGCTGAGCGGCTCTCTCAATGATTACCGCAAGGCTACCGAAATTTGGTGGGAAAATTTGGAAAGCCAATACCCTCAAATAAACAGCCGCCCCATGTACTTCGTATCCTCCAATACACACAGCCTTGCAAACATCCTTTCTGGCTTTGCTTTGAGCAAACAAGAGGAACTTATTGATTTCATTGA
>Ga0208196_1002564_pt1 | contig 16560 bp, 19 predicted proteins | sample AD_JPNNA7_MetaG_FD_184443 | JGI IMG/M metagenome (GOLD analysis project Ga0208196, IMG submission 184443) | Active sludge microbial communities of municipal wastewater-treating anaerobic digesters from Japan - AD_JPNNA7_MetaG (SPAdes) (version 2) | ecosystem: Engineered > Bioreactor > Anaerobic...
CTGTCTTGTCGTCGTGTTTCCCGGTGACGGACTGATAGAAGCTGCGGATAATTCCCATATCATGGTCCATATCGCCGGACGGCATTATCAGCGGGCCCGCGCCGCCCGTCTTCGCGGCGTAATCAATAAAGCCGAGCAGGATGGGCACCCGGGCGCCCTCCGCGATATGATAAAACCCGGATTTCCAGTAGTTGACTTTCCGGCGCGTGCCCTCGGGGGCTATGGCCAGGGCGAATGTTTCATTCTCATTGAATTTCCGTATCACCTGGTCAACGGTATGGTGCGGCGAGGACCGGTCTATGGGGACACCGCCGAGCCATTTCATGAGAGGGCCGAAGGGCTTCCGGAACAGCTGGTGCTTCGCCATGAAGCGTGCATCAAGCTTTAACGACAGGGCTATGATCGCGCCGTAGAACAGGTCCCAGTTGGAGGTGTGGGGCGCGACAATGATGACATACTTCGGGGCATCGGGCAGCTGCCCGGACGTTTTCCACCCCAGCAGTTTCAGAAAAAAGAGCGACAGGTACCGTAGAAAGTGACGCACCACCGGCGTGTTGAAAATCGTGCGCTGCATACTATCCTTCCTCCCACTGTATTAAGACCGGGGCGCGCCAAAGCAGTTGCAAATATTCCTGTGCGGGTACTTTAAAAATCCCTGCAAGGAGCACTTAATGCCCGATTTCAAGGGATGTTGGTTATGAATCGATGACCTGCTGGGCAGCGATTGAACTCAAAGGGGACTTCCTGAGCCAATGGGGCCAGGAAGGCGTTTTGTGCGAGGGTCAGGTACAACCCGCTTCTTCCGCCGTGCTGTTTCCGGTGATTTCGTGCATGTTCTTCTGACCAGAAGAAAACCGACTTCATTCAGAAATCATCAATGATGCTTGGCGCCTTGAGCTTCGTGAAGTCGACCAGGGGAATAAAGAAGACCGGGTCCGAAGTCGTATCCGTCAGTGTAAAACGCAAATCGCTTTTCATCTGGAAACGTATTTCCCTGCCGCAGCAGGCGCACTCTGTCCTGACATCAAAGGCGAGGGTTTCACCGCGTAAACGTCCTTGCACGAAGGGCGTGGCAACCGCATCCGTAGCTCAGGCTGCCCAGATGGCCTCGCCCGAGGAGAATTCCACCCGGTGCGGGGTGGGCACCACGGTCACCGGGTAGGCCCATTCGACATCACGGCCCCCGGGCCGGTATAAAAACAGCTTACGGCGCTCCAGCTCGTCCATGATCGACGCCACCCGCGCGCTATCCATTCCAAGCGCGCCGGCTACGAAATCGGGCCCCATCGGCCCTGCCATACCCGGCAGCTCGCGGACCACGAAATGGTGTACCCGGCGCTGGTCATCATCGAGGCGGCCGAAGGCCTTCCTGTTTTTTGCAGCCTCGGCAGGGGCCATTCTCCTGAAAAGAATCCACGGCACCGGCAGCATGCGGCGTTTACATCCGAACAGCAGGCGTTTCATGGCAGCGCCTCTTATCCCGGTTTTTTGTTTAGATACTAAACAACTATCTATAATTTAGCGGCTAAACAGCCGATCGTCAAGCGCCATGGCTGATTTTTCGCACCATCCGGAAAAAAAGATAGGCCCGGCCGGCTTCACGGAGAGAAAAACGCGATGATCGTTATTCCTGTTTTTGAATTCCCAGCGTTTTCTCGACATGGTCCAGAAACTCGCCGATCACCCTCCGGTCATCGGCAGAAAGGGAATCCATGTATGAGGCGAACTGATCCCGAACCGCTTCCTGTATTTTTACGCACTTTTTCTGAACCTTTTTGCCGAGATCGGTCAGCTGGATCATTAAATCGCTTTTACCGCCGCTTGTTTTCTTTTCCAGTATCCCCTTTTTCACAAGGCGTGAAATGGTCTGCGACACGGCGCCCTTGGTAACTCCCAGATGTTTGACGATTACATTGTAATTTTCAGACTTCCCATTGGTAATCGTCAGGAGCAGATGAATTTCAGAAGGATAGAGCTTCAGATTATCACCATATGTCAGGGCATTATTCTTCCCGAGAAATATCAGCTGGTTGATTATCCGCAACAACTGCTCAGCGCCCGCATTCCTTTTCATGGCTATGACGGCCCGCCTTATGTAAGATCATAACTCTCGATGACCTGCTTCCAGAGCGCGGGGAGAGACGGGTCGCCGGGATCGTCAATTTCCGAGTTCTTCCTGATGTCGCGGCGGTCGCGCTCTATCCAGACATAGAGACGCTCGGCGGCGTCCCGGGCGTTTTCCGCGCTGTGGCATAATTTGACGAGGCGCGTCATCTCTTCGCGGGAGAGAAAATTGCGGTAGTTGTTCAGTATGATGATAAAATAGCTGTCATCCCTGCCCTCTTCAACAGCCGCCAGTATGCGTCCGGCCTGCTGTCCCCGCTGCCCCTTGTTCGCATTATAATCGTGGAGCACCCTTTCGTTATGGGCCAGGATCGCCGCATCCTGAAGAAGTTTTTTCAGGCTGTCGGCGCTGAGGGTCAGCGTCATGGCCCAGATTTCATCGCGCAGCTGTTCTTCCGGTGATTTCCGTTTCGGCTTGGGAGGCAGCTTTTTCCCCGATCCGGTTTTCCCCCCTGATTTTTTTGATGATTTCGAACCCCCGGATTTTGCTCCCACTGTCGTTACCCCCCATGGTTTCGTTTTTTATGACCGGTGACACGTAGTATCATACGGGCCGGGAAAGAACAACCATTTTACCGTGGCATGGATAATTATGAGCGGCTATTACGCGGGTATGAAGACAGGAACACCATGGCACGACCGGGTTTTCAGCGTTTTATCGAATAGGACACGGATGCCACGGCGAGGAGCCGTCCCTCGTCGTCCGTCATGTCGACCTGCCAGTGGGAAATGCTCTTCCCCTGAGACAGCATCCGGGCGGCGGCTGATATGGTCCCGGACTTCGCCGCCTTCAGGTACGACACGGTCAGGTTCACGGTCGTAACGGCCGCCACCTCATACATGTAGATGCAGCCGAATATCGCCACGGTATCGGCCAGGGTGCCGAACACGCCGCCGTGGAGGATCTTGTTGGGATTGAGCAGCTCCGGTTTAATGACAACCTCACCGCGGACAAGGCCCTTCCCGATTTCCGTCAGGCGGATGCCGTTATACTCGATATACGTGCCGCCGGTCACGGCGGCGTAATTGAAGGTGAACCCGTTTTCCAGGGTTATGGTTTCCAGGGCGGTTTCCATGGTTAACACTCCTCGAGTCAAAATTGCCGGGCCGGCACACGGCGCCGGCGTTACGCGTACCCGATTTCCGGAGCCAGGGCGATCCCGCTCTTTACAAAAACGCCGCTTCCCCGGGCGATCTCGCGGTCATCTTCGTCATACAGCACCGATTCGGCCACGAACTGGTTCCTCGACGCGCTCACGACCCTCCCCACGGCCCTGGCGGTCCCCCCCGACACGGGGCGCAGGAAGTAGGTGTTGAACGTGGAGGTCAGGACGAAGACGTCCTCCACCAGGGAATTAACGGCGAAGAAGGCCGCGTTGTCCATGGCGAGAAAATACATCGAACCGTGGAGAGCCCCGGCGGCGTGGAAGAGTTCCCGTTTCACCGGCAGGGTGATTTCAGCGCTGCCCTCCCCGATCTTCACCCGCGCCCCGACAAGGTTCACGATCGGCGCGGAGTGCATCATGTTCTCGAGCTTCCGGTAATGTTCTTCGTTCATCATGGCGTCACCCCGGATCGATATGTCCCGGCCCGTGACCCGGTTCATTCGACAGTTCCCCTTTCGGTATTGACCAGGACCTTCCGCAGTACGCCCTTCATGCCGTCAAGGGCGCCGGTGGCGATGCCGCCGAAGGCCTCGCCGAGGGCCGCGTCCACCGCGGACGCCGCCGCCCTCCTGACGCGGCTCCCCTCGTCGGTGAGGCGGACGATCTGGGCCCTCCGGTCCTCGGGATCGTCCTCGCGCCGCACCAGGCCGTCGCGCTCCATCCGGTCGATGACGCCGGTCATGGTGGACGGCTCCAGGCCGGCGCGCCTTCCCAGGTCGGCGATCTTCATGCCCCCGGGGCTTCCGAGCTTGCCCAGGGCCTCGTCGAGGCTTTCCTCCTTCCAGAGGCCCATGAGCACGCCCAGGTACGCCGGCTTGACATGGCCGATGCCGGCCCCGGCCAGGGACTTTTTAAGAATGGCGGTGATGGCCAGGGACGCCCGGGTGATGAGGTAGTAGGGACATTCCGCGGTGTCCAGCGCGTCGAATTGAGGTGCCTGACGTTTCATATGTATAAATATAATTCGTATACGTAATATCGGCAAGCAAATTAATCATCGGGCAGTAATTTTTTATCAATCGGGAATTTTTTGCAGTAAGGATAGCAGGACTATGCGGGGCCCCATCCTCCCCCTGTGCCGATGCGTTAAACGATTGGCCCCGCAGGTTATGGCCAGGGGCTTCGGCCCCGCCTTCATCTGCGCCACGCCGCGCCTGAAGCCGTCAGCGTAGTGTATGCCGTCGAAGATATCTCCCTTCTGGCCCACGATGCCGCACATGCCCGCCGCGAACCACGAGCCCGAGAGCCCCTTGGGCATTGACATATCCACCACGCCGAGTAGGCAGGTGACGGTGGCGAGGTCCAACAGGCAAAAGGCATCGCCCCCGTCCCGGGCCATGTCGGTGTCTTCATGGCGGACCCACGCGCTGTCGACCGGCCGATCGAATTCAAACAGGACGCTGGATGCGACGGAAAAACCGTCGGCATCGGAGCCGTCCGGCTCTTTGAACAGTTTTTGAACTGGAGGCTGGCAGGCAGCAGGCCCATCTGGGGCGGCACCGTTACCGTATCAAATTTCAGGCGAACGCCCGTGGGAGATGAAGGGTCCCGATAGGCGATGAAGTCCGAGGGAAAAGGCAAAATCGTATTGTGGCCGTCCAGGTGCACCGGATTGACATCGGTTGAAAGGGGCTCATCTTTCAGGCTGGAACATGCGTCCGGCATCCCGTTGTTGGGCGCAAGGGCAGCCACATCAGTTGGCGAAACCTTTGGGTCGGAAAAACATCCGGCAAACAGCAATCCCAGCGTAATCATAGACAATGGATTGAAACATATCGATTTGAGCAACGCACGTCTTCTTAAACTGATCATAATCCCCCCATATCTCATGAAATAATTGTGTTCTGACGGGCAACATAAACCGTCCGGACTGTATGTAATTATTGAGGATATAAAGGGTTCTTTAGGACAAACTCTTCCAGATTTGTAATTTTGGAGAAATTTAAATGTAATAATATATGAATCCTGAATTTTAACATTGTATTATTGTATGACATTTTTCCGCAAGTGGATGCAAGGGGTGTTGCTGCATCATTCGATCATGAGCCTGAGGTGCCGGCACAGGGGAGAGGGAACTGCAGATGCCGGTCGCTCAATCACCCGGGGGAGACGGCGTCGCCGTCCTGCTCAACGCCGATCATGATGATATCGTCGTTCAGATCGTTGCCCGTGTGGGCGGTGATGGCGGTGATGATCTCGTCCATTATTTCCGATATGGGCCGGCCGATGTTTTCCCGTATGATCTTCTTGATCGGCTCCTCGCCGAAGAGGGCCCGCCGGCTGTTGAATTGCTCATACAGGCCGTCGGTGAAGAAGAACAGCCGGTCCCCCGCCAGGAAGTCCGCCTCCCGCATCGTGCAGTTCGTGTCCCCGGTGACGCCGATGGCACGCCCCGTGGTCGCGAGCTCGATGATGGCGCCGCCCCGGATGAGGTACTGCGACGGATGGCCCGACGACACGTAGGTGATTTTTTTCCTGTCGGTGTGTATATCGGCCAGGAACGAGGTGAAGTACCTGGCTATCTGCCGGTAGTGCCGGAAGAACTTGTCGTTCAGCTCCTCTATGATTTCAAGGGGAGTGGAACAGCTGAATTTCAGCATGTCGTATTCGCCCTTGATGAGCATGGTCGTGAGGGAGGCATGGATGCCGTGGCCGGTGGCGTCGGAGACGAAGAGCCGCACGGTTTGGTCGCCGACGGTGCAGATGTCGTAGATATCGCCGCCCACCTCGATGAGGGGGATATACCGGGCGGAGTAGCGGAGTCCCCGGATGCGGCCGGCATCGGTGGGGAACAGGGTCTCCTGGATGCTTTTTGCCACGGCGAGATCGTTTTTCAGGATGGTATATACCGCGTTGAGCTGCTCATAGGTTTGATGGAGCTCGGCGCGGGAGTCCTCGGCATCCTGACGGGCTTTCAGGGCCTGGCCCATCTGCTCCTGCAGCTGCAGCGTCTTCCTGTCCACCTCGAGGGCCAGGTTCCGAGACAGGTGTTCGGAAGTCCTAAAGGCTTGGGCGGTGAGTCGGGGCAACACGGCGGACTGGAAAAATATCATGATGACCAGCCCCACCGGGGCCACCTCCGGGGTGGGGATGATGAGCTTCACCGCAAGGATATCATTCACTCCCGTGACAAAAAAAGCCATGAAGCCGGGCAGGATATACAGGGCCCCGGGGCGCTTCCGCTTCGCTGCCATGATGATGCCTGCCAGGAACCATACCCCGATGACGAACAGCGTGCCCTCGTACACTATCGAAAATACCGAGTAAATCCTGCAGGGAAGGACAAGGGTCGCCGCCGTGAACACGCCGCCCAGGAGAGCAGCGACGGTGAAGATCCTGCCGGAGAATTCCTCCGGGTAGAGTTCGCGGAAGAAGAAGGCGAAGGCGGTCCACCCCAGGGGGATGCTGGCGTAGACGATCTTGAAATGGAGCTCGTACATGCCGAATCCCGGGAAGAGCCTCTCCAGGTACCCGTTTGTCGCGACCAGGCGCAGCAGGACGACCAGACACCCGAGGCTGAAATAGATACTGGCCCGGTCCTCCCGGCGTCCGAACCAGAGCATGGCGTGGTAGATGCCCATCATCATGATGATGCCCAGGGCGACCAGGCGGACCACGTCATTATACCAGCGGCGTTCCGCCAGGACCGCGTGAAGGCCGAACTCGGGGACGCTGTAGGGTCCGCCGGCGCGGTGCGCATAGTTGGAGTTTCTGACGGCAATGACCAGCTCCTCGCCGGCGGCCGGAGGATCAAAATCCCCGATGCGCGCGTGGATCTGGGGGACCGATGACGCCGCGTCTGTGCCGAAGGTGCCGCTCGACATCAGGCGGGAGCCGTTTACGTATACCTCGCAGGCGGACTGGATGAGGGGGACTGATAGGCCCAGCCGTTCTCCCGAGACGCGCAGGCGGTTCCCGTCAACTTTGATCTTGATGCGGTACCATCCGTAACCCTTCCCGGTTCCGGTCAGTCCGTTCCAGTATCCGGGAACGTCAAGGGTCCCCCATTTCGAATCGTCGAATTTCGGGTCTGCGAAGGCCCTGTCGTCCTGCTTCCAGGCGAATTTCCACGCTCCCCTGAGGTAGGCCGTTTTGCCGCCGGCGAAGTCAATGGCCGCAAGGTCGATGCGCCCGTTCTTCGCAACGGCGCGGGGCGGGTCCCCGATGCCCGGCCTGCAGGCGGCGATACCGATGGCCGCGGCGAGGACAAACAGGTTAAGCAGGATGCCGACGGCACCGCGTTTGCCGCCCCGCCCCGGTCGTGTCAGCGGCTTCCGCCGCGATGGATGGCTGGGTGGTGCTTTCATTTTACATCCGTCAAAGCTTCCGGCCTGTCTCCGATCCCTCCCGTATCGCCTCCAGCACCTGCCGCGGCTCCCGGGCGTCGCCGATGACATGGACCTCTCCGACGCCGCTCACCGCGGCGGAGAGGCTGTCGACCGCCTCGGCTCCCGTGGCCAGGACGATATAATCCATGCCGGATATGGCCTCTTCGCCGTCCTTCCCTTCAACCAGCGCCCCGTCTGCGGTTATCTCCTTCACCGTTACGCCGGTGAGGACGCGGACCTCCTTGCGGCGGAGCTTCTCCATGAGGAGCTCCCGCCCCTCGCTGAACATGTCCGCGCCCACGGCGTCGGTCATTTCCGCGATGGTCACCTCGGTCCTGCCGATGGTGATATTGTCTCCGGTATTCGCCAGGAATGAGGCGGTTTCGCATCCCACCATGCCGCCGCCGATGACGAGGGCCTTCCCCGGGGCGCAATCAACGGTTCCGGCAAGGACCTCGTGGGCCGTGAACACGTTGCCGCCGTCAGCACCGGGGATGGAAGGCCTGCGGGGCCGGGCCCCCGTGGCCACCACGAGGACATCGGGCGCAGCCTCCGCCACCAGCCCGGGCGTCACCTCTACGCCGAGGGAGACCGAGGCGCCGGCCTTCTGCGCCTGGCGGAACAGGTACTGGGTCACCTTGCACAGCTCCTGCTTGCCCGGGGGGACGGCGGCCAGGTTGAACTGCCCGCCCGGGGCTGCTTCCTTTTCATAGAGACGCACATCGTGGCCGGCAAGGGCCGCCACCCGGGCCGCCTCAAGGCCTGCGGGGCCGCCGCCGGCGATCATTACCTTTTTCTTCTTTTGAGCGCGGCCGATTTCCATTTCGGCTTCCCGGCCCACCGCCGGGTTCACAATGCAGGTCATGTCGCCGCCGCTCTCCCGGTTGCGGACGCACCCCAGGCCGCAGCCGATGCAGGGGGCGATGTCATCCCAGGACCCGGCCTCCGCCTTTGCCGGCCAATCAGGGTCGGCCAGGAGCGCCCTGCCCAGCACCACCATGTCCGCTTCGCCGCGGCGCACGATGTCCCCGGCCATGCCGGGATCGACGATCCTCCCGACAACCATGACCGGCACCGGCACGGCCTTCCTGATCTCGGCCGCGCTCTTCACGTTGAGGCCGAAGGGCGTGCCCGTCGGCGGGATGACGCGCCACGAGAGGTCGGGGTACACGCCGCTCGACACATGGAAGCCGGCCACGCCGGCTTCGGCGAACAGGGAGGCGATATATTCCGTTTCGCGGATCTCCCTGCCGCCGGTGACCTGTTCCTCGGCGGAGAGGCGCATGGTAATGGGAAAGTCCTTCCCCGCCCTGTCCCGCATGGCGCGGATAGCCTCCAGGGGGAACCGCATGCGGCCGTACAGGTCTCCGCCGTAGTCGTCGGTGCGGCGGTTCCGCAGCGCCGAGAGGAACGACCCGGCGAGCATGTAGCTGTGGGCCGCGTGAAATTCGAGGCCGTCGAAGCCGGCCTCCCGGGCGCGGCGCGCCGCCTCGCCGAATTGGGTTATGACGTCCCCGATCTCCGGCACCGAGATCTCGCGGCACTTCATGCGGGTCAGGTTGTTCATGATCCCCGCGGAAGGCCCCACCGCAACGGATCCGTTAAAGAGGGGAGCCAGCGACTCAGGCCCCGGGTGAGCGATCTGCGGTATGATGCGGGCGCCGTGGGCGTGGACCGCGTCGGCGAGGCTTTTAAGCCCCGGGATGAAGGAATCGTCCCAGATCCCCACGGTGCGGGGGATGTAGGGAGACATGCCGTCAATGGTGCACACCTCGAGGATGATGAGGCCCACCCCTCCCCGGGCCCGCGCCTCATAATAGTCAATGAGCCGCTGGGACACCGTGCCGTCGCCCTCGGCGAAATCCGTGGCCATAGGTGCCATGGCTATCCTGTTTTTTATCTTCATGGTCCCGATGGTGACGGGACTGAACAGCGTTGAGAGTTTCTTCATGCAATGACCTCCAGATAATTCCTATATCCCAAAGGAGCTGTTCCAATAGCCCCCTCAATCCCCCGGGGGAGGACTTTTTTTATTATAACTAATACCAGAAGCCCCTCTCTGGGGGGTTGGGGGGGTTACCCAAACAGCACCTTCACGCGAGCTTCGCCGCCCCGGTTTTCCCGTCCGCCCGGAGCGCCAGGGCTGTCCAGAGGGCCCCCAGGGCGTCTACAACGGTGAAACCGATAACAATCGGCTTGGCCATGCCCAGGAGCACAAAGATGGCCATGATCAGCAGCGCCGAGGAGCGGGTGAAGACCGTGGCGACATAGAGGGGCCGGAAGGCGGGACGCCGCCCCGCCACGAAATAATATATGGCCAGATAGATGAGGATCATGCCGAAGAGTCTCGCCAGGAGGTAGTCGTTGAGCCTTATGTCGGCTATACCCAGGCAGAACTGCGGGAAAAACATCAGCCCTATGCCGCAGGCCAGCACCCAGAACCCGAAATAAAAAATCGATTTCCCCGCGCGCGTCATACAACCTCCCCATCCGCAATTACGGAATAGATATCTTATGATTTCAGCAATTCAAATCATGGACCGGCGTTCCGGCCGAATCATTACTGCACGGTTCTGCCAAGCGTCAAAGGATCGACACGGGTAAGACCCTTCAGCCTGGCACCGGAAAGGAAGGTATCCTTCGTCCGGCTGTTATGGATCAGTATCGACTGGTTCTTTTTAACGCCGAACTGATACGTCGCCCGATGGTTCAGCACCAGCAGGTCGATCCGTTTTCCCCGGATCTTGCCGCCTATGTCAACGGCAAGATATTCCCTGCCGCCGTAGGCGAAGCGGGTCCCCATGGGGATCACTGCCGGGTCGACCGCGGCGATGTTAAGCTTTTTCCCGGTGTAGTAATCGATGCTTTTCCCCGTGGCGGTCCGGCCGGCCCAGATGCCGTTGCAGCAGCTCCCGGGGCAATAGGCGGTGACGGTGAAACCGCGCATCTCCATACCGGTCTCCATTGCCGCCGCCTTTCCGGCCGCTTGCGGGGCCCGGCAATGCCTGAAGGCGACCGCCTGGAGGAGCGACACGACGCCGAAATAGAACAGGATTATCGCCGTTACCAGCAGGGCGCCTTTGTTGTCATGAATAATGGTGCGCATGATCTATTGTTCAGGATGCTACTACCAGACCGTCAAAAACCGGTCATGTCGAATTTCCAGTAGGGCCCCTCCTTGACAAAGGGGAGCTCCATGCCGTTATCGACGCGGATGACCGCCCGGGGCCCCTTCCGGTCGATGCCGACAATGGCCCGCGTTGTCGCCGTGCCGACCGCGTTGGAGCCCTTGCCCAGGGCGAGCGTCAGGGCGCAGTAATCGCGCACCGAGAGTTTCTTCAGGCGTTCAGGGGGGACCTTGAATTTTTCAGACAGGGCGTCACGCTGGCGCCCGTCCATGAGGGAGAAGAGCTCGGTCATGCGCCGGATCTTGCGCACGCTGTCCCGCGAAAGCTGGCGCTCGAGCCCGGCGGCGTCGGACTTCCGGAAGGCCTCTTTCAGGTCATGGAAGGCCGCCTGGGGCGTGAGCGCCGCCTGGGGCGCGCACGACAGAAGGGCCAGCAGCGGGACGAGGAAAAACCGGACCGGTTTCAGTAGATGCATCGTACGGCTCCCCCGTCCAACTCGACGATCATATTGTCAATGAGCCTCGTTTCGCCGTAGAAGACCGCGGCGGCAATGATGGATTTTTCCGTGACGGCGTCCACCAGCTCGAGGTCGCGGTACCTCACGGCCGAGACGTAATCGATTTTTTTCGGGTTCGACTCGTTGATGATATTGATCATGGCGCTAGTTATCGCCCGCACCGAGCGTTCGCCTGACCGCACCAACTCCTCGGCGCGCTTCAGGGCCCGACTGACGGCCACGGACCTCTTCCGCTCGTCCGGGGAGAGGCGCTTGTTCCGCGAGCTCATGGCAAGGCCATCGTCCTCCCGCACCGTGGGGGCGATGATGATCCGGATCGGGAAGTTCAGGTCCGCCGTCATCTTCTCGATGCTCACCGCCTGCTGGATGTCCTTCTGTCCGAACACCGAAACATCGGGCTGGACGATATTGAAGAGCTTGCTCACCACGGTGCAGACGCCGCGGAAATGGCCCGGCCGGTGGGCCCCGCACAGGTTTTTCGTGAGGACCTCCACGTCGACGAAGGTCAGGTTGTCCCGGTACATCTCCCCCTCATCGGGAACGAAAATCAGGTCAACGCCGGCGCCGCGGGCGAGTTCGAAGTCCCGTTCAAGGTCTTTCGGATAATTGGCGAAATCCTTTGGATCGTTGAACTGGATCCGGTTCACGAAGATGCTCATCACCTGGTACCCGGTTTGCTTCCTGGATTCTTCAACCAGGGAGAGATGCCCCTCGTGGAGAAAACCCATGGTGGGCACGAAGCCGATCAGCTTCCCTTCCTTGCGGGCCCGCGCGACATGTTCACGGACTTCAGCTATGGTATGTACGACTTGCATGATAAAAGACCCCCCTGCCCCCGAGGGGGCATGGAAATAATTATTCATTTCACTATATATATCCCATCCCAGGACAACAACAATATTCAATCCATGGGAAATTTTTTATCATTGGTCAGTTTGAACAGCATGGTAGTGCGCCATACCATGATATACAGATACCGAAAATTCAGAAATGCCCCCTCGGGGGGGACAGCGGGGCTACACCTTTTCCGCGGCAATGAGCATCATGTCCCCCAGGCGGAGCCTCTTGGCCATGATATCGGCAATCTTCCGCGTAAAGGACCCCGCCTTGCCGAAGCCGCTGCCGTAGGTAGCGCACTGTACAATCCTGAAGCCTTTACCCTCAAGCAGTTTTTTAATCGCCGGGCGGGAAAAAAAGTAGAGGTGCTCGGGGAAGTTGTAGAACCGCCAGTCCTTTCCGTACAGGCGCATGAAATTAAGGCCCCCGGCGCGGCAGGTTGAAATGAAGAGACGCCCGCCCGGCTTCAGCTCGTCGCGGGCCTTTTCAATGAAACGGTCCGGATAGTGAAGGTGCTCGATGGAGGCCCAGAGGGTGATGAGGTCAAAGGGGCGGGCAAAGGCGATCTCCAGGTAATCGTCCTCGTACACCGCAATCCCCGCACCGCGGGCAAATTCAACGCAGGACGGGGATATGTCCACCCCCGTGGTCTCCCATCCCCGGTCATTCATAAGGGACAGGAAATAGCCGGCGGCGCACCCTATGTCAAGGACCCGTTTCTCCGCACCGAGGCCCTTCTCGAACTCGAAAAATCCCAGGTCCCTGAGGTTCAGACGGATGACGCGCTCGATCTCGAGGCGCGTTTTTTCGGAAAAGTAATCGTTGTAACCGCGGTCGGTCCGTTCGGTAAAATACGACTCGCTGTAGAAGGCGCCGATCTCGTCCGGTCCCGGACGGGGCGAGACATACTGGAGGCCGCACACGGGGCACCTGACCAGGGTGAAGAGGATGCCGGTCCGGGACGCTTTTTCAAACAGCGGCCTCTGTTCCGGAGAGCCGCAGATGACGCAATTAACAGTTTCCATGGCCGGTGTGACCGTGACGGTCCATCCTGTCGAGATTATCGAATCATTCAAAACTTGTATTGCAACGGCAAGGACCGGGGGCGGCACTGCGTGAGGGTACGCCCCGGATGAGAAGATTATCAGACCACGCGGATTTTATTGCAAGTAGAATTTAGTATTGGCGACCGGATGCGGCGGTGCGCCCGGCGGACTTCCTGTAAAATTATTGTTGTAATAATCTTCAGATCATATAGTATATTCAAAAATATCAGGAGACGAAAATGAAAAAAATAATGCTTCAAGTGATTATTGTTGCCCTCCTATCCACATTCGTTATTGCGGCACCGAAGATCAAAGAAGGCGAAAGCATCATTCAAAAAAATGAATTAAAAGAAATGATCGGATTACTTGATATTGATTTCAAGATTTCCGACAGGAGCTATTTTAATTTTGTTATGGATAAAACACGGGAAGGCATCATTGAGGATCCCACCAAACCCCTTGCATTGAAGAACAAAGAGACGGCTTATCTTGAGACCTTCCGCAATGACAGGGAGAAATGTCTGATGTTCAGGATACGGCACACCAAACCGGTCCATCGCAAAAAGGGCGGAGTGACTGTCGTTTTCACAGACGCAAAAGGAAGGCCGGTAAAACATTCGCTTCTCGACACGACCATTAAATGGTCCGGGAACGGCACCATGTACGAGCAGGTTTTTCTTATTAAACCCGACAAGGAATTAATTAAAGAAAACTACCCGGACGACGTGATTCCCCTGCAAATTACCATAACTTTCATGGATAAAAACAGGAAAACTTATATCATCACACCAAGATAAGGGAGGGAAGAACATGGGTAAGGGATTCGGCGGCAACGCTTCCGGCGGCACCGTGTACTTTCTCGGCTTTATAGGCGCGGCAGTGTATTTCATATCAAACGCCACCGGCTTCTGGCTGGGCGTACTGGGCTTTCTCAAAGGCATCGTGTGGCCCGCCATTCTTGTCTACGAGGCATTCAAGCATTTCTACATGTAAGGGGCACGTGCGGACCGGCCGGCAGGGTCCGGGTCCTATGCTTATCAGGCCTGAGGCGGCCCCGGTATACGGCCGGTGATGAAACACCTATGCATGGACGGGCCCGCTTTCCCGGACGAACAAATCATCCCTCATCTCTTCATCGCAGGCCGCAAGACCGCCTTTAAGGGAATACTCCCTGCAGATGTAATTCCTGATGTTTGACATGTCCAGAAAGGTGGGGACATGCCGCCAGATCCGGAGCATGGACGGAAGGAACCTTCTGATCCCGCCGAACATTTTGACCGGGTTCAGCAGGTCCCGGTCGCACCCGAAATGCTCTTCCACAATGCCGTCAAATGCCGGGGCATTGTCCGTCAACACGCCGGTGACGACATTCCTGATGTAATTGATCAATGGATGGACCACGATTGACAGCGGCGAATGCTCCCCGAACCAGATGCGCATGAACTCATTTTCCGGCAGGCCCGGTTTTTTCCTGAACATGGTCAGCAGGACAAGACCCGGCGATTCCGTCCCGCACGGCCACGACTTTCCGGAAAGAAGGTAGGGCGATTCGTGCACGGCATATCCGTAGACTGCGCGGTCCGGGTTCCGGTGCCGCTCCAGTTCGCCGAGCACGGCTGCCCGGTCGATGCCGACCAGGGAGAACATGGCGAAGCCGTTCCGCTTCAAGGGCAGGATTGTTATGGACGGCTGCTCCGCCGCGGAGAGGGTCAATTTGCAGTTCACCGGGTCGTGCTTCATCACGGCCGGTGCAACCGTGTGGAGAATATAGTCCCTGAACTCCGCGAGGGAGGCATTCTTTAGATTATCTTCCATGCAGAAAATATATTTTTCCATAACTCACCGGGCCACGAAGTGATTTAGTATTGAAGCTGAGATACCCTGCACCATGGCGCAAATTTTTGAAAGAACATTTTCAATCATATCGTCTCCCGGAACTCCTGTGCAGGAAAAGGCCCCTATAAGGGGATGTAGCAGCTATCCCGCGCACCCCTTTCCCCCCAGGGAATGGCGTATTGATGAATCGATATATGTCCGCGGCCCTACCGGCCCGGATAGATGACCGCCATGATGACGGCCTTATCATGCCCTGAAAGGTTCACCACGTTATGGGGAATGTCCGCCCGGTAGTAAATGCTGTCCCCCTCCTCCAGGGTCTCCTTACGGTCGCCCAGGGTGACCCTGACCGCTCCCTCGGTGACCAGCAGGAATTCCTCGCCGTCATGGACCGACAGTCCGTCGCTCCCCGCGTCGGTGGTGAGGGTCAGGAGAAAAATCTCCATGTTCCTGCCGGCAACGCCGCTTGCCAGGGACTGGTAATGGTAGTTCGGCCGTTCCGCGGCACCGGCGGCGTGGCGCGCGATGTTCATGCGGTCCTTTCTGCGCACCACCGTGTAGCCCGATCCGGGCCGCTCGCCCAGCAGGCATCCCGTCTCGATCCGCAGGGCCCGTGAAAGTTTCACGATTGTGGCCACGTCGGGCAGGGTCCGATGCTCTTCAATGGCGGCGAGCCGGTCGACATCGATGTCGGAGATCCAGGAAAATTGTTCCAGGCTGAGGTCCTGTCTGGTGCGGAGGTCTTTGATGCGCTGCGCGACGGGGATGAATTCTTCCGGTTTCTCCTGCTCCCGGTAAAATCCCTGCACGTCTTCGAAGTAATCCCGGTATTCCTTGCTTTCGCTCATTACGTCCATAGGTATCCTCCCATGAGAAAGATTCATTCCCCTCATTACCGAGGACCGCATGGACGCCCTTCGCACGACCGGGAGATGCTGCCGGAAATATTCCCCAGACTGTTTGAACGCGCCCGCGGGCAGGACGCACCTGACCAATAATTCAGCCCCCGATTTTTGTCAAGGATTATGCGACGCTCACATGTCCAGTACCGGATATTTACATTGACACCGGCCATCCCCGGCTACAATCTGCATCAACGAATAACAAGGATCCCTCATATGCAACAAGAAAAACGTGATTTTGACCATGCCGCATCCACCTGGGACGAGAAGCCGCAGAGGGGCAAACTGGCGCAGGACATATTCAGGTCGATCGCCGCAGCGGTGGAAATTCGAAACGGCATGAAAGCCCTGGACTTCGGGTGCGGCACCGCGGGTTCGCGCCCCGGATGGAGAGGATTAATGGATGACGCGCCTAGTGTGGATGCCGGAGGCTGAAGGGGGCTGTCAGGGGTGCCGCCTATCAGGCGTGGCATAAAAAAGCCCCTATGATTCCATAAGGGCTTTTCCTGTTTTCAGATTGGTGAGTAATGCTATCGGAGATTCTTTCTCATGGCCAGATTATAAGCCTGCTCGATCTCATGCCTTCCCAGGGTAAAATCGAAATACTGGAAGTCATCGATGCCGCCGTTCCAGCGGTAACGTTCGTCAAACTGGCCGAGATATACATCGCCTTTTT
>Ga0208196_1002567_pt1 | contig 16555 bp, 22 predicted proteins | sample AD_JPNNA7_MetaG_FD_184443 | JGI IMG/M metagenome (GOLD analysis project Ga0208196, IMG submission 184443) | Active sludge microbial communities of municipal wastewater-treating anaerobic digesters from Japan - AD_JPNNA7_MetaG (SPAdes) (version 2) | ecosystem: Engineered > Bioreactor > Anaerobic...
ACTCGACCCCGATTATTTTCGGGCGGCAGTAGAACGATTCAAGAACTACAAAAAACAAGGTACGCTGTCTTTTTAAGGTTGCCGATAACTCGTTTATAAAACAAATTTCAATAATTAAAATTATGAAAGGAGGAAACGGAATGACTGAACAAGAAAAAACAATTGCAATGATTTTTGATAAATCAGTTGAGGCGTTAGGGATAATGACGAAATCATTATGCGATGCTATTAAATCAACAAAAACAGATTTACAAACAGATAGGTTATACACCGCAGATGACATGGAAGCCTTTGCGGAGTGGTGTGCAGATTCCCTGTATGAATACATTGGGGGCAATAGATGGAAATCTTATGACTTGAATAGAATTGCAACCACCACCAAACTCCGTGAACTTTGGGAACAGGAAAGGAGGGAGAAATGAAAAACTTTGCCAAATGTTTCGGGGAAGGATGCAAGATAAAATACAACTGCAAACGGTATAACGAAGGAATCGGCGTAACTGATTATTTTGTGACACCGATGTATTCAAACAAAACCAGAAAGTGCATAAACTTTTATCCTGAAAGGAGGGCAAAATGACATACGACACGGGGAAAGCATATAATGACGGGTACAATGCCGGATACAAAAACGGATTTGCAGCGGCAATGGATCAAATCACAGACCCAATGAACGACGATTTGAGAAAAGTGGATCAAATTATCTGCCGTGAATGGGGGATCACTTACGATGAACTGCACAAAAGGACCAGGTTGCGCCACATCGTAGAACCCAGGCAACTGGCGATATATGTCAGGCGCAAAATATTCGACCTGATGTTCAGCCAATGCGGTAATGATTTCGGACTCGATCGCGCCACGGCGATTTATTCCGTTCGTCAAGCGGAAACACTGATCATAAACGATAAGTTATTCAAAGCACGGGCGCAACGGGTGCTGGCCACCGTCAATGAGATGAAAAAAATTTCACCACAGGGATAAATAATATTTGATTTTGATAAATATTTCTTATCTTTGAGGTGCTATAAATTTACGAGATGATTTCAGCAAACAACATTTTAAAAATAAAAGGCGGCAACCCGGTGAAAGTCCGGCGGCCTTCCATTGATCGTGGATTTATAGCGGTGACCGCCTTAATTTTCAAATTGGAGGGTATATAAAATGAAAGACCCTGCATTCCTTTTTTATTCAAAAGACTTTTATGAAGGGACACGTACCATGTTGCCTGAAGAAAGGGCGTGTTACATTGACCTGATGATTTACCAACATCAAAACGGCCCGATCCCAAATGATATTAGGCGCATGAAACAATATTGCTCCGGTATAGATGAAGCGACCCTTAAAGCCACCCTTGAAGCCAAGTTTAAAGCCACCCATGAAGGATGGATAAATGAACGTTTACAGATCGTAATTGATGAGCGAAATATATACTCATCAAAACAGAGCCAAAACGGTAAAATCGGGCAGTTTTACAAAAAGGCAAAAGAAGTATTAAATGCAAAAAAATATCTGGAAATCAGAAAATTATATGAAGATAAAACAAACGATGAATTATTAAAAGAGATTGAAAAATTTGATTTAACAAACAAAGCGAGCCTTAAAGCGAGCCTTGAAGGGTTGCTTAAGCATTTAGTAAATGAAAATGCAATTGTAATTAAAGATATTCTTATTGAATTGAAAATAGAAAATAGGTATGTTGAAATTTTGAATTTGTGGATTGATTACAAAAAGAAAAAAAGGCAATCATACAAAACATCGGATTCAACAAAACAGATGGTAAAACACCTGATCGAAATTTCAGATAACAATTTTGATAACGCTAAAAAAATCATTGAAACATCAATCGCTAATAATTGGGATGGATTGTTCCCATTGAAGCAACCCAAGAACGGCAAGTATAAAAACGAAATATTGCCGGGGGATGTTCGGTATGTTCCAAGTTGGGATGGTATTGACGAGGTAAAATATTAAATCATGGAAATTGCTGATTATTTCAAAAAGTACACAGAGGGCGGATTCTTCAAAACCGACCGGATAACATGGGATATTCCGAACGCCGATGAATTTTTCAGAAAAGCGGAAGAATCGTTAAAAATGGATCATTTGCCGGAATATGATCAGATCATTGATTGGATGAAGAAAAACGGCGGCCGTGGATTGAGTATAAGCGGAACAAACGGTCGTGGAAAAACGATGATCGCCAAAACGATCCTTCCGTTATTCTTCGATTATGCGATGGGAAAAATCGTACGGTGTTACCATGCAACGGAAATGAACGATAACGCGGAATTTATTATGACGCGCCGGATTGTTGTTTTAGATGACATCGGTACGGAAGATCAAAGCGTAAAATTTGGTGAACGCCGCTGGATCTTCCCGGAGATTGTTGACCATGCCGAGCAGAAAGAAAACATCCTGATCATTACGACAAATCTTCCGCCGGATCAGATCGAAAAGAAATACGGGATCAGAACACGCGACAGATTGCGGGCAATATGCACACCAGTATTATTCAAAGGTGAATCATTGAGAAAATAAATCATTACGATATGGCAGATAACAAAGAAAACACGGGAGCGATCTTCAAAAACAAAAACAAGACCGCCGAGAATCATCCAGATTACCGTGGGGTGTTGAACGCAAACGGTAAGGAGATGGACATTGCCCTTTGGCTAAGGGAGAGCAAGTCGGGAGTGAAATATTTTTCCGTCATGCTGACCGAACCGTATGAGAAGGATCATTCCAATTCAACCAAGCATGAACTTTTGACACCGCAAAAGGACGATTTACCATTCTGATCTTGCCGATATGAAATTCCAGGAGTCGCAGTTAGCACATAAATTGCTTGACGGGTTGAAGGGCATCGAAATAGGAGGTTCGGCGCATAACCATTTCAATTTGGACACGATCAACGTGGACCGCCCCGGATCGCGGGACAAGTGGGCAGAGGAGCAATTGCGCCTATGCGGTGCGGTTCTGCCCGTGGATGTGGAGGCTTACGGCGATGACCTCCCCTTTGATGACAATTCGGTGGATTTTGTGATTGCCTCCCATGTGTGGGAACATTTTGCCAATCCGGTGAAGGCGTTGTTTGAATGGGCGTCCGTGGCGCGCAAATACATCTTCCTGATCATCCCCCATGCAGATCGTACGGGGGAGACCGCCCCTACGGCCACCCCGACCACGCTGATCGAGGCTTACGATCAGAACATCCCCAACCTGGAGGATCGCCACCATTACGGGTACATCCCCCAGGTAATGCGGGATTTGCTGAATTTTTATGGATTCGATTTTATGATCCAGGACCCCGACGACAAGGTGGGGAATGGGTTCACGGTTGTCATTAGATTATAAATCACATGAGAGGGCATTTAAGGCACTTTCTCCGATGAGATGATAAAATATACCACCCGATGATTAAAACGCGAAAATATGGACTCTCATGCATCAATACGGGTAAATGTGGTTTAACTTTGATAAATGTGATTTGATTATGGATTTATTCCCAGAATTTGTACGTCAGCAGACCGGATGCACGGTCACGCCGGAACACCGGTTTCATCCCGAAAGAAAGTGGAGGATTGATTACGCAATCATTGAAAATAAGATCGCCATAGAGCAGGAGGGCGGCGCATTCACGCAGGGCCGTCATACACGGGGCGCGGGGTTCATCGCAGATATGGAGAAGTACAACGAACTGACGCGTCATGGATGGCGGCTGATACGCGTCACGCCGCAGAAGTTGATGAGCATGAACACGATTAACCTGATTAAAGATTTGATCAATGCCGTATAAGACCGGATCACGCGAAAGATTGTACGGGTGGAAGGTGAAGCCGAGAGACCCGCGACCATTCCAGAACCGGCAGACCGACCGGTGGGAGGGTTACCAGACGACACGGTGGAGACGTGAGAGCCTCGCCTATCGGCAGGCCCATCCCCTTTGTGCGGAGTGCAAGCGTCAGGGGCGCACTGTATCTGCCCAGGTTACTGACCACATCATCCCCGCGCTGGTATGCCGCGACCCGTGGGATAAATCGAATTGGCAACCGCTTTGTAAGTCGTGCAATGCGGCGAAAGGAAACGAGGATAGAAGGATGATAAATGAAAGGAGAATCAAATGATTATCAACATGATATGGGGAGGGGTATGGAAATCGTAAATGCAAATGATAAATCCATCGTGCCCCCACCTTCTTATTCCGCGTGCAATTTGAACGAATTAAAGGTATAAATATATTTTATTATGGTTGGCAGGAAGAAAACGCCAGATAAATTAAAGAAACTCAGAGGCACGGACCAGCCGTGTCGGATGACGGGGAAACCGCCACTGCCGGAAATTTTACGGATTGAGGACATTGATCTTTCGGCATTGAAAACGGAAAGGGCGAAGGCTATTTTTATCGAAAATGCCAACTACTTGATCAGGTTGGAATTGCTGAATGCGTCCAACATCCTGCCGTTGGCCATGTACGCCAACAACCTTGACATTTTGCAGGAGTGCATGGATGAGTTGGCAAAGTCCGGGAAATTCAAGGAAAAGTACGATGAAAACGGCAATGTGATTGGCTTCATTGAAAACCCATATTTGGATTTGTGGAAAAAGTTGCAACCGATCACGGTGAAGCAGGCGGCGGAGTTCGGATTTACGCCGGTTTCGGGGTTGCGTTTTGCAAAAAAACCGGATGAAAAGGATGAATTACAACAGATTTTAGACAACTTCAATTGAAAAAAGACCCGCAGATATGGGAAAATTTTGTTGAAACCTACATAAAAAACGTGGTTTCTGGAAAGAAAATTGCCGGTGAATTGGAGATTTTATCGGTTAAACGGCATCTTTCCGACCTTGAAAATAGCGCAAAAACGGGGTATTATTTCAACAAAAACGCGGCCTTGAAGGCGTTCGCCTTTTTTTCTTTGCTTCGTCACAGTAAGGGGGAGTTCGCGGGGCGTCCTTTTGAGTTGTCGGATTGGCAGATGTTCATCGTTTGGTGCCTCTTCGGGTGGATGCGACCGGATGGTTCGCGGCGGTTCCGTTACGCCTACGTGGAGGTTGCCCGAAAAAATGGCAAAACGACTTTTGCCGCCGCAATCGCCCTGTATATGCTGGTGTTGGATGGAGAGGACGGGGCGGAGGTGTACATGGCGGCCACCACCAGGGGTCAGGCGCGCATATGTTGGACGGAGGCGCGCAACATGGTCGGTAAATCTTCCGCGCTGACGAAAAAAATCCAGCGTTGGTCACACGCCCTGACAATGGAATCGACCCTTTCAAAAATGGAACCATTGAGCCGGGATAGCGACAAATTGGACGGATTAAATCCCCACTTTGCCGTCATCGATGAATTTCACGCGCACAAGACTGATGATCTGTACAACGTGCTTAAATCAGCCACGGGGGCGCGGCGGCAACCGATGTTATTCACCATCACCACGGCGGGTTTTGATAAGCTGGGTCCGTGCTTTTCGATGCGCAAAACGTATATCGACATACTGAAGGGTATAAAAGAGCAGGATAATACCTTCGTCATCATCTTCACTTTAGATGAGGTCGATGATTGGAAAGACCCGAAGAATTGGGGCAAGTCAAATCCAAATTTAGGGGTTAGTGTAAAGGCGGATTACCTCAATGAAGAATTTAATTCGGCGGTCAACCGTGGAGGATCGGAGGAAGTAAATTTCAAAACAAAGAATCTTAATGTTTGGGTCGATGCACCGACGGTTTGGATTAAGGATGAACTCGTCGTCAGTTGCAGGCACGGGGTAATGGATGAGGAATTGACGGGGCAGGTGTGCTATGCCGGGTTGGACCTGGCCAGCCACGTTGATATAACCGCTTTGGCGTTGTATTTCCCGGAATTGAAGGCGGTAAAGGTTCATTATTGGATTCCGGAGGCGAAGGTGGAGGAGGAATCGGATCGGGTGGATTACAAGCGATGGGTTGCGCAGGGGCGAATCTTCACCACGGAGGGGAATGTGATCGACATAGACACTCACGTTGATCAGATTTACGAGATCGTAAAGCGGTACAATTGTCGGAATATCGCCTTTGACCCCGCGAAGGCGTACCACGGCACGGTCCAGGGGTTGCAAAAGAAGGGGTTGAATCAGGTTTTGGATGAGTTTGATCAGGGGATCAGGTCGATGAGCGAACCAACAAGGGAGTTGGAGAGGATGGTCACGGGCGGAGAGATCGACCTTATGGGTGATCCTGTGTTGCGTTGGATGTTCCGCAATGCCGTTGCGGTGAAGGATGCCAACGACAACATAAAACTGCATAAAGACAAATCACAAAACAAGATTGACGGATTGATCGCCATTGTGAACGCGATTGGCGGGTATATGTCGGGGAAGAAACCGGAACCCTACAAGGATGGCGAAGTAAAATTCTTGAATTTTTAACCATTAAAGAATAGATTATGAAGATTTTAGCACTTACCCCTACGAGGGATGATACAACAAGTTTTTATAGGGCGGCTGGGATATTCCGCGACCTTCAGCGAAAATTGCCGGGGTTGCAGGTCGATCTCCACGATTTCGGGAAACTGCCGAACATAACATGGTCTTTGCTATGTCAGTACGACATCGTTTTTCTTCAAAGGCCGTGGAATCAGTTGGGCATGGCCAAATTTCTTAAGGAGATGGGCATTCCTGTTTGGATAGATTATGATGACAACCTTTTCACGATCCCCCAGGCCAATCAGCGCGCGTTCGACGCTTTTATGACGGACGAAGGCGTACAGAGGCAGATGGTCGAACTCGGGAAAATAGCAGATGTGGTGACGGTTTCCACAATCGCGCTAAAGAAGGTTTACGATCATTTGAATCAGGACGTGCGTGTGATACCTAACGCCCTGCCATTCGATCTTATAGGGAATCCGCAGGATGGACCGACAAAACAGGCGCTATTGTGGCGCGGAGGAGATTCCCACCGGATGGATTTACGGGTGCATGAGGCTGGCATTTTGCAAAACATGGATAAATATCAGGAATGGGAATTTGTTTTTGCAGGGTATAACCCGTGGCAGTTTGTGGCAAAAAATAAAAAGTACGTCAAACCACAGGACCCGATCTTGTATTTTTCATGGCTGAAAAATTTTGGACCGAGGGCGATGCAGGTCCCGCTCGTAAATAATCTTTTCAATCATTGCAAGTCAAATATCGCCGCGCTTGAAGGTACATTTGCGGGGGCGGTATGCTTGGTTCCAGATTGGGATGAGTGGCAGATCCCCGGGACGATCAGATATACGAGTTGCGAGGATTACGGGGAGAAGTTGGATCAGTTGCTCAAAGGGGGGTTCAGTTACAACAAGTACCGGGGACAGGCTTTGGATTATATCCGGGAAAATTACGATTTGGCGAAGGTAAACACGCACCGCGCCAATTTGGTAGAGGAACTGATGGAGAGGCGGGTATGATTTCGCCGCGTCATATCCGGATGATGACCAAACAGGGGTTCATAAGTTTGTTTTGGGAGGAGTTGGCGAAGTCGCGGAAGGTTGATGAAACCACCACCCACGAGCAGATTTATGAATCCCTGGAGGGGGAATATTACGCTGAATTTAATCAGCGGAGGTACGCTAATTTTGAAAGTTTCAGAAGCAATCGGGATAGGTGAATAGTCCCGACTTATTAACACGACTATAAAAAACGTGTTAATCACACATATAAATACCCGAATAGGTGAATTACATTTACCGGTGATAAGTGTAATTCATCGGGTTTGAAATTACAGGATTGGTTTTTCGGGAAAATGGTGGACCTCGCAAAAAGGCGGGGTTATGTCGTTGCCCCCTATTCGTCCGCCATCCCCACCCTTTCGGGAATCCGTGCCGCCGGGCAGACGGTAAACCACGATTCCGCCCTCACCTTCACCGGGGCATACGCGGCAATCAGCATCAAAGCGGAAAACCTCGCATCTCTTCCGAAGCACGTTTACAGGCGCACGGAAAAAGGGAAACAAATGCTTTCAAAACATCCCGTTTACAAACTCATACATCACCGCCCCAACTCGTATCAAACGGATTTTGTCTTTTGGGAATACCTGGAGGCCAGCGTGGCCGGTTGGGGAAATGGTTATGCGGTGATTGAACGCGGTCGCGACGGGTACCCGAAGGAGTTGCACCCCATAAATCCGGCCGAGATGGTGGTCAGGCGGGAGGGAAAAAATGTTTTCTACACGGTTGGTTCCGGTACTTTCTCCGGGAACTACCTCGCTGACGACATCATCCACGTCAAACTATTCACGAAAGACGGGATCATGGGCATCGACCCCATCACCTACCATGCGCAGGCCATCGGGATCGGACTTGCCGGTCAGCAGTTCGCATCCGAATATTTCACGAAGAAGGGGGCGTTGCGCGGGGTGATTGAAACTGACGGTGAACTTGGGAACGACCAATATAGGAAAGTGGCGGAAAGGATCATCCAATCCGGCGACCACGGAACGCCGATCCTTGAGTACGGGTTAAAATACAAAACAATAGGAATTTCTCCCGATGCGGCGCAGGCCATACAAACCCGACTCTTCAGCATACAGGACGCGTCACGGATTTGGAAAGTCCCGGTTTCCCTTTTAGCGGAACACACCCATTCGACATTCACCAATACGGAGCAGCAGGACATTCAATTCGTGAAATACGGGTTACGCCCCGAATGCAAGCGATTTGAAACCGAGTTGGAAACAAAACTTTTCTCCGAGGGTGAATCCGAAACCATAGACATCAAGTTTGATCTATCCGGTCTGCTTCGTGGCGATTCCGCATCGCAGGCAAATTGGTTCCGCACGGCAATAAATGGCGGTTATATGTCCCGCAATGAAGTCAGGGAGCAGTTGAACCTTGACCGTGTGGACGGCCTCGACGATTTCCTGGTGCCGTCGAACATGACCCTATCCGACCTTTTGGAACAATTCAACACGCAGAAAAATGGAAAATAAGGCATACATCACCGGCGAAATACGGGCGTTTGACCGCGCGAAGGCGGAGGAAACCCGGACAATCGAATTTGTGATCTCCGATGAAACACGCGACCGCCACGGCACGGTAATCCCCGTCAAATCGTGGAATCTTGACAGTTACAACAAAAACGGGATTGTCGGGTATCAGCACGAAGTCTATGGAGGCTGGGGTGACCCAAATCCCGACATGATACTTGGACGCGGGGAGGCTTTTGTCGAAGAGGGCAAGTTGATCGGGCGCGTCACCTTTGAACCTGCCGAGATCAATCCGCTTGCCGAAAAGATATTTCAGAAAGTCCTGCACGGCACTTTGAAGGCTACCAGCGTCGGGTTCCGCGAGGTGGTGCGGGGCAAGTGGGGCGAAGGCGAAGAGTCGGTGAACGGAAAGACCCCGACCTATTATTTCGGGTCTGTGGAACTGCTGGAGTTTTCAATCGTGAACATCCCATCGAATCCGAATGCCCTCCGCCGCAAAGTGGAGGCTGATGCCGAAGAAAACAAAATGCTTTTCCGCATAGCGGAACTGTCCGAAGAAGTCGGGCGGTTGGGGGCGCAGATCATGGCCCAGGCGCGTGAAATTGAATTTTTGAAGAAGGTAAACGAATACTACCGAGTAAATAAGCCTTTGAAGGCTAAGTAAATAACAATTAATAAAGTTCAGAGAAGATGAAAAAGTCCGATGTTTTAAAACAGGAAAGGGCGGCCATCGAAGCGAAGATCGAAAACTTAGTTTCAAAGGCTGACCGGAGTGAAGGCGATGACGCCGAATTTGACACCCTCCGCACGGAATTGGAGGAGATGAACCGCAAGATTGAGCGCGAAGAGGCCGCCGAGAAGTTCATGGCCGAGCGTGCCACACACGCCCCCGTTGTGCATGAAAGGAAAACCACCCCGAAGGATTACAGTTTCCGCAAGGCCATTTATGAAATGTCCTATGCCGGTGGTCTGACGGGATTGGAGAAGGAGATGCACGAAGAGGCCAAGCGCAAAAATCCGGAGGTTCAGGGGATTGGTGTCCCGGAATTTGTGATCAACTCCCGCGCAGACCTCGCCGCCGCAAGTTCCGCCGTGGTGGCCACAGACACGAGGGATTTCATTGACGCCCTGCGCGCCAAATTGGTGATTGTGCAGGCCGGTGCAAGGCTTATGACCGGATTGACCGGAAACCTTTCGATTCCGCGACTTACGGGAGGTGCCGCCGCGTGGGAAGCCGAAAACGGCGATGCTGATGATTTCGGCGCCTCCTTCGATGCCGTCACAATGTCGCCAAAGAGGCTGGCCGCCTATCAGGCCATGAGCAAACAGTTGCTTATCCAATCGACCTACGATGTGGAGCAGATCATCAGGGGTGACATGGTTCGTGCCATCGCCCTGGCCGTTGATGACGCCGCCATCGAAGGGGGGGCAGCCAATACCCCCACAGGGATTCTTAACACTTCCGGAATCGGGTCAGTTGAATGCGGAACCACAGGGGCCGCCGTGACGTGGCAGAACATTATTGATTTGGAGAAGGAGGTTGCCGTGGACAACGCCGACATGGGCGCGCTGGCTTTCCTGACGAACCCGAAGGTTCGCGCAAAACTCAAAGCCACCAGCGTCGGAACCGACCAGCGGATGGTTTGGGCCGAGAATGGGAATACCCTGATGGGTTACCCCGCCTATGTGACCACCCAGGTTCCGAGCGACCTGACCAAGACCACCACAGGACTTTCCGCCGTGATCTTCGGTAATTTCAATGACCTGCTGGTGGGGCAATGGGGAGGACTTGACATCGTTGTCGACCCGTTCACCGCCGCCGGTAAGGCCCAGGTAAAGGTCTGGATCAATTCCTGGTGGGATGTGGCCGTGCGTCATGCGCAGAGTTTTGCCGCCATCAAAGACGCCTTGACCACCTGATCCCTTTAGCATCATCATAACGGGGGCGGGGTTCGCCCTGCCCCCATATATAACCAACGATGAGAATTAAAATTTTACATCCCATTCCCGGCTACGCCTATTTCGGAGGTGAGGTAGCCACGGTCACGGACGCCCAGGGCGGAGAACTTGTTGCCCACGGTCACGCGGTTATGATCCCCGACACAGAGCAGGAGATCAGCCCTGTCACCCCAATAAAGGCATATGTGCGGGAGCAGGAAACAATCAAAACTACGGTTCAGCGTAAACGCAAATGACGACCAGCAAAACGATAACTGCCGCAACGGGACTCCCCCTCACCATAGAGGAGGTGAAAGAGGATTTGGGATTGTACCACGAAGAAAAGGACTACACGATTCAGACCTTTTTGGAAGCGGCGGTATCATTTGCCGAGAAGTTCACGGGTCAGGTTTTCCGTTGCCCGGGCGAAGTTCTGGAGCAATGGGTTTCTGATTTTGCGCCGACGGAATTGGATTACTCCCCCGTGACGGGTGTGGTGTCCGTAAAGTACCTTGATTCTTCAGGGAGCGAGGTCACCCTGCCGTCGGGGAATTACACGGTGCTGAATGCAGGTAATCCAGCGAGAGTTGAGTACGACGGGATGATCAGCGCGCCGGTTACGGCCACGCGCGGGGATGCGGTGAGGATTCGCTATGTGGCTGGTTATCCCACACCCGCGGGTATCCCCCCTGATGTGCGCACGGCGATCCTTTTGACGGTTCGCCACCTTTACGAGTCCGGGGGTAATCCGGTTAAGCAGATGCCGACGGCGGCGGAGTGGTTGCTTCGGAATCATCGTGTTCATTGAATTGCAGAGTAGGTTTTTTCATAGGGTTAAGTGATTGATTGGTTCCCCCGCCTTGCACCATTGCGGGCGGGGGTTTTTGTAAGAACGGCAGATGGAGAAAAAGAAGGCTTTCACAGAGTTCGTCACCTATTACAAACCGACGCGAACAAAGGACACGTACGGGCAGGTGACGGAGGCGTTTTCTGAATATCAGAAGGCGTTTATGTCCGTGGAACGCTATCAGGGGAATGAGGATCAGAGGGGTGAGCAGATTTTCTGGTCTCAATTCTGGCAGTTCACCGGTCATTACATCCCCGAAATCGACACGACCTATCGGATTCTCTATGATGGGAATTATTACGCGATCCTTGATTTGGAATATTACGGTAACCGCAAGTTCATGCGGATAAAAGCCGATAAAATAATCGAATAATGGCAATAGAAAGCGGCATACGGATAAACGTGAAATCTGAAGGTGTTCAGGAATTAATTGAAACCCTGGAAAGGTTGCCGCCAAAGGTAGCGATGAGGCCATTAAAACAGACATTGAAACGAGCCGCGAAACCATTGGAGCAGGAAGCCAAGAACACGCTCCCCGTAAAATTGAGCGACCTTAAACAAGCGATCACCACGAAAGTAATGCGATCAATCCCAGCAGTGAAAACGGGTGTTTACACAAAACGGGTGGTTGTCATGTTACCTCATAAAGGCAAGGAAATTGAATGGGATGCCTATTATCTTTTGTATTGGCATAATTACGGAACCCTTTACCGGCGTGACCCTAACCACTATTTTCAAAAACCGGTGAACATCCGAAAGGAACATTTGAGCGGTGGGATCAATCCGAAAAAATTCATTCAGAAAGCCTACGATAACAGATTTGCCGAGGTTATTGCATACGCGGAGGCGCATTTATTGGCGGATGCTGAAAAATTCCTTGACCGTAATTCAAACCGATTTTTACAAAAGCAAGTTGTATGATCCTTGAACCATTACATACAAAAATCAACGCAGTGATAAACGCCTATCCGCAGATCGGCGACATTGACGCGGAGGTTCCTTTCGCCGTCTATTCGGCCGACCAAACGGTATTGAGGTCAAAGGCCGGTGTTGAGGGATACGAATATACGATCAGGATTTCCGTTGTCAGCGATCAGTTGAATGAGTGTATGACGAAATCGGGATTGATCAAAACGGCGGTTGAATCCTTGCAGGGGGCCACGGGAAACACAACGGTCTTTGATTTCGTGATGAAGGATAACGAAACACAGAGGTATGATGTATCGACAAACAGATATGTCAATGACATAACATACAGGGCAATAACGCAAAATGAATAAAAATGGCATTAAGTAAGGTAAAAGGTTATGTAATTGCGCTGACGGTGAATGATAAAACCATTGTTGGCACGACAAGCGACACCTTCTCAGGTGGGGGGGTGTTGAAGGAATCGATCCAGAAAAGCAACGCGGGACAAACGCAGTACACCAATGCAGGTTTTGAGGGTTCTCTCTCCGTGTCTGCTTTTGTGCATAACGGTGCGGCCGCGACCGGAGAAATGAACATCGAGAATCTGATGGATTACGCGGGTAAGAATACGACCGGGACATTTGAGTTAGCATTCGGCACGGAACCGGGCGACCCCCTTGTCACGGGAACCTGCACATTTATGAGTTGCACGGTCAATTCAGATTCGGAGAATTATTCGGATTGTACGGTCGATCTTCAGGTGACGAGTACACCGAACATTGGCACGGTTTAACCATTAAAAATCAATAAGAATGGCATTACAGAAAGAATTGGGATATGAGGTTTTGGTGACGTTCGACGGGAAAAAGATCGCCGGGACCACTCAGGATAGTTTCACCATCGCCGGTAAGAATGAGGAAACGATAATGAAATCCAATAACGGGGTGAAACAGATCGACAACATTGGCGTGGATGCGAGTTTTTCGATCAACGCCTTTGTGATGAAAGGCACTGCGTCGGGGTGGATGAATGTTTCGGACGTGATGAGTGCCTGCATTATCAACACTGGAATGAATTTCGTGCTGACGTTCGGAGGAACGGGAACCAACGACGCAAAGGTGACGGGGGTTGCAAAGTTCGTCAGTTTCACCATCAACTCGGATTCAGAGAATTACGCAGACATGACCGTGGAATTACAGGTACAGGGGACCCCTGTTGTTACTCACTCCTAAAATTGATTGAACCATGATAGCCGATTATGTTGAAATAGACGGTAAGGATTACCGGATTGAGTGGAACTGGAACACGATTACCAATTTTTTGCAAACAACCGGAAAGGAACTGGCCGACATTGACCGTATCGCCGGGATGAAACCTGAAGATATTACAAGGTTTGTACATTGCGCTCTTGTTGAAGGTTGCCGGATTGACGGCGGTGAGTTTCCGTTTACGGTAGAACAGTTCGGCGGGTTGATGGAGGTTGCTGATATTCCGGTAGTGTTTGAGATTTATCAGGGGCAAATTGCCAACAAGACGAGCCGTATGAAGGCAAAAAAAAAGGAGGCGGGAACGGTGAGGTCGTAAGCCCTACGATTGACGATATGTTAGGGATGGGGATCGCCCACCTTCACCTTACCCCGGCGGAGTTCTTTAAAATGCGGATAGGCCACTTTTACGCGGCCTTAGATGCTTGGGCGGAACACGAAAAGAACAAGCAGAGGTTCACGGCGGAGTTGATGAGGATGCAGACGGCTGATTTGCTGAACATACAACTGAAGAAAAAAGACCGGATAAAGGCGGCGGAGTTGTGGCGGTTCCCGTGGGATGATGAAGGTGGCGAAAGGCAGAGGCCGCAGACGGATGAAGAGATCAGGAGGCACAACGAAGAGATATTAAAAAGGTTCTCGCGAAATGGCGGATAAGGAAAGAAAACTAAAATGGCTCCTTTGGGCGGATGCGGTTAAGTTCAAACAGGGACTTAATCAGGCAAAGGGTGAATTAGGAGGATTTCAGAAAACATCAAAGTCAATGTTTTCCGACATCCAAAAAGCCGCCATCGCCGCGTTTTCCGTGACCGCTGTTTTTCAATATGCGAAGGTTGCAGTTCAGGCCGCCAACCAGCAACAACAGGCCGAAACGAAGCTACTGAATGCCCTAAAGGGAAGGGCAGACGCGACGCGTGAAATTGGCAAACTTGCAAGCGAGTTGCAGGGAAAAACTCTTTTCGGAGATGAGGCCACAATAGAGGCGGCGGCACAGTTAGCCGTTTTTATAAAAAATGAGGAGCAGATAAAGAGGCTGCTCCCCGCCTTGCAGGATATGGCCACGGTGCTGAAAATGGATTTGGCGCAGGCCGCCTCATTAGTAGGGAAGTCTATTGGGTCATCGACAAACGCACTCGCCCGTTATGGAATTTCGATAGAGGGGGCGGCTGGTTCCGCCGAGCGTGCAGAATCAGCCATTGACACATTAACGAAAAAATTCTTCGGACAATCGGAGGCCGCCGCAAAAACGGGGAGTGGCGCGGTGACGCAGTTGAAAAATGCCATCGATGATTTAAACGAGCAGGTTGGGGCCTTTGTGATTACGTGGCAAAATTTTTTAGCCACCAGCAAGGCGGTGAAGGGGTTGTTGTCGGAAACACAAAAGATGCTCACGATCATGTCGGCGTGGGGAGAATTTTCTTTTTGGGAACGGTACTTTTCCCCCTTTGAGAGTCAAACGAAAACGTATGAGCGGGCGTTAAAGATCATCGAGGAGCGCACCAAAGACGTTCAGAAAGGGTTCTATGACATGGCAAAAGATTCCATAAAACCGGATGATCCGCTTATGGTTTCCATGCAGACCCTTTTAAATTCCGTCAGGGAGTTATCAAAAGAGGCGGGAGATAAGGTCGAGCAGTTGTCTGCCACTCCCCCGAAGGTATTGACGGAATATGAAAAATTAGCGGAGCAACTTTCAGAACTGCAAAAAGCACAATCCGATTACGCCGCAAAGAACAAAGATATTTCAGATATAACCGCCAGGGTCGCCGGTGTACAGTTGCAGATCGACAAAATTGACGAACTGATCAAGAAACAGACCGAGGCCGCGATGTTTAAAGGAAAATATGGCGGGACGTACACTCCGTCCACATCAATCGCAGGACTGGGGGCATCCTCGGTATCGGGAGAATCAAGCTTGGACACGAAAACCCTCGGGGATATGTCCGCCCTTATAGCAAGAAATACCGAAAAGGTTGAGGGGTATTACGCAGAAATTCAGAATCTCGGAATCAGGGCGGCCAACGCAATACAGGGGACATTTGAAAATATGGTGTATGGTGTTTCCGATGCCTTCGCGTCTTTGGCATCAGGGACAGGTACGATGGCTGATGTGGTAAAAGCTTTGATGATGCCCGTTGCAGATTTGGCTATTTCATTGGGAGTTATCCTGCTGGGTGTTGGTAAGGGCATCGAAGCGTTAAAGGTGTCATTGACCACGATTACAGGCCCCGTTGCGATGGTTGCAGGTGCCGCCCTGATCGCCCTGGGAATGGCGGCGAAGGCTGGGGTTGCATCCCTCGGAAGCGGAGGGGGCGGTAGTTATTCCGCATCATCGGGGACATACGACACCCGTAAATTTTCACCAGGTCAACAGACATACGGTCTGAAGGCCAACGCCATGAAGATCGAAGTTGTAGGACAGACGCAGATCAAAAACAAAGACATTTATATCGCATTTAAAAACGCGGAGAGTTCCCGCAAACAAAATACCTGATGGCATACGGTCTCAAATATCGCCTTCACGCCGAAACGGTGAAATATAAGGATGATATAAAAATCTACATCCTTGAAAAGGATTATACCGGTTCGTCAGAAAACAAATTTTTGGGGGGAGGAGGCGTCACCCTGACGAAAGATAACGCTGGTGTGATCTGCGGAACCT
>Ga0208196_1002574_pt1 | contig 16535 bp, 12 predicted proteins | sample AD_JPNNA7_MetaG_FD_184443 | JGI IMG/M metagenome (GOLD analysis project Ga0208196, IMG submission 184443) | Active sludge microbial communities of municipal wastewater-treating anaerobic digesters from Japan - AD_JPNNA7_MetaG (SPAdes) (version 2) | ecosystem: Engineered > Bioreactor > Anaerobic...
AGGTCATCAAGTACATCTACAGTCAGACCTATGCCGTGCAGGGGGGCATCGGCTATGCGAGCGCGATGTCCTTCATTTACTTCGCCGTCTTGCTGCTGTTGATCGGCGGCATCTATCTGCTGATTGCTCCTCAAACCAGGAAATAAGGGCGAGGCGCCATGCAACGACCAAAGTGGTTGGACCAAGATCGCATCAAGAGCTTCTTTTTGGGGACGCGCACCCGCTATGGGGCGATTTTCACCACGGTGATCTATACCGTGCTGATCGTGATCGCCTTCGTGTACCTCTACCCGCTGCTGTACATGTTCATCACCAGCATGAAGAGCCCGGAGGATCTGCTCAATCCAATGGTGCAGTGGGTGCCGACGACGGTCTACCTGGAGAACTACCGCAAGGCGTTCCGCGTGCTGGACTATCTCCGCACTTTCCTGGCGTCCCTGCAGACCAGCTTGCTCCCTTCCCTGCTGCAGGTCATCGTCTGCTCGCTGACCGGCTACGGGTTGGCGCGCTATCGCTTCCGGGGCAAGCAGCTGCTGTTCCTGCTGCTCGTGGCGACCTTCATCATTCCGGCGCAGACGACCGTCATCCCGCAGATGCTCACCTACAAGCGTTATGGGCTGCTGGGGAACGTGCTCTCGCTCATCATCCCCGCCGCCCTCGGCCAGGGGTTCAGGAGCGCCATCTTCGTGTTGATTTTCTACCAGAGCTTTCTCTCGCTCCCCAAAGTGTTGGAGGAATCCGCCCGGCTGGATGGAGCCTCAGAATGGCGGATCTTCTACAACATCGCCCTGCCCAACGCCATCCCGGCGTATGTCGTCTCGCTCATCTTTTCCATGGTCTGGTATTGGAACGAGACTTACCTGACCGTCATCTTCCTTGAAGGCGGCATCCAAACGTTGCCCATGCAGCTGTCCAAATTTGTCCAGGCGTATGAGAATCTGTACCCGCCCGGAACGGTCAACATTTTTGACCGGCTCAACGAAGCCGTGAAGTTGAGCGGCACCTTCCTCAACATCCTGCCGCTGCTGGTCATGTACTTTGTGCTCCAACGTTGGTTCGTCGAATCGGTAGAAAGGACAGGGATTACCGGTGAATAACCTCTGGCGCTGGCTCATCCTCGTCGTCATCCTGGCCGGTTGTAGCGGCGGCCCGACGCTGGCGCCCACGGCAACGCCGACAGCACCTCAGACAGCGACGCCGCAGCCCCTTCCCACGGAGACGCCGCGGCCCACTTCCACGCCCTTGCCGCCGACAGTCCCCTCTCTCGCGGAGGCCATCGCCTTCGAGATGCGCGGCTCCTTCGACTTTTTCTGGGAACAGGCCAACACCGAGGCCGGCAGTCCCGGCTACGGCCTGATCCGCGACCGCTATCCCGGTTCGGCGGGCATCGCCAGCATCGCCGCCGTCGGCTTTGGGCTGACCGCCTATCCGATCGGCGTCGAAAAGGGCTACATCACGCGCGAACAGGGCTACGAACGCGCCCACGGCACGCTGAATACCCTGCTCGCCCTCGACCGGGAGCATGGCTTCTACTACCACTTCCTCGACATGGAAACCGGCGCGCGCGCCTGGGAAAGTGAAGTCTCCACGATTGACACGGCCATCCTGATGATGGGCGTGTTGGCGGCCGGGGAATATTTTGGCGGCGAGGTGCAGGCCAAAGCGGAGCAGATTTACGCCGACGTGGATTGGCCCTGGTTCGTGGACCCGGCGCGCAACATGTTCTACATGGCCTATCGCCCCGAAAAGGGCTTCGAGGGACACTGGGATTTCTACGCCGAACAGTTGATGCTCTACGTGCTCGCCGCCGCGTCGCCCACCCATCCGTTGGACCCCTCGGTCTATGCGACCTTCACCCGCCACTACGCCAAATACGGCGACGGTCAACCGTTCATCCATTCCTGGTTCGGCTCGATTTTCACCTATCAGTTCAGCCACGCCTGGATTGATTTCAGGGGCTATGACGACCCGGACGGCGTCAACTGGTTCGACAATTCCGTCGAGGCGTCGCTGGCGCACTACAACTTCGCCGTGGCGATGGACGAAAAGTACGCGACCCTCGGTCCCCACGCCTGGGGCCTGACCGCCTGCGACAGTCCGCACGGGTACGAGGGCCGCTACGGCGCGCCGCCCTCCGGCTACGACAACAGGCAGCATCTCGTGGACGACACCGTCGCGCCGGCCGGGGCCATCGGCGCCCTCATCTTCCTGCCCGACCAGGCCGCGTCGGCGCTGCTCAACTACTATACGCTCGAGCCCCTCAAAGGCCGTTACGGCTTTCAGGACGCCTACAACCTGACCAAAAACTGGTTCGACCCCGACGTCATCGGCATTGACAAGGGCATTTCGCTGCTGATGCTCGCCAACCACGAGAATGAGGGCGTGCACACCCTCATGATGCGCAATGCCGTCATCTTGCGCGGCCTGGAGCGGTTGGGATTCACCCCTTCCCAGGAGCAGCGCCCGTGACCACCATCCGCGATATCGCCAAACATGCCCAGGTGAGCGTGACCGCCGTCTCTTACGCGCTCAACAACACGGGGACGCTCAGCGCCGAGACGCGACAACGCATCCTCCAGGTCGCCGAGGAGCTCAACTATCACCCCAACGCCTTCGCCCGGCACCTCAAAAAGCGCCAGACGCATACCCTCGGCGTTTTCATCAGCAGCTTCGGCGGACAGTTCTACGAGGACATCCTGGAAGGCATTCACCAGACCTTGTTGCAGACGGAATACGAGATGCTCGTCTGCCCGCAGGCGCGCGCCCTGCGCAAGATCCTCACCCAACGGCAGGTAGACGGCGCGATTGTCTTCGACTCCACCGTGGAAAGCGATCTGCTGCTCAAACTGGTCGCCCCTGATTTTCCCATCGTGGTCATGGACCGCTATTTCGAGAATGACTCCCTCCTGCCGCTGCTGCTCGACAACCGCGGCGGGACGCAGGAAGCCTTCTATCACCTCTATGACCAGGGCTTTCGGCACATTGCCTTTGTGGCCGGCGTGCTCCATAACTTCGACAACACCGAACGGCAAGAGACCTTCCTGGCCGAGGCCGCCCGCAACGGCCTGGACGTGCCCGTCTATCAGGGGGATTTTGTCGAGAGCAGCGGCTATCAGATCGCCACGCAGCTGCTGCACGAGGGGACGCTCCCGGAGGCGGTTTTCTGCGCCAACGATCAGATGGCGATCGGCTTCATCAAGGCGGTGCAGGAGCACGCCCTCCGCGTCCCCGATGACGTCGCCGTCGTTGGCTTTGACGACATCCTGACCGCGCGGATCATGCGGCCGACACTGTCCACCATCGGCGCCCCGCGCTTTGAGTGGGGCGCGCAGGCAGCGGCGCAGCTCGTCGCCTACCTGGAACACGCCGCGCCGTTCGCGCCCCAACGTCTGCCGACACACTTGATCGTGCGTGAATCGTCGGTCAGAATTCCCCCGCCATCCCCCCAACCATCGTAGGGCCCCATGAACCAGGAACTGCTTTTCCGCGAGTTACGCGCTGCGTTTGACTTCTTCCACGATTTTACTAACCTGGACCCCGACAGTCCGGGCTTTGGCCTGACGGTAGATTCCACGAAGCAACCTCAGATAGCCTCCATCGCTGCGACGGGCTTCGCCCTCACCGCCTGGGTCATCGCCGCCGAGCGGGGGTACCTCAGCCGTCAGCGCGCTCGCGAGATCACCCGGCAGACTTTGCATACCCTGTACCATCACGTCGGCCAGCAACACGGCTTCTTTGCCCATTATCTGCACATGGAAAGCGGCGAAAGGGTCGGTTCATGCGAGTATTCGACCATTGATACGGCGCTCTGTCTGAATGGTGTCATCGCCGCGGCGGCCTACTTCCACGATGACGAGACCAGCGCCCTGGCCCAACAAGTCCTCGACCGTGTAGACTGGAACTACATTGTTTTTGAAAAAGACGGCAAAACGCTGTTTCGGATGGCCTACAACCCCGATCGGGGCGGCGATTACGTGACCGGCACCCCCGGCTTCATCCATCAATGGGACATGGCTGCCGAGCAGAAGATGATGTATCTGCAGGCCGCGCCGCGCCTCGACCCGCCCGTCGCCCGCGCCCTCTATCATGGCTTTCGCCGCGACCTCGGCGACTACAACGGTCAAAAGATCATCATCAATCCCGGTGGCGCCCTGTTCGCCTACCAGTTTACCGAAGCCTGGTTGGATACGGCGCGCACCCTCGATCCCGATGGCGTGGACTGGTTCGAGAACACCCGCCTGGCCGCGCTGGCCAACCGCAGTTTTTGCCTGGCACATGCCCACGAATACCGCACCTATCATGCCAACAGCTGGGGATTGAGCGCCGGCGACAGCCCCTGGGGATACGAGGTGGCGGGCAGCACGCCCGCGCTGAGTGAACCGCATCACACCGGCACGGTCTCCATTTACAGCGCGCTCTCCTGTTTGCCGTTCATCCCTGACGAGACCCTGGCGATGGTGGACTACCTTTACCGCCAGCATCCCCAAACCTGGGGCAGGTATGGCTTTTTCGACGCCTACAATGTGTCCGTCGAACCGCCCTGGTACAGCCGTTCGCTCTACGGGATAGACAAAGGCTGCTCGCTGCTCATGGTCGAGAATTATTTCAGCCGCCTGGTCTGGGACGTCTACACCAACAGCGATGCCATCCAAAACGCCTTGAGTATCCTAGGCTTTACCAAACGTGCGGGAACGCAATCGGAATGAAAGCTTGATGGTCATGAAACATGTCATTGACGAACAATTCTATACACCTCGCCTCCCTGTGAGCATCGTTGCCTTGCCGAACAGCTCGCATGAAGTTTATCCGATGCGCGATCTGTTGGAAGGGTTCAATTGCGTTTCTACTGTCCACTGGATCGGCGCGCCAATGGACTTTTTGAAGGTTTTAGGGCAAGGCGAAACCGCTCCACGATATCTACTCATCGCGGGGCATGGAGATGAGGAAAAGGGCTATTATCTGGGGGAATACGCGACATTTATTGATACTTCGATGCTTCGTGACCAATATATGCCCGCCGAAGTTATTGCGCCGGTAGTAAATCTGCCCGGTTGTACTGTGATTTCATCGGCGTGTGGGGGTGGCGTTGAACCGATGGGACGCGCCTTTGTGAATACTGGCAAGATTAATGCCTATATTGGTTGTCGCGTTGGCCCCGATGCTGATGATATGTTTGCCTACCTGGTCAACTTTTTCTACAGCGTCCTGCGTAAGAAACTATCCGACCGCGATGCCTGGCAAAGGGCTGTGGCGGTGACTGACCAGCCTGATATATACCAGATGAGTTTTTTTCATTCGGACGGAACTGAAGAACATTACGAGCAAAGCGTGGATAAATGTTGAAAAGAAAGGAAACATGATATGGAGTACCCAAACGAATTAAAGCTCAGGTATCTCCTTGAACAACTTCATCTGTACAGCCAACTTCAGCATGAATATGGCGCTCTTGGGGTCGAGGCTCTGTGGACGAAAGCCGAACAGGCGCTTCAGGCTGTTTTGAAGGAAGTGAAAGCCCTGCCGGTTGATGCTGCGCTTTCAGAACAGGAACCAAACGATCTGCCAAGCATTCGGCAATTACGCCCCAAAGGCCCACGCCGTCTGTGGAACCGCATTGACAGCGCAGTTTATAGGGAAAAACTGGAAGGGGCTCTATTCGGACGCATCGCCGGTAATATTCTGGGCGCTCCGGTGGAAGGATGTTCGCCCGGCTTCATGGAAAATCTCGCACGGGAGAATGGAGACCCGTTCCCGCCGACCGATTACTGGAAATATGTTCCCCAACCCTTCGAGTTGCACAACGAGTACAGCCCGCGAGAGGCCTACACGCGCACGAAGATGGATGGCGTACCTGTTGACGATGATCTCGTCTACACGTTGCTGGGCTTATTCATCATCGAAGAGTATGGACCTGACTTTAGCACAGAGGATGTGGGGAGAGCCTGGTTGAAGTATCTACCCTTTGCTTATTCGGCGGAGGAAACGGCATTGAAAAACCTCAAGGCGGGCATTCCGGCGATGGAGGCAGGCGCAAGGGATAATCCCTTCGCCGAGTGGATCGGGGCCGACATCCGCGCCGACCCGTGGGGCTACCTGGCGCCGGGCCATCCAGAACTGGCGGCGGAAATGGCGTACCGTGATGCCTGTTTGAGTCATCGCCGGCAGGGTATTTATGGAGCAATGTTGTTTGCGGCTGCCATCGCGGCGGCGTTCCAGGTGCAGGATCCGCTGGAGGCCATTCAAATTGGGCTGACCGAAATTCCGGCAGATTGCCGGCTGGCGCAGCATGTTCGCTGGGCTTTAGCGGAAGCGCCGCGCATCAAATCCTACGTTCAGGCGCGTGAAGCGGTGGATGAACGTTTTGCGGGGATGTCTTCTGTTCACACAATCAATAATGCGTGCCTGACCATCTTTGGGCTTGCCATTGGCGGGACAGATTTCACGCGGGTCATTGGCGAAACCGTGGCCATGGGGATGGATAACGACTGCACAGCGGCCACGGCCGGGAGTATGGCTGGAGCGATCCTCGGCAAAGCCGGAATTCCCCCACACTGGTATCGGAAATTCAATAACACAATTCATACCTATATGATTGGAGTACCCCGGCTGGCGATCTCGGATGTGATCGAGCGGTTTACCACACAAGCAAAGCGGATTTATAACAGACAGAACAGAAAATGAAAATAATATCCTTTGGCTCCTTAAATATTGACCATGTATATCGGGTAAATCGGTTCGTCAGACCTGGGGAAACACTTCCCTGTCAGCAATATCTGAAATATGCAGGGGGCAAAGGTGCCAATCAATCAGTGGCTTTGGCCAGGGCGGGTGTGACGGTGCATCATGCAGGCAAGATTGGCGCAGACGGCGACTGGCTGAAGCAGGAACTCTGTGCCCGAGGGGTTGATGTGTCCATGGTCGAAATCTCCGATTTGCCCACCGGACACGCCATAATCCAGGTGAATTCAGAGGGCCAAAACTGCATCATCCTTTTTGGCGGCGCGAACCAGGATGTGGATAACCAATATGTTCATACTGTTCTGGCGAAGTGCGAATCACAAGATTGGCTTCTGTTGCAGAACGAAATCAGCAACATCCCTGAGATCATTCACAATGCCCACGCCCGTGGAATGTACATCATTTTCAACCCCGCGCCGTACACGGAAAGCGTTGATGACTATCCGCTGGAAAAAGTCTCGTTGATGATCCTCAATGAAATCGAAGGGCAGGAATTGACTGGCCGCCGTTCGCCTGAGAACATTTTGGATGCGCTGAAAACGAGATTCCCATCTTCGGAGGTTGTCCTGACTCTCGGGGAGAAAGGAGCGATGTATCAATCGAATGGACATGCCTGCCGAATTCCGGCGATTACGGTTAAAGCGAAAGATACGACAGCCGCCGGGGACTGCTTTGTTGGTTACCTGGTGGCTTCTTTAATGCAAGCCGTCCCGTTGAAAGAGGCCATTGAAATCGCCTGTGCGGCCTCCGCCATTTGTGTTACCCGAATGGGAGCAGTGGATTCCATCCCAACCAGAGACGAGGTCATTTCACTTCGATTCCAGATTGAGAGCAGGGCCATCCAATTCGGATAACAGAGGAACGAGGTTGGCTTATTATTGCAGACTTTGAGTAGCGAAAAGGAGTGCAAATGAATAGATTCTATGTGAAAGATGGTCAGTTCTGGTTGGATAAGCAACCAAAGTTCATTCAGAGTGGAGAATTTCACTACTTCCGCACCCCCGCCGACCAGTGGGCGCACCGCCTCGGCCTGTTGAAGGCGGCCGGCTTCAACACCGTCGCCTCCTACATTCCCTGGCTTTGGCATCAACTGGACGAGGGCGAATCGGATTTCGACGGCCACAGCCACCCCATGCGCAACCTGGCCGGCTTCCTCGACCTGGCCGCCGATATGGGCCTTTTCGTCATCGCCCGCCCCGGCCCCTACATCATGGCCGAGACCATCAACGAAGGCATCCCGCCCTGGGTTTTCACCAAATACCCGCAGGCAGCCTACGTCAGCCAGGACGGAAAAACGCAGAACGTCGTCAGTTACCTCCACCCGGATTTTCTGAACTGCGTGAAGGAATGGTACAAAGCCGTCTTCGGCGTGCTGACCCCGCGCCAGGTCACGCGCGGCGGCAAAATCATCCTGATTCAGTTGGACAACGAAATGGGAATGATCCAGTGGGTACGGAACATTCTGGACACCAATCCGGATACCCTCTCCCGCTTCGCTGCCTTCCTGACACGTACCTGCGGCCCCCGCCTCGCGGACCGCTACCCTGCCGCCTCTCTCGCCGATTTCCTCCGCCGCGGCATCCTGGACCCCGGCGAACCCCATGCCGCGCAGATTGTCGAAGACTACCGTCGCTTCTACCGCGAATACCTGCGCGAATACGCCGCCTTCCTGCTCTCGGAGGCCAAAGCGGACGGGCTGGAGGTGCCGCCAGTCATCAACATCCACGGCTTTGCCAACGGCGGCAAGACCTTCCCCATCGGCCTCTCACAGTTGATTTCCGTGATGGAAATGAATGAAATCGTCAGCGCCACCGATGTTTACCCCGGCCACATTGACGAAGGAAATTTTCACCAGTTGCTGCTGGTCAACGAAATGACGAAGGCTCTCCACAACCGCCAGCAGCCACTGTTTTCAATTGAATTCCAGGCCGGCGGCAACCAGGATTTCAGCGGCGCTCAAACCTCTCTCTATGACCTGCACAGCCGGCTGTGCATTTCGTCCGGGATGCGCGCCATCAACCACTACCTCTTCTGCGACGGCGAGAATGACCCCATTCTCAGCCCGGTGCGCCGCCACGACTGGGGCCACCCCGTCCGCAGGGACGGCTCGCTGCGCAGGCACTACCCGCGTTACCCAAAACTGTCGAGGACGCTGGCCGCCTATGGCTCCGATTTGATCCGCGCCCGCCCGCAGACGGTGACCACGATCGGCTTCCTGCTCGACGATTTCATGACCGAGGTCAACCATCCCCTCACCCGGCCCCTCACCGAGGCCCTCACACATCAGCGCGAGGTGATTCTGTTTGATATGATCGCCCGCGGGCTGGCGCTGACCCATCGCCCGTTCCGCGCCTTGGACCTGGAGCGGGACGCGCTGGACGTGCGCGAGCATCCTCACTGTTGGGTGATGCTGGAGCAGCAGTGTCCACCGGCCGTGCAACAGAAGCTGCTCGACTATGTCCGCGCCGGCGGGCGATTGCTCCTCATCGGGCGCATGTGCCGGGAAGATTTCGACCATCGGCCCTGCACACTGCTCCAGAACGGGCTGGGCATCACAGGCGTCAACACGGCGACGCCCTTCGCCGTCCAGAACATCCGCGCCTTTCAGTACGCCGACGTGCCGGTCACCTTCCTGGAGACGTACACCGGCGCGTTTGACGAAGTCTTCGCCACCACGGAAGAAGGCGCTACCGTCGGCTTCGTGCAGCAGGTGGGAGCGGGCAACGTGCTGATGTTCGGCGCTGCGGTGCCCGCGAACACGCTGGAAGATCTCGACCTCATCCAGCAGATGGGATTGCGCCTGGGCTGCCGGCCGCTCTTCACGGCGGACCCGTGGGTGGACGTGCGCCTGAGCGAGGGAGAACGCGGCCAGTTCCTGTTCATCGCCAATTACCGGGATGATCCGGTCACCACGACGCTGACCTGCGCCGGCGACCCGCTGTGCGGCGGCAACCCCATCACCCTGCCCGCCCGGCGCGGCTTCATCCTGCCCCTGGAGTGGCAGGCGCGCGATGACGTGTACGTTCACTATGTCACAACGGAGCTCACCAGCATCAGCGAGACCGCCGAGGGGCTCACCCTGCACGCCGCACAGCGTGAATTCCTGGCCGAGTTGACCCTTCCCGCCGCCTACACCTGTGAGCGCGCGGTGACCCTGTCACAGACCGGCGCGTCCAGACGGGTGCGCATCCAGGGTAGCGCTGGCGCCATCACCCTCCGCAAGTGACCGGTCCCTGACATGTCAGCGGGCCCACCCGCGCAAATTGCCCCCCGGCGCAACCATGCTATAGTAAGGTCGGGGGGCCGGTTCGGCTGGGGATTCCCTCCCTGGCCTGACATGAGCCAACTCCGCTGAAGCGCGTTGTTTGAGGATGTAGCAGCCCCGGGGGCCAGGAATTTCTGATCTGATTCGTGAAATTCGTGTTCATTCGGGGTCATTTTCGAAGGAGCTCTCCATGCACGACAGAATTTTAGCCGCACTCGAAAGCAGCACGGCGGACTACACCGAAATCCGCCTGGAAGAAAAGGAAGCCACCTCCGTGGCCTTTCGCGGACGGGAATTAGAAACCGTCAGCCATGTCATTGACGCCGGCGGCATCGTGCGCTGCCTCTGCCGCGATGGCGGATGGGGCATCGCCACCTTCAACAACCGCGATGCCCTGGTGGAAAAAGTCGCACAGGCCGTGCAATGCGCTCGCGCTGCCAGGAGCGACACTCCCATCGAACTGGCGCCCATCCCCATCGCGCAGGATCGCCTCACGGTGACGCTGGAGCGCGATTTCAGGGGCGTTCCCCTTGCGGAGAAAAAGGCGCTCGTGGAGGGCTACAATGCCCTGCTGTTCGGTGCCAGCGACCGCATCGTGGACACCACCTGTCGCTACAACGACAGCTTCAGCCGGGTCACCTTCGCCAGTTCCGAGGGCGCCTTCATTGAAGAGGAGCGCCCCATGGTGGTGCTGCTCTTTGTGGCGACGGCCCGCGACGGCGACAATGTCCAACAGGCGCACGAGAGCTATTCCCGCCTGGCGGGCTACGAAATGGCGCAGGGACTCGAAACGCTCGCCGAAACCGTCGCGCAGCGGGCGACGGCACTGCTGAGGGCCGAAAGCGTCGTCGGAGGACGCTATCCGGTGATCATCAATCCCCAGCTGGCCGGTGTCTTCATCCACGAGGCCTTTGGACACCTGTCGGAAGCCGACTTCCTCTACGAAAATCCCGCCGCGCGGGAGATGATGACGCTCGGACGCCGTTTCGGGCCGGATTTCCTCACCGTTTTCGACGACGGCAGCCTCCCCGGCCTGCGCGGCACCCACAAGTACGACGACGAAGGCACCCCCACCCGCCGCAATGACCTCATCCGCAACGGCATCCTGGTCGGACGGCTCCACTCCCGCGAGACGGCGGCGAAGATGGGCGAGACGCCCACCGGCAACGCCCGCGCTGTCAACTATCGCCACGCGCCCATTGTGCGGATGACGAACACGGCCATCGCGCCGGGGACCACGTCCTTTGCCGACATGCTCCGCGACATCGAACTCGGCATCTATGCCTGCGACGCTTACGGCGGCACCACCGAGCTGGAATCCTTCTCCTTCAGCTCCGGCTACGCCTACATGATCCGCCACGGGCAGCTCGCTGAAATGGTGAAAGACGTGATCCTCGCGGGTAACCTGTTCACCACGCTGCAGAACATTGACGCCATCGGCGATGATTTCCAGTGGTCGCATCCCGGCGGCGGTTGCGGCAAGAATGGACAGGCGCCTCTGCCGGTGGGCATGGGCGCGCCGCACGTCCGCATTCAGAACGTCGTGATTGGGGGGAAATAGCCATGGACATGCTCCAACGCTTGCAGGCGCAGGCAGAACAGGTCGAGGTGTTCCACATTCAAAGCGAATCCACCCGGGTCCGCTTCGAAGCCAATTCTCTGAAGGCCAGCCAGGTGGAAGAGATCAGCGGCCTGGCAGTGCGCGTGGTCAGGGACGGACGGATGGGTTTCACCGCCTCCAGCGATGTGACGGCGACCGAAAAGCTGCTGGCGAACGCCCTGGAGTCCGCCGCTTACGGCGACCCCACGCCCTTCGCCTTCCCCGGCCCGCAGGACGCTCCCGACGTCGCCTGTTACGATCCGCGCATCGCGGAGCTGAGCATCTCCCGCCTGGTAGAAATCGGCCAGGAGATCATGGCGTACCTGCGGGAAGTGGATCCCGAAGGCATGGTCAGCGTGGAGCTGCAACGCGGGGTGGAGCGCTACACCCTGCGCAATCACACCGGCACCGAGGTCGCCGTCACGCGCACGCCGCTCACGATCGTCTACAGCGTTGATCGCGTGAAAGGCGATGACGTGCTGATGGTGTATGACGTGCAAGGCGCCACCCTCTGGAATGAGGCGTTCATGGCACCGGTACAGCGCCTGGCCGAAAAACTGCGGCTCGCGCAACAGGTCGTCCCCCTGCGCGCCGGACGTATGCCGGTGCTTTTCTCGCCCGCGGGAGCGCTCGTGCTGGGCTATCCGCTGATGTTAGGACTCAGCGGCAAGAACGTGGTAAAGGGCGTCTCACCGCTTGCGGGGCGCCGCGGCGAGCAGGTCTTCGATCCGCGTCTCACGCTCGTAGATGACGCCACCCTGCCGGGCGGCTTCGGCAGCGCCGCTTACGATGATGAAGGCGTGCCCCATCAGCGCACGGTGCTCGTCGAAAACGGCGTCCTGCGGGGATTCTACTACGATCTCAAGACCGCCGCGCGAGCGGGCGTCCCCTCCACTGGCAACGGCTCGCGGGGCCTCTTCAGTCAACCCGAACCGGCTCCCACCAACCTGCTGTGGGGTGCAGGGGAGACGCCGCTGGCGGACATCCTCGCGGGCATCGAAGAGGGCCTGTGGGTCGAAAACGTGCTGGGATTGGGACAGGGCAACATCATTTCCGGCGCGTTCTCCAATCCCCTGGCGCTTGGCTTCAAGATCGAAAAGGGCCAGATCGTGGGGCGGGTGAAGGGGGTCTCCATCGCGGGGAACGTTTACGAGTTGTTGCGGCACGTCGGCGCCGTGAGCCGCGAGACGGAATGGGTCTACCAGAACTTCAATCAGCCCTACGTGCTGTTGGAGGAGATGAACGTCATCGCCAGGGAGTGAGGCTGACGCTCCCTGTCTAAGAATCAGTCTGCCCCTTGTTGCTGGCGCGGGAAACGCTCCCGCGCCAGCGTTATGTGTCCGCACGTGTCAAATCAAAAGATAATCCGAGTGAACGACAATCGTTCTGTCAAAAGATAATCCGAGTCAAGTGTCCTGAATTTCTAAGCCGGTGTGAGTGAGTCGTCCTTCAGAGAAGACTCTGCGTCCCTCTGTGGGTCGGTGGTATTTTCGAGATAGGGGATGCCCAACGCCGTGCAGGCTGCCGGGAAATGCTCTGGATGAGCCAGAGTCTCGAAGACATTTTCGGGCTGTCCGGGCACAGCTGCGGGATAGGCGAACAAATGGGCTATGGCCGCTTCGATCTGGCGTTTGAGTTGCAAGGGATTGAGGCGGTCACGCTGTTCCAGGAGCGCCGTGCGGCGGGCTTCAGGGAGTGCGGGGGTGGCGCACAAGCGTAACACTGGCGGAGTAGGGGTGTCGTGGCGGCGGCGCACCCGTAGGGGATGAGTGGGGGTGGGGGGGAGCACCTGTTTGTCAATTTGCCGCATACAGGGTTGAATCAGGTTGAAGTAGGGGCACAGCCAATCGGAATAGAGGGCGTTCAAGCAGCGGGTTTGGGCAACCGTGTCGAGCCGTCGATCGCCCAACCAGGCGCGCACGAAGCCTCCGTTGCGTTGCTCCACAAACCGATTGTCGTTAGGGTGGGCCGGGCGGCTGCGGGAGAGCACCACGTCCGGGGCACACTCATGGAGGGTGCGCAGGACCAGGTCATTGAAGCACTCACTGCCGTTGTCAGGGTGAATCTCGCGGACGGTGAAAGGTAAAGCGTGCAGCAAAGCCCGGAGGGCATCGGCCATGACCAGGGCCGAACGTCCCAAAATGGCTCGACACTGGGTCCAGCCAGTGGCTACATCCACCAGCGTCACCGTCAATACATACTCACCCGCCGTCGTGGCGCCACAATGCAGCACCGTATCCAATTCGAGATGGCCCGGTTCAGTAGTGTTCCAGGGAATCGGGCGGGCGGGAACCGCCCGCTGTAAGGTATTGAGGCGCGCCGCGGCGGCGCGCCGGCGGTTTGCCGGTGTGGCCTGCTGCCGGAGATGACGATACAAGGTGGAAACACTCAGCTGTTGCAAGTCGCTTCGCACTTGCGGCGTCAAGGTCAGTTCCCCAGCCCGCTCCAGGGCCTGCGCCGTGGGCCAGAGCACTGCCTGGAGCCGTTCGGCCCCGATATAGTTCTGAGCTTCCCAGATCACCTGCAGGGCCGCATCGGTCGCTGCCGCGTAACTGTTATGGCGTTGCTGTTGGCGCGCCTGACGCTTAGGCGGGTGCTGCAGCAACTCGATGAGATGGTTGCGGGTAAGACCCGTCACGGCCATCATTTCGTCCAGCAAGCAGTTCTTCTCGGGTTTGGTTGCCCGGCAATAGCGCTCATATTGAATCTGCAAATAGGCATAGCGTTCGTCAATCGTCATACGGGAAGTGCTTTTAGCCATGGATCCTTTTCCTTTCAAACTCGGATTATCATTTGACAGAACCATCTTACCATACTCGGATTTTACGTGACAGAACGCGCCGTCTTGACAACGTCCCTTTTTGAGACTATACTTTTAGAAACTTTCGGAAGTTTTTATATCCGAGCGAGCGGGGATCTGGTCGAGGCAGGAGCAAAGCCCGCAATCGGGGATACCATTCCTGGCCGGACGCGGGCCTGACGTAGCAGTCCCGGAATTCATGCCGGAGCGGAGCTGATTCATTCTTTGTTATTCGTCCTTTTTGTTAGTTATGGAAAGTATCAGGGCATTGCGTTCGATAATGGATTTCCAGAGCAAAGCTAAAGGAGGCGATCATGAAACCGGAACAACTGTTTCATATGCTGGCAGTCAGCGGGCAGACGGAGAGAGTCAGCGCCTGGCTCAGCAAAGCGCTGCAGCACCCATCGTTTCGCCATCGGCTGCTCCATTACCTGGATAAACGTCTCAGCCAGCCCCCGGCAAGTGGGGAGGGGGACGGGAAAGTTCTCCCGCCGGGCGTCTACCGCGACCGGGCGGACATCAGCCGGGCGCTGTTCTATTCCATCAATCGCGTCATCGAGCGCGGTTTGATCTCTGAGCAAGTGCTGAGCAACATGCTGCGCAGTCTGATGAATGCCTTTATGCGGGTGGAGCACGAGGCGGTCCACAACCGGTTCGTTGCCGAACATGAGGGGCGCACTCCCCCCGCTTTCCTGCTCATCTCGCCGGGCAAGCTGTGCAATCTGCACTGCACCGGGTGTTACGCCAGTTCTGGTCGCAACGCCGAGAAGCTCGAGTGGGAGGTCTTCGACCGGTTGATCGCGGAGTCGCAGGAACTCTGGGGCGCGGGCTTTGTCGTCATCTCCGGCGGAGAGCCGTTGGCCTATCATTCGGAGGGCAAGGGCATCCTGGACATCGCCGCCAGGCATCGAGACGCTCTGTTCCTGATGTACACGAACGGCACGCTGATTGACAAAAACGTCGCGGCCCGCCTGGCCGAGACCGCCAACCTCACCCCGGCCATCTCGGTGGAAGGTTTCGAGGAGAAGACCGACGCCCGACGCGGCAAGGGGACTTTCCAGCGGGTCCTGACCGCGATGGCCCATCTGCGGGAGGCCGGCGTCCCCTTCGGCATCTCCCTCACCGCCACCCGCGAGAACTGCGAAGAGATCCTCTCCGACGAGTTCCTGGACTTTTTCTTCCAGGAGCAGGGGGCGCTCTACGGGTGGATCTTCCAGTACATGCCCATTGGGCGAGGCTTTACGTTGAATTTGCTCCCGACTCCCGAACAGCGGAGATGGATGTGGCAGCGCACCTGGCAGGTGATCCGCGAGAAGGGGTACTTCCTGCCTGATTTCTGGAACCTGGGCACCTGCTCCAACGGCTGCATTGCGGCCGGGCGGGGAGGTGGCTTCCTGTACATTGACTGGAACGGCAAGGTGATGCCTTGTGTCTTCAATCCCTATTCGCCGGTCAATATTCACGACGTCTATCGCGAGGGTCAGACGTTGGCCAACGTGTTGGAAGAGCCATTTTTCCAGCACATTCGTGAGTGGCAGGACGCCTACGGCTATGCGGCCATGCGGCCGGAGGACCACCACAACTGGCTCATGCCCTGCCCCATCCGCGATCACCACGCCGACTTCCGCCACATCCTGCAGCTGACCGAGCCGGATCCCGAAGACGAGGCCGCCTTGCAGGCGATGCTCGATCCGGACTACCGCGATGGCCTCATCGCCTACGATCAGGCGGTCGCAGAGCTGCTGGATCCCATCTGGGAACGCTTTTATGTGCGCGGCGACGGCCACGCGGAGCAGGAGCAACAGCGGGTTGATCTTGCCGCGCAGTGAGGAGCAGGGCTATGACGTTATCCTACAGGCAACGCGAATTTCTCGGCCGGCTGCTCGACCTCTATCACGAGTCGAAGCATGCAGTGCATTACACGGACCTGGCTCAATCGCTGGGTGTCAAACCGGTCACGGCCTACGAAATGTTACGCCTGTTGGAAGAGAAAGGGCTGGCGCAATCTGAGTTGGCGCGTCCCTCAGGGCAACGCAGTCGTTCCATCGTGCTTTTCTCCCCCACGCAGAAGGCGATGGCGCTGCTGGCCCGCTGGGGCGGCGATAGGCTTGACGAACACGAGTGGGATCGGGCGA
>Ga0208196_1002579_pt1 | contig 16516 bp, 8 predicted proteins | sample AD_JPNNA7_MetaG_FD_184443 | JGI IMG/M metagenome (GOLD analysis project Ga0208196, IMG submission 184443) | Active sludge microbial communities of municipal wastewater-treating anaerobic digesters from Japan - AD_JPNNA7_MetaG (SPAdes) (version 2) | ecosystem: Engineered > Bioreactor > Anaerobic >...
CCTGATAGAAGGGATTAAGACTAGTACTACTGTTTCCATAATTTCTCCCTCCATCCTAGTTTTGAGATTTAGACCTGATAGAAGGGATTAAGACCAATCCTGGTCGAGGATTCTGCTTACATTGTATAATTGTTTTGAGATTTAGACCTGATAGAAGGGATTAAGACTTTTCTCTGGATCGTAAACGTACGATACTTCGAGCCTCTTTTGTTTTGAGATTTAGACCTGATAGAAGGGATTAAGACTCCACGTTCTAGCAATCCATGATGATCCAGTAGCATCGCGTCGGTTTTGAGATTTAGACCTGATAGAAGGGATTAAGACATTATTTATGAATGCCTCACCATGTACACTTTTTGTGTTTATGTTTTGAGATTTAGACCTGATAGAAGGGATTAAGACCTATATCGGAACCTATCAAACTTTTCCGATTGTCTTGCCGTTTTGAGATTTAGACCTGATAGAAGGGATTAAGACCTTTTATTTTATCAGTAATATCTTCCTCAGACAAGTGTTGTTTTGAGATTTAGACCTGATAGAAGGGATTAAGACCAATTACATTTTTAATAATAATCATGTAATCCAACTGTAGCGGTTTTGAGATTTAGACCTGATAGAAGGGATTAAGACTTTCCCCTCCGCTAATAAAAAAGAGCCATCAGGGTTTGGTTTTGAGATTTAGACCTGATAGAAGGGATTAAGACTCAGCAGTACCGAGACATTGGCCAATGTATCGCAGTTTTGTTTTGAGATTTAGACCTGATAGAAGGGATTAAGACCTGCCAATACATAAATCGGTCATTCCATTGATCCTTATGTTTTGAGATTTAGACCTGATAGAAGGGATTAAGACCTAGTATCGCTACGCAAGCAACTCTCTAGCTTCTACGTTTTGAGATTTAGACCTGATAGAAGGGATTAAGACCCGGTGCCGGCAAGCGCTCAATGCTTAAGCGCTTGTGTTTTGAGATTTAGACCTGATAGAAGGGATTAAGACAGGCAGACCATTCGTCGAATTCGGCTTTGAGGCAGGCTAGTTTTGAGATTTAGACCTGATAGAAGGGATTAAGACTTACGGTGAAGGCGTGGTCAGCCTTGTCTAGGTCTTCTAAGGTTTTGAGATTTAGACCTGATAGAAGGGATTAAGACAACTATCTGCTGCCCACTTTGCGCCGCCGTTCCCTGGATAGTTTTGAGATTTAGACCTGATAGAAGGGATTAAGACAGATCCTCTAGGATAATTCTAAGCCCAAGATATAGGTTTTGAGATTTAGACCTGATAGAAGGGATTAAGACAACTATCTGCTGCCCACTTTGCGCCGCCGTTCCCTGGATAGTTTTGAGATTTAGACCTGATAGAAGGGATTAAGACTTGCGATTGTCGAGTAGCTTTTTAACTATTTTGTAATTGTTTTGAGATTTAGACCTGATAGAAGGGATTAAGACTCATCCCACACTCTATCATCAGCGCTTAGAGCGTACACCATGTTTTGAGATTTAGACCTGATAGAAGGGATTAAGACGGGTCTACTCCAGTAGCTTGAATGGGGCCTTGGAGAACGACGGTTTTGAGATTTAGACCTGATAGAAGGGATTAAGACTCCCCAAAAACAAAGCCTAATGCCTTTAGGTCTTCCCTGTTTTGAGATTTAGACCTGATAGAAGGGATTAAGACCCCGCTCTACGTTGTCGAGATATATACGTGCAAGCCTGCCATGTTTTGAGATTTAGACCTGATAGAAGGGATTAAGACTGATGCCGAACAACCGATAATCAACCGGCACCTTGATGTGTTTTGAGATTTAGACCTGATAGAAGGGATTAAGACTCACCGATTGAGGAAAATGATGACGAGCTTTCCAGCCTCGTTTTGAGATTTAGACCTGATAGAAGGGATTAAGACGAAACATATCGAGTCCCATAGTGTTCTCCTTACTGGGTTTTGAGATTTAGACCTGATAGAAGGGATTAAGACGTGGATTGGTAAATCATAATGTCCTCCTTACCATGTTTTGAGATTTAGACCTGATAGAAGGGATTAAGACGTTGGAGTATTTTGATAAAAGCGCCTCTAATTGTTTGTTTTGAGATTTAGACCTGATAGAAGGGATTAAGACGAGAGCTTCGATACTTATCGGGCAAAGCTTCAGCGTCTTGTTTTGAGATTTAGACCTGATAGAAGGGATTAAGACATGTTCAGATGCGGACTTTTTGACCCGCTCGAATAGTTTTGAGATTTAGACCTGATAGAAGGGATTAAGACAGGGAAAATGAAAGCGGTTAGGAGGCTTAGGCTGTCCCGTTTTGAGATTTAGACCTGATAGAAGGGATTAAGACCCTATGCCTGCTCAATGAACAAGAATCTTATTCCTCGTTTTGAGATTTAGACCTGATAGAAGGGATTAAGACCTCGCAGTGCCGACCTTCCATAAGGTTCGGCAAAGTCGCTCCTGTTTTGAGATTTAGACCTGATAGAAGGGATTAAGACTGTGTCTATGGTGAAGCTTACCACAATTTCAAATTGTTTTGAGATTTAGACCTGATAGAAGGGATTAAGACTATGGTGAAGTCTACTATAATTTCAAACTCACCACATGGTAGTTTTGAGATTTAGACCTGATAGAAGGGATTAAGACTGAGTATTCTTGCCAAGTATAAAAATGAGCCCATGTTTTGAGATTTAGACCTGATAGAAGGGATTAAGACGATTGAATGCCATTTTACACCTCCTCATAGAGAGCATCTGTTTTGAGATTTAGACCTGATAGAAGGGATTAAGACTCATACTTGGCAAGTGAGTATTCTTGCCAAGTATAGTTTTGAGATTTAGACCTGATAGAAGGGATTAAGACCAAACGCTCTAGGCTATCGCATTTATCTTTTGTTGATTATTTTAAGTTTTGAGATTTAGACCTGATAGAAGGGATTAAGACATATTGTCGATGTAAGTCTATCATCCTGCTATCAGCCGTACGTTTTGAGATTTAGACCTGATAGAAGGGATTAAGACATTGTCGTTCCATTCTTTTTTCATTTTGATCCTCCTTGAGTTTTGAGATTTAGACCTGATAGAAGGGATTAAGACCGCGCATGATACGCTTGTATACGCGCATGAATCGCTCTGTTTTGAGATTTAGACCTGATAGAAGGGATTAAGACGCAGTAGTCGCAGACATAATGATGCTGTACGTCTTTGTTTTGAGATTTAGACCTGATAGAAGGGATTAAGACCGAAATAATCTCCTTGTTCATTTTCTACTCCTCCATCCTGTTTTGAGATTTAGACCTGATAGAAGGGATTAAGACGAGAACTCGACGGTTGCAGTTTCACCGTCGACTGATACAGTTTTGAGATTTAGACCTGATAGAAGGGATTAAGACTCTGTGCCATGGTCTACGTCTTTTCATTTTCTCTCGGTTTTGAGATTTAGACCTGATAGAAGGGATTAAGACGAGCACACCCAAGCGCGGATGTGCCGTTTCATCCTTGTTTTGAGATTTAGACCTGATAGAAGGGATTAAGACGTCCAAAGCGTTTTGAATATTTCTCCAAGAGTCCCCGTTTTGAGATTTAGACCTGATAGAAGGGATTAAGACGGGCGCTTCCGGGGCGGCGCTTATTCATCGCTGCCTCGTAGGTTTTGAGATTTAGACCTGATAGAAGGGATTAAGACAGCTTCGGCTCTACGGGGATGAAAAACTCTTGCGGAATCAGTTTTGAGATTTAGACCTGATAGAAGGGATTAAGACTTGGCGACATACTAGCGACAATGTCCAACAAGCGCTTCGGTTTTGAGATTTAGACCTGATAGAAGGGATTAAGACCCAATATTAGCTTCTAAAAAGAAAGATTTATTTTTCTGGTTTTGAGATTTAGACCTGATAGAAGGGATTAAGACAGGTCATGGCTCTCCATCCCGCAGTCGATCCCGTCGTCGGGGTTTTGAGATTTAGACCTGATAGAAGGGATTAAGACCTATCCGATAGCCATAATCTGGTTCTGCCTTAAAGCTTGTTTTGAGATTTAGACCTGATAGAAGGGATTAAGACTTTCGATATTTCATTAGGATTGTATGTAATCCCAGTTTTGAGATTTAGACCTGATAGAAGGGATTAAGACCTCATTTTGTAGTTTTCATTTTCCTTTCCTCCTTCTCTGTTTTGAGATTTAGACCTGATAGAAGGGATTAAGACCTCACCGCAGCATATGATGAATATGATGACTTTTTATGAGTTTTGAGATTTAGACCTGATAGAAGGGATTAAGACTATAATGACCATTTATTATTGTTCCAGTTGCTCCACTAGGTTTTGAGATTTAGACCTGATAGAAGGGATTAAGACCCTCCCATTCTAGGATCATAAAAAGCGATTGCTCCAGCTGGTTTTGAGATTTAGACCTGATAGAAGGGATTAAGACCAAAACCGCTTCCATCAGCTTTCTTGTCACCTGTATGGTTTTGAGATTTAGACCTGATAGAAGGGATTAAGACGATAAATCGCAAGTGTCCATTGTCTAAATCTTCTGCAAATGTTTTGAGATTTAGACCTGATAGAAGGGATTAAGACTTTGCTTACCTCTACCCGCATATTGTCTCAGCTTGTATGTTTTGAGATTTAGACCTGATAGAAGGGATTAAGACGATATTTATTGCTAGGTATTTGTTCCCAATTAGACCAGTTTTGAGATTTAGACCTGATAGAAGGGATTAAGACTCGATACAATCTCCGACTTTGTCAGTAACTTCATGTTTGTTTTGAGATTTAGACCTGATAGAAGGGATTAAGACTGAATTCACTCTCTTTCATTTTCTTGCTCCTTTTGCCTGGTTTTGAGATTTAGACCTGATAGAAGGGATTAAGACGAGCACTGCCAAGCCATGAACATATCCATGCTCGCATAGCGTTTTGAGATTTAGACCTGATAGAAGGGATTAAGACATCTTCATTAGTTAGAAATGTCCACTCATGCTTTTCAGTTTTGAGATTTAGACCTGATAGAAGGGATTAAGACCGTCCTCCTATCCTCGTCTATAGCTCCAACTACTATCTCGGTTTTGAGATTTAGACCTGATAGAAGGGATTAAGACCACCACAGCGGGAGATGCGATATAAGCGCGGAATCGCTCCCAAGTTTTGAGATTTAGACCTGATAGAAGGGATTAAGACTAACGAGTGAGTTCTTACTTTAATTGCTGCAATTTTAGTTTTGAGATTTAGACCTGATAGAAGGGATTAAGACCTATCATGTTAGCACCATTTAGCTGATTGATTAAATGTTTTGAGATTTAGACCTGATAGAAGGGATTAAGACAAGATCGGCTCTTTGTCGCAAAGCTCCTTAAGCCACAAGTTTTGAGATTTAGACCTGATAGAAGGGATTAAGACATGACAATGTCAAAGGCTTCGTTCTTTTGTTCTTCTGTTTTGAGATTTAGACCTGATAGAAGGGATTAAGACAACGATATCCTCGACCACTAGATACTTTCCTTTCTGTCGGGTTTTGAGATTTAGACCTGATAGAAGGGATTAAGACGTACCCAATCATGATAGACTTCCATTCTGCCCTCACTGGGAGTTTTGAGATTTAGACCTGATAGAAGGGATTAAGACACAGAGAATGGGAAGTATTCCCTTTGCCTTTGTTTCTCGTTTTGAGATTTAGACCTGATAGAAGGGATTAAGACAATCGGTTGGTGCGCTCCTTGGAGCGGGACTGATAGGCGTTTTGAGATTTAGACCTGATAGAAGGGATTAAGACACGTGAGCCCTCGGAATTGAGACTGCGGGTAATCCAAAAGTTTTGAGATTTAGACCTGATAGAAGGGATTAAGACCCATAAAGATTTTGTAGATTCACTTCCTTGCTGTTCTATGTTTTGAGATTTAGACCTGATAGAAGGGATTAAGACTTAACCCAGTAGGGCTAGAGAATATCATCCCTGTAAGTTTTGAGATTTAGACCTGATAGAAGGGATTAAGACTCCTTCACCTTGGTTCTTTTAATTATGAGGCCAGGCGTTTTGAGATTTAGACCTGATAGAAGGGATTAAGACCCTCTCGGGCCATGCCGTTCCGATGAAAATTGCCTTATATTTCAGTCAGATAGGCCACAAATGCAATTGATCTTGCGTCTTCACTTCACTGGAATGATTGACATATCGAAGTATTTTGTCACTTTTACGCTTAATTACACCCAATTCCTTCGCGATAGCCAGTTTTGGCATCTTTGCTTGGAAACATTGTGCTATAATGGGATTACAAAGGTACTGTATGACACATATTGCTGAGTGTTTAACATAAAAACATGGTGTTAAAGGAGGATAATCATGCTCACGGCCCTCGTATCTCTCTTGAGCGAACAAGTAGTTGCAGCAACGCTTTTTTGTAAAGCCGTAGGGCAGAACGGCGATCATCTCTATGTGATCACAACAAATAGGATGCAGACCGAAAAAAAACTTGACAGTTTTCTGACATCGTTAAATGCGTGTGGTTTACAATTCAATGTCCATAAGATCATTCTCCAAACAGAGGAAGACCTCGGCTCGGTTACGCGAAAATTAGGAGAAATTTGTTGGGATGAATACTCACGAATTCTTGTTGATATCACTTTAGGAACGAAAATAATGAGCATTGGCGTCTACTCATTCTTCAGCACTTACCAAAGAACTCCCGCAACAACTATTAAGCTCTATTATCAACCGCGGGGGCTCAACCAGCTTGTCGATGTCTATAACCATGACGAAATGAAAATAGCTTTGGGAACCATTTCGCTGCATAACTATCTCCAAGCCTATGGAGTCACACTACGCAGCCAAGAATGTAACCTAGTGAATACTTGCCAAAACACGAAATCCCTGTTTTCGGACGCTATCAAAAGTCCTGATAGATGGGCCAAGGCAACTAGACTATTTCAGGAACTGCGAAACGCAAAACGTCCAGTATTGCATGGCAACCGTTCAATTGCTCTCGATACAGAAAGCCTTGAAGAAATAATCCTTGGAGATGATGCCCATTGGGGCGACAGATATGGCGAGAGTGACATGCGATTAATGCAGAAAATCTGCCAGAACATCGGGTTTCCTCCTGAAGCTTTGACGAAAAAACACATTGCGTACTTGTCTGGTGGTTGGTTTGAAGAATGGATCTATGTTAGAACAATCGAAATAGTACCCCAACTTGATGAGGAACAGATAGGCTTAGGCGTTATTATCGAGACCGGCGAACAGGTCACCAATGAACTCGACGTTGCTCTCGTTGGGACACACAATTCATTTGTCTGTATAGAATGTAAGACTTCGCTGGATGCAGGGCCCCAACATGGAGACATTCTAAATGAAACAATATACAAACAGGCGGCGCTGCGGAAGAACTTCGGGCTTAATGCGGTATCGGTTTTGGCAGCGCTCAACACGATACCCCCCAACACTGCAAAGGCAAAACGCGCTGCCGATTTTGGGATTAAGATCCTCGACTTGCCAGTTCTATGTGATGAAACTAACTTTAGGAACGCCATCACAATAATAGCCAACAGATAGAATTTCCACTTTACAAGAATTAAAGTCGAGCCTTATAATGAGCTTATCAAAAAACAAGGATAACTTATGAATGTAGCAAGATATACAAACGTTGATACATTCAAGATTGAGGCAGAGTTTACAACTCCTGCACTGATCCATGGGGCAGACACCAGTAAAATAGAGCTTCGCTCCGCACCGATTAAGGCAGCACTGCGCTATTGGTGGAGAGTACTCTACGGAAGCGCCTATTTGCTTCGGGCCAATAATCCTGAAAAACTCTTCGAAAGGGAATCAGAGATCTTTGGTTCCACTAAAGGTGCTTCTCGAGTGAAACTTTTCCTTCTTTCGAACCAAACTCAGCTCAAAGACCAGCCTGTTGGTGATTTCTTAGCGCTTGGCAAAAACATCGAGGCCGTCCACGCTCATAATCGGCAAATCAATATTCTTCAGTACCTCTCCTACGGGACGCAGAGGCAAAATGATGGTACAGCTAGAGCCTTAACCACTGATTCACCATTTACTTTTCAACTGCATGTTGACAAGAAATATAGTGATCAAGTGTTTGCTGCACTCTATGCACTTTCATGCTTTGGAGGCTTAGGAGGAAAGGCAAGGAATGGTTTCGGTTCATTTCACATTATTTCTTGCGACAAGAACGGAACTGATAAAGTAAAACTAGACAAAGATTTACTGTGTGGAATCCCCAACTGGCTGCGACATGATCCCGCACCCTTCCCTGTTCTAAACCATGAAAGTCATATTTTCCAAACCAAGAGGAAGTTTACGAGCGTCGCTGACGCACTCAGCGAAGTCGGAGATTCCTACTATCATGCCCGCATGAATCTCGAAAATGCGCATTCGTATCTCAAACGGTTTGAGGTTTCTAGGCCAATAGTGCAGGCAACTACGATGAACCCCAGGTTATACCCAAGAGAGCGACGGACAAAGCCATTTCATCTCAAGGTGATAAAAGAAAATAAGAGCTATATTGGTCAAATCCTTGTACTGCCGACGTGTTACTCTCAGGAAGGAAATTGCCAAAATTACTTGCAAGCGGTTCACGATATGACTGAGTACTTTAGGAAGAGTATGAATGATGTAACCGATAGGATTCTTCCCATGCAAGGAAACAACAATGGCGCATGATAACGATGTAGAATATTGGCAGAACAAAATCCTCTTTTTCTTGCACGATCCGCCCGATAAGGCTCTTTCTATTCAAGGACATGAAGATCGGGCAAAGAGAATCTCAGAACTCCTTGTGCCATCCAAATCCCTCACCAAGGAAGAATACAGTGCCGCAGATAGAATAGCGGCCAGCCTTGCACGCGCAGCGCTTCCTGGTTATTCAAAAGACCCTAACAAAAATGGCGCAGTCGACCTGCAAAAGGATTCTTTAATTCTTACCCATCCATTGGTAAAAGCCCAAAGTCTGGTCCTTGAGCCTGGTAGAACCGGTGGAATTGCTGGCTGCACTGATGAAATAATCAACATTCTTAAAGATGATCTTGGGACTCCGGGTCAGGTACTTGCTCCAGACACCAAAGAAACGGCCTTCCCCCTTGGAGGCTATTATAGAGATGGTAATTCTGCTGAATGGTACAAGGTGCTTTATTTCTATCTCTTTTTCGCTTTTCGCAAGCGGCTACGACTAGAGAATGTAGGAGGACTTGGTGCGCTGTGGGATGTCCTGCCGGCAGACACCCGCATGCCTGATCATTCCATCTGGGAGCACTGTGGAATGACAGCCGCGCTCGGATCAATTTTAGGCAAGAATGTGAAAGGTGGAATTGCACTCTCTACATTTTCAATCACTCCAGTGCAGGGTTTCATTTCAGCTTCACGTAAACTAAGAGATGCATGGGTAAGTTCAGTGCTGCTGTCCTATCTCTCCTTTGTGGGAATGAGGACGATCATGGAGGAGCTAGGGCCAGATCACATTGTCTATCCTTCATTACAGGACCAATATCTGGTTGAGCAATGGATAGGAGAAAGATTTCATTTAAATCGATTCCTACAAGAAAATGAAGACATCAGCAAGAACATCGAGCTTTCCAAAACAATCGGTTCTTTCCCAAACAAGTTTGTTTTCTTGTGTGACGCTGCTGAGGCGTCAATGATCAACGATAAAATCGCAAAAGCAATCAAGGATGAGTGGGTAAGCCTTGCCGACTCAGTGAAGTCTTTTCTATGGGACAAAAGAGAACGGGCGCTCGGCAAAGTACCTGCTCAAAAAATATATGGGCATTTTGCCGATCTCTTCGATAAGGAGATATCGGATTACTGGAACTTTACTTGGGCTTCCAGCAAAATGTTTTCGATAGAAGACATTAACTCACTTCAGGCACTCATGGATCCTTCTATATGGGAAAGAGAACAAACTACAATAAGAGACTTTAATCGTATCAATGGTGACAAGGGCAAGAATCTTTCATTGCTCTACGGTACATCACATTCCTTTATTGGCAATATTCATGCTGCCCAAAAGCGAAGGCCTAACCAGTTGAGGCATGAACCGCAAGGCGAAAAGTGTCCGCTTTGTGGTGAGTTAGAGGTGCTCAATGACGCAGATATAGGCAAAGAACACCCGTCGCTCAATGCGTATAATGAAGCAGTAAGAGATTTCTGGAGCAGCATTCGTGAGCAAGTCGGAGGACATGGGCAAGAGGATAATTCAGAACTTGGAGAACATGAGCGGCTCTGTGCAGTCTGTGCAACAAAGCGATTCTTGCCGAGTGCATTGCAAGCCAACAAACGCAATTCGTTATTGGGTCAAATATTCGGGCGAGAGCAAAACAAATTCCCTTCTACGACAGAGATAGCGCTGAGCGGTTTTTTTAAGAAGCTTGAGCAGAAAAACATTCAAATGGCAGTTCAAGGTGACCCAAGGAACAAGCTCACTGATTATGTGCACAAGCACGAGCTAGATCAAAGGGACATTGATGACTTCGAAACAGATCCTGATATCTCTCCTGTCTTGGAACAGATAAGAAAGGAAGGGCTCACACTGGAAGAAGTAGATCGGTACTATGCGCTTCTTCTTATGGATGGCGACCATATGGGGGACCTCATCAATGGAGCGACAATTGAGGCAACGTGGAAGGATGTGCTCCATCCTGCGCTTCGAAATCGATTTGAGCAAGGTTTCTTTCCAGATTCTCCCCTACAGAACCATCTACACGAAAAGAGGACAACAAATCCATCGGTTCACGCTGCTGTTTCAGATGCACTCAATAGTTTTTCACGCTTTGTTGTGGCTCCAATCATAGAAAAGTATCCACCGTCTCGCCTGATCTATGCTGGCGGCGATGATGTTCTCGCTATAGTACCCACTGAGTATGTGCTCGAAGTCGCCAGTGCAATTCATGAGGCATATGGCTACTCTTTTGTGAAGTATAGAAATGAGGGGAATGACCAATATCTGCAGGCCCGCCAAATCGGCGATCATTTAACTTTTGAAGCGCTAAAAGATGTATCGAAGCTAGGTCTGCATCTTGGAAAACCAGAGATTCAAAAGGCTAATATGGTAATCACTGGCAAATCAGATCGTGGCATCTCGATATCCGCAGCCATCGTTATTGCACATCATAAAGAACCATTGCGCGAAGTGATACACGAAGCACATGAAGTATTGGATACAATTGCAAAGGAAAGAGCAGGAAGAGATACACTTGCGATTCGTCTGCACAAAAGAAACGGTGCATCGCGCGATCTGTGGTTCCAATGGGAACAGCAGAACTACTTTCTTGCACAAACTAAGCCAGAGACACTTTCCAAATCGCTGGCAGACGTAAAATTGGCGCTGGAAGAAGGCGCAATGAGTAGTCGGCTTGCCTATCGTATGGGAGAGCTTCAAGAGCAACTATTGCCTTTGTGGGCTTTGGATATTGATGAGCAAACCAGAAACGCTGCGGTGCTTAAGATACTAGAGTATGCAATTGCTCATTCCAATATCGATAGCGAACATCGACTTCAAGGAGATAAGGTCAAAGAGCTTGCAGCGCAGCTTGCTGGCCTTTGCATTATTGGCAATCCTCAAACTGAAGAGAACTGGTTCAATGCTGAAGCGCCGGTCATTGCACGGTTTCTTGCCTCGTCAGGATCTGAAGGAGCACAAATATGAACGCGTATGAATTTGTGCCGCTTGATTCCCTTTTTTTTAGGGGCAATGGCCCTATGGAAGCAGGTCAACTGCCTTCCATTTCACTATTTCCACCACCCCTGTCAGTCTTCTATGGCGCTATGCGGACCGCAGTGTTGCGTCAGAGGCAGATCAGTTTTTCGGACTACAATAATGGAAATATAGAAAACGACGTTGAACAGTGCATCGGAAAGGCCACCGATCCTTATCCGCCATACAGCATTGTTGCACTCCTCCTAAGGAAGAACAATACAATCTACGCACCAGCACCTTATACGTGGTACAGAAACAAAGGAGATGAGAATCGAAGCCATGGAGACACTACAAGAGTTTTCCAAGGATTCTTGCTGGATCAAAAGACTATTGATGATCGAGCAGTAAGCGTTTCATCTCAGCCAATATTCTGGATGAAAGGCAAAGAGCCGCAATCGCTCGGTGGCGCGTGGATCGCCTTAGATGTACTGCAGAAGAGCGTTTCAAAGGGTGGCTTTATTGAACTTAGAGAGAAGATCGATTTACTCAGTGAAGCCGATTTCCTAGATCGAGAAGACCGCGTGGGCATATCGCTTCTTGAGGCTGATACAGGCAAGCCAACAAGAAATGCACAAGAAGGCCAACTCTATGCGGCTGCCCATATACGGCTTCATGATGGTGTATCTTTAATAGTCGTAACCAACCGAGAAACAGGGCTTGATTACCAGGGGCTAGTGTTGCTCGGTGGAGAAAAACGAGTAAGCCGATATTGGAAAGTAGATTCCCCTTTACATGAGGCAGAGATAGAACTGCAGGGGCCAGACACAGAGCATTGGTATGAAGCACTTGTACCCCTCAAGGTCACGCAACAATTAGTCGATGCTTGTATAGCTTCACAAAAGCCTTATGCAACAGCTGGTTGGGATCTTGCAAGACACTTTCACAAAAAGACTACATACTGGCTTCCTGCTGGATCAGTGTTCAATACGTCAATCCAAAACCAGTATGCACAAGCAGCTGTCCCATTAAAGAATTCGCTTTAACAATTGAGGAGGAATGTCTATGAGTTTTGCCACTTCATTTACCCTTGCCTATGCAGTGACACCCTGCCATGCAGGAAATGGGTCATCGCTTGGGGTGATTGACCTGCCTATAGAGCGAGAGCGACATACTAATTGGCCAGTAGTTTTTAGTTCTGGCGTAAAAGGGGCTTTACGTGCACACGTTGCCAGTTCTGGGAAAATGGACAACGATACAATTAATGGTCTTTTTGGAGATAGCAATGCTACAAATGCAGGAACAGTGAGTTTTTCCGACCTCAAATTACTGGCGTTCCCTATGCGATCTGATGTAGCGCCTTTTATATGGATAACCTGCCCCGCAGTGTTAAAGCGCTTACAGCGGGATATCGAATTCTGTAACTTTCAAAATAATAATCTGCCTTTGACTCAGCAAGACAGAGAATTCATTTCATCGCTTTCAGTATTACAAGAGACAGACAAATTTATTAGCAGCGTAGCTCAAAGCGTAATTCAAGAAGATAAAATCCTTATCGAGGACATAGTCCTTACTAGGGAGAAAAGCCATTCGTCTAGCGCTGATCTAGCCTTTATCAAAACCTATTTCGAGAGCGTGAAAGATCGGCTTGCCATTGTGAGCGACTCAATATTCGACTATGCAGTTACCAATTGCACCGAAGTTGTTCCTCAAATAAAAATCGATCAAGAAAAAGGCACGGCAGCTGATGGTACTCTGCGCTATCAGGAAGAACTGCCGTCCGATACGCTCATGTATTGGATAACCACCTATCTAAATACTGTTGATGGAAAAGCCATGGAAGACAAAAACGCTCTCGAAAATGCAATAGGACAATTTGTTCAAATAGGTGGCGACTTGACCTGTGGCAGAGGAATCTTTCAAGTTTCAATACTTGGTAGCCCTACGTCAGAAGGAAAAATGCAATGAAAACAAGAGATCAAGAACGGGCAGCATTCGTTCTGGCAGAGATAGAAAAATCGTATCCTGATGGAATTCCCAAAGAACATGCGAATTATTTCGCTGGACTTCCCACCATGATTTTGGAAAATGGTCTTGGGCAGACCATGGTGTTTCTTCTGTCAAAAAGCAGAGATACACTTAGAGATAATAATAAATATTCCTTTTCTTATAGACTGCTACGTAAATACTTATTTTCTAATCTCAGTTCTAATGAACAAGACCGCTACCCAAATGACATAGAAACACTAAAAAGCCTGATCGATAAACCAATTCAAGAGTATTTTGAAGCACAACGCAAAGCAATTGCGGTAGCCACTTGGCTTAAGCGTTATGCGAAGGCCCTCGTTAGATCTGATGACAACCCCTCCAACAGCAATAAAGTTAAGGAGGGTTGATCCTATGATTCCCATTCCAAAAGAACAGCAGCAAATGCTGGCAAGAGGCCAAAACTTTGGGCTTATCTTTTCGCGCATGACATCATGGGATGACGCCCACGGTAGAGTTACTAAAGACAATGACGCTATGAATCAGATGGTACGATACGCCGATACTGCCTTGAATGATGCTACCAAGAAGCTATTGGAGACAAGGCATAGTGAGCAAAGGGATTATCTGAAGTTCGTCAAAAGACACGGCGATTGCACACTTGAACTCGAAGCAACACTCATATCACCATTTGTGACGGGACTTGGTTCAGGCCATGTGGCAGAGACAGGTTTTGTGCTCGATAGAAATCTTGGTGTACCCTATATTCGTGCAAGCAGTATTAAGGGCGTAATTCGGCTTGCCGCAAGTATTATAGAAGCGAATAGTCAAGATAGAATACCAGATTCGAAGCCTGTGCTGAAGCGTTTTTTTGGCTATACACCTTCCCCAAAAGAGCAGATTGACCAATCTTCTCCTGGGGAGGATGATGATACCGAAAGTAGCCGTGGCCAGATTGTGTTTCTTGACGCTTATCCGAAATCTTGCAGTAATATTATCGCATTGGACATAATGAATCCGCATTTTCCAGGCTACTATGAAAATAGTGAAAACAGAAAGTGGCCAGCGGAAGACCAAAACCCGAGACCTATAGCATTCCTTGCGGTCAAACCAGGTACCATTTTTGTATTCCGATGCTACTGGGAACCGATGCCAGGCAAATGCAAGGATGAAGTAGAAAAAATACATGAATACTTTAGAAAAGGCCTAGAGGAGCTTGGTCTTGGAGGCAAGAGTTCTATTGGCTACGGAAGGTTCAAGGTTAATGAAGGTCCCTCAGCAATCACTAATAGAGAATTATTACCAAAACCTGGTTCTTTTCCCCCTAAAGTGCCAGATATGCGGCAGTTAGATTATCTAAAAAAAGCCGAAGATGAAGAAGCGCGTAAAGCGCAGCAGCAAGAAGAAAATAAGCTAAAAGAACAACAAAAGCAGGAACAGAAAAAGCGTGAAGCCCAGGAGCAGCAAAAATCAGAACTTCAAGAAATGATTGATAGCATCAAAAATGCTAAAAATCTTCAAATGCTGAAACCTATCTGCGATAAATTTATAATGAAAAGCAAAGATTATAGAACTACTGAGCTTCTCCGATCGCTCAAAGAAAGGATTGAACAGCTTGGAGGCCCCGATAAAGGCACAAGAAATGCCTATAATTTCGCGAAAAACAAACTTAATAATAAATAACAGTTCTTATGCAGTTTAATTTCATTACTATCTAAGGAATAAATATGGACAAAACTCTTATATGTACAGTTGGTACTAGTTTCTTTAATGGAAATCTAGATAGAATTCCGAATCATGATGATCCATTATATCGTACCTATTCCCAAAAAGATTGGAAGGGACTTGCTCAAAGAATGCTCCAAATCGAGCCTCACGAGCGAATGCTCGGTGCGGAGATCAACACCATCGAACTTATTCTCGAAAGCATGGAGAAAAAAGGTGATAGACTAGAGCGCATAATTTTTCTTGTTTCTGACACTGAAGATGGCAGGAATACGGGAATTGTGCTTAAGGAATATTTTGAACAGCGCGCGAAGCGAGATAGGCGCCTCGCGATTCTCCGCGTTCAACATTGGACAGTAGACGACCTTCAGCCGCAAGAGCCTGAGCGCTTTAAGAAGTCTGGCTTACTCAACCTCGTGCGCTGTATTGCAAAGGGAATTAAAGAGGCAGGAGGAGCATCCAAGGTTTTTATCGATGCGACAGGGGGGTATAAGGCGCAAATTGCGATTGCGGTTATGTTCGGCCAAGCGCTTGGCGTAGATGTGATCTACAAACATGAATCATTTGGAAATATAATAGATTTCCCACCAATGCCCGTGAGTCTTGATTTTCATTACTTTGAATTATATAACGACCTTTTCAATCGATTTTATCTCATTGCTTTTGAAACGATTCCTTTCGAAGACCTGGCGCAATATTTTGGTGATAATATCCTTGATTACAACGATCTTCAAAAAAATGCAGATTTTTCCAATATCAAGCTTTTCTTTGAAGCAGAACAGATCAATGGAAAGTATTTTTTTAGCATTAATCATGCGGGACTTATCTATATAGAAGCAGCTCAGCAAAGAGGCATGCAGTTTGTAGCTACATTTGCTCTACCACCAGCTTCCTCTAAACGTACGCCACCTAAGTTTACCGATGATCATTTCCCGAAAGGCTTCAGAGAATACGTAACTAAAATCTGGGGAGCCGAGCCTTGGATCGATACCATCAAAAGCCTTCCTTATGATAAGCAGCGAGGGATCATTGAACGAGGTTTCTATATTGAAAGATGCGATGGTACATCCATGATCGTTGGTACTTATCGCGATACAAAACACTTCGGTGCGCGATTTAATATTCAATGCGACCGGCTCGACAATATTGCAAAAATCTATGCAGCGACAATGTAC
>Ga0208196_1002580_pt1 | contig 16511 bp, 17 predicted proteins | sample AD_JPNNA7_MetaG_FD_184443 | JGI IMG/M metagenome (GOLD analysis project Ga0208196, IMG submission 184443) | Active sludge microbial communities of municipal wastewater-treating anaerobic digesters from Japan - AD_JPNNA7_MetaG (SPAdes) (version 2) | ecosystem: Engineered > Bioreactor > Anaerobic...
CCTTTTTGTCATCGAAAAATGACACCCCTTTGTTCATGACTGCTCGATTTCTGTCTCCTGGATCAGCCCGGCCTTGACCTTTTCCTTGAGCCTGTAAGAGTTTCCCTTGATGTTGATCGTCGTCGAGTGGTGAAGGATCCGATCCAGGATGGCCGTTGCGATGACCCGGTCGCCAAAGATCTCGTTCCACTGGCCGAAGCTTATGTTCTAGGTCAGGATCAACGCCCCCTTTTCGTAGCGCCGCGAGATGAGCTGGAAGAACAGACGGGCGCCGTGGCGGTCGATGGTGACGTATCCGATCTCGTCAATGATCAGGAGCTTGGCCTGGCAGTAAAACTTGAGCCGCTCCTCGATGCGTTTTTCGGTATAGGCCATTGTCAGCTACGCGATGATTGGCATGACCTGTGTGAAGTAGGTCCTATAGCCCAATGCGTAATTAATTATGTCGTAGTGTATAATTACCTATAATTATTGTTTTAAAAGCTGATAAATGAAACACAGTTATGTTAAATAATAAAATGTATATTGCTATATTTACTAATAATACCATTGTATTCATATCACCTTTAACATATTTTACATTGTTTATAATAAATAGTATAACTGATGATAAAATAAATGGCAAATAGAGAATGAAGAGTTCCTTTATTTGCGCATGAATTGCCATTCCCATTAGTTTGTAGACTTCTAACCATATAGTTGTTGTTAATAAGAATGCAGAAAGACTCGAACCTAATGCCAGTCCCGTTATACCAAATCCATAATTAATTAATAACATGTTTAATGTTATATTGCATATTAAACATAATAGTATATATTTATATAGCTTATTTTGCTTATCTACAGCCACTAAGTAATTTGTCCCAATTCTAATCATAGCGATAAAATATGCACCGAATACTAGTATCTGACCAGCCAGCATGCCTGAAGCATACTTCGGTAATAAACTACAATATATTATTGGTATGCTTAAATATATAACGCCTATCATTTGAGGTACGAACACACTTATTACCCTAGCGGGTAATATTACTAATTTCATCAGTTCATCAGAACTAGATCCTGCCCCTGCTTTTTCGTTTATCTTAGGCGAGATTACTCGACCTATCGCTGCTGGCAACATAATGATAAGTGATTGAATTGATACTCCCAGACCGTAAATTCCTGTTTCAGATGGACCTAGAAATCTAATCGATAATATCCTGTCAATTGATCCTTGCAAAATAAATGTCCACCAGAATAATGTTATTGGCATACCAATTTTAATTAATTTAATTACATTCGTAATATTTGAATGTATGCGTACTTTACCCCATTTTTTATTATTCCAATATAATGACATCATGCATAATAACGACTCATTAATAATTGCGCCTCTTACCGCGCCATTTAGACTCCACATATATGTGAATGGGACGACAATTAATATCATCCCCATCGCGCGCATTGATTCTAATATTGAGACTGCTTGAAAAAATTGGTGTGCTGCCATTCTGTAATAATTGTAGGACGATATCAATCCTATTGATGATGTAACTGTCATCATTGTTACATATAGTTTTAATGTGTTATCAGATATAAAATAAGTAAATATGAGACCGCTTAATGTTAATGTAATGCTACCTAACAAAATTACAACAAATGAATTTTCTTCCACCGCATTTGCATTAATTCTATCTTTGCTTCCGTAATAGAAAGGATACAATTTCATTAATGATTCCAAAACCCCAAAAGTAAATAAACCAGAATAGGCGTATATCAGTAATAATGAAATCCATACGCCGTAATTTGCCGGCTCGAGATATTTTGCAATGAGAAAGGCAGATATTGCACCTAATATTTTTACAATTATTGCCGCGCCAGATAGATATGATACGTTTTTTATTATATTTTGCATTCTATTTATTATAATTCATTCTTGTAGAAAGTCTAGCAAGATTACGTCTCACGTCGCTCCACTTGATTTCTTTTAATAAATCGCATGGTGTCATCTTACTCATTTTTTTTACTGCCAGATAGAAATCTTCCATGTTTAGTTGCTTTTTTCGTTTCATTACGTAGTCATTCCAAAATAATTCATATTCTAGAGGATCAATTTTTATATTTCTCGACAGTGAAGTAATTATATCAACAAATTTCCTTTCCATTTCACCATCATAAATAAGCAATCTCATTTTGCTATCCAGGAATCCTCCTTTTATATCGTACATTATTTGCCCTTTGCAATTCAGTCTTGCTATGAGAATCATAAATTTTCTTTCGACTGTCCTTGACAGCCTGAGCCTTCCGTTTTGCATCCTGTAGTCTGGAAAAAAGAAATTTCCCAAACTGTAGGCAATCAAAGAATATTTATAGTATTCAATACCTTGGATTGTATGCGGATGGTGACCAATAATCAAATCCGCACCAGCATCGGCTAGTGCCCTGGCGATTCTCACCTGGTCTGGACTTGGGTATTCATAATACTCATGACCCCAATGAAGCGACACACATATGATATCCGCTTTACGCTTGATATTTCGTATACAGTCGACGGTATGATCAAGATCCAGATAAGTGGCACACCCGGCACTATTATGCCCTGCTATGATCGCACGTATGTGCGGTTCATTGCTTGTGTAAGCCACAAACGCAATACGTTTATCTCCTTCTGTAATGATGATCTCACGGTTCGCTTCGTCAATATTGTATCCTGCCCCCATGTAGGGAATGCCATTTTCTTTTAGTACATTTATAGTCTGTCTCAGCCCTTGTTCGCCGAAGTCCATGATATGATTATTTGCAAGATTAACTATGCACTTCTTATGCTGCTTCAGATACTCTAATATTTTGACATGATTGCATAATATTGCCATTACATCTCCACGCGTTTTCGTCCCTGAATGTATCGGTCCCTCAAGATTAACGACACATATACCAGCTCTGCTTGTAATTCGAAGCGTATCCACAAATGGCGAAAGCAGACTTGTCCCTACTTTTTCTGCTCGAGTAACGAACTCGCCACCTAAGAACAGATCACCAGTAAATGCTATTTCCATTTTCCTGCAAATTTCGAGATTCGTCACGAGGGAATGAAAGGCTTTTTTCTATTCAAGCTCCAACGGATCATAGTTCCGTATTTTTTTATGAGTCTATCGTCATTTTGCGTTCTATCACGACCCAGCAGATTTGTAATGAAATTCATCAGAAACAGTATGAGCATTCTAGCACAAGAGCCAGTGAATATGACTGCCTTGTACGTGATTTCGCCCCAATTGCCGTGATATTTCTTCATCAGCTTCGAGACAGAATCGCACATCATTAAGGTGGAAAAGTCGCTTTCTGATTTCTTGCTTGCACCGCCACATAAATGAATAATTGCTACATCGCTCATGTAATAGAGCTTCCAGCCTGCCTCGGCGATTCGACGTGAGAGATCGACATCCTCCCCGTACATAAAGAACCTCTCGTCGAACCATCCTACTTCGTCTAGTACGGCAGATCTTACAAGCAAGCAACCACCATATAGCTTATTTACATATCCGCTTTGATTTGGATCATGATATGGTATGAAGCCATTTAGATATTTGCTTGTGCCTTTCGTCACAAACAGCATTTTAATCAGCTCTGTCATGGGCGACGGAAACCACTGGAGTCCCAGTGGCTGAACATCTCCGCTGGGATATATCATCTTACAACTCAGCGCACCTATGGCCGGATGACTTTCCATAAAGTTCGTCATTTTCTCAATTGCCCCATCCATTAGTATTGTGTCCGGGTTCAGGAAGAGCACGTAATCACCAACGACATGACCCTTCCCCAGGTTGTTAGCCTTGCCGAAGCCTAGGTTACCCCCCGAATTGATCAGAGTTACTTCTGGATATTCACTAGACACCATTTCTCCGCTTCCGTCTTTCGAGTCATTGTCCACTACGATAATTTTCGCATGTATTCCGCTATCCTTACAAATGATTGAACGCAGGCAATTACGAAGCAGTTCCTTCGTATTCCAATTTACAATAATTATTGTTATTTCTGCCGTCATTGATCCGTTCAAATACTGCTTTCTATTTATGAAATAATTTAAGGTAATTGATCCCGTTTTGGCACCTGTGTTAAGGGTGCCGCATGGACTTAGACACTTACTACAAGCTGATTTCAAGCGAAGCGAGAGCCCGAAGATATTTGTTGGGAAAATGCTTCAAAAACCATCAGCGCTTTTGCCCTCGCTGCCGCTGCCGAAAGCTCTATCGATTACAAGAAGGCCGTTACCGTTGTTCCCGATGCGGCTACACCTTTCGGGACTTCTCCGGACGATGGATCAACCGGGGACGATTGACCGCCGTGCAGTGGCTGTCGATCGTCAAACTCTTTGAACTGGAACTGTCGGTTCGCAAAATGGCCCTTCAGCTGGGGTTATCGTACCGGGCCGTCTATGGGGCCGTCAGTACGATCCGCGCGGCGATCCTGGGTCATGCCGAGAATGCCTTCCTGAGTGGTGAGGTCGAACTCGACGAGGCCTACTTCGGCGGCCGACGCAAAGGCAACCGCGGTCGTGGGGCGGCCGGGAAAGTGCCTGTATTCGGCATTCTCGAGCGCCAGGGCCGGGTTCACGTCACGGTTGTCCCCAATGTCTCGGCGGCCACCTTGCTGCAGCTGACCGTCAAAAAGGTTCGTCGAGGCAGCATCGTCTATACGGACCGATTCGCAAGTTACGACAGCCTGATGTTTTGCGGTTATCGGCACCTGAAGGTCGATCACCAGAAGATCTTCTCTTCGGGCAAGGTCTACATCAACGGCCTGGAGGGATTCTGGAGTTGGGCCAAGGAGAGACTCATCAAACATCATGGGGTCTCCAAGACTCACTTCCCTCTGTATCTCAAAGAACTGGAGTTCCGGTACAATCATCGCAACGAGGATCTCTTTGATCTGATCACGAATTACCTCTGCGATCTTGTGCCAGAACGGGACTAATTACCTAATTTAAAACACAGCTGTCCAAAATAACCTGAAACGGAGTCATCGACCCCTATAGAATCAGGCTTTTGGACGGGTTCTTTGACAGTATCGAGATCAGGTTGCCCTCTTCTTTTTTTGCTTCGGTCAGGATGCTGTCCAATTCAGCTCCATCTGCTCCTGCAGGGGAATGACCGGCGGCGGCTCATAGGGTGCATCGAGCCAGACCCACAAGTCCCGGTAGGTAAAGAGGTTGTATCGCAGCATCGCGACCAGGTTCGACAGCGACCATCGGAACTGCGAGCGGTGCTTGAGGTACTTCAGCACGAGGATCGCGATCAATGCTGTCCAAATCTGGATCAAGAGCGCATTGGCTGACGTCCCCACAAAGGTCTTGATCTTCAGGTTCTGCTTGATCGTCTTGAAAAAGATCTCAATCTGCCAGCGGTCCTTGTAGATGGCCGCAATCGTCGTCGCCCCGAAGGCCAGGTGATTGGTCAGCAGCACGATGACCTGTTCGTTCTCGGCATCCCAGACCTCCAGCCGTCTCAGGGGGACGGGATACTTTCTATGAGAGTAGAACCCTTCGAGCTCAATGATCTGATCGCTCAGGATGTTCCGGTTGTTCGGGATCGCCCGTTCCTCCACGATCCGGTAATGGGCATTGCCCTTCTGGCGGGTCACGAAGAAAACCCCGCCCCGGTTCCAGGACCCGAAAAGGTCAAAATCGTCATAGCCCCGGTCCACGACCACGATCGAGCCGGCCGGGAAGTTCAGCGTCCGGGCAATCCGGATCTCGTGGATCTTCCCGGTCGTGATGCGGGCAAACACGGGCAGATAGCCCTCATGATCCAGCAGCAGGTGAAGCTTCACGGCCCCTTTGGTCCGTCGGTACTTCGCCCAATCAAACAGGGAGGCGCACAGCGGGATGAGCGAGGCATCGAGGCTGAAGAGCCGGTTCTTGAACCGGAACTTCCGCTTGCCGTACTCCAGTTGCCGGCAGCGGCCCAGAAGATGATAAAACAGCTTCTCGTAGAGCTGCCAGGGCCGATGCTCATTGGCGTAGGCCAGGGTGGAGCGCTTGGGAGCTTCCTGAATGCCCAGATGCCTGGCTTTGCCGAAACAACTGGCCAACCCGCCGCAGATCTCCCGAAGGGAGTTGGCTTGACCCAACTGACAGAACATCATGGCCACGAACTGCTCCCAGCAACTGAACCCCTTGGCCCCTCGATCGGCGCGGGTGGCCTCCACGGCTTCAAAGAACTCGCGTCTCGGAAATAGGTGTAGAATTTGACCGAAAATGCTGCTAAATCGGTTCACGAGGGTGCCTCCTTTCAGGATTGAAGAATTTCTTGTGGCAAAGAAATCTCTACCTGATCGTGTGCACCCTTTTCAATTACGAAAACCTATTTTGGACAGGTGTGAATTTAAAAGAAGCTTTACACAGACCAAAAAGTCTGATTTTCTGGCCATGCGCATATATTCTAAATTTTGTTTTCCCTAAAGATTTCATCTGTGAAATGTTCCATGTTTCCGTGTCTATAAATGCGCGCTTATACCCCTTCTCTTTCAAAGCATAAAGAATTCCATCAAGAAATATTGCATTGATTCCCTGTCCGCGATGTTCCTCCAGCACCTCGTTGTCAAACAAATATACGTCATCATCATTTAGTTGAAAGAAATATGGTTTCGGCGTATCACCATACATTGCCCATACAAACGCGACTATGTTCGAATCTCTTCTTGCATACCATAACTCAGCTTTTCTTCTGAATCTTTCTCCTGCTTCCTCAGCAATTATGCGCGGATCGCGAAAACTGCTGAGCTGCTTCAATACATCTATTGTTTTCGATTCCCCGTCCGCGCAACTCTGCAATGATAGACCCATCCCGTAGGACACTGGCCATTCGAGAGATTCTAAATCGACTATATATATTAGGAATTCGGAATTTAGTAAATCCCTTTTTGTAATTTCCAGCGAGTGAAACAGTGCATGCAAAACGCCATGCTTACGCCTGTAGTTGCTGAATCGTATGAAAATATTTCTGATGGTCACTTTGCTTATTTTCTAATCAGTGGCGAAATTTTTCTCCCAGAAGCACTACGATCTTGCTTATGCTGCTTTCTGAATATTCATATTGCCCAATGTGGGATACATCCATGCCATTCATACCGGCCTTGAAATTGTATACTCCCGGATTTTTATCCGGATTAATGCCGCCGAGATCGTAATATTTACAGCCCTTATCTTTGAGCCAATCAATCAGCCGCCAGTGCAGAAGGTATGATCCTTTCATATTTAAGCCTTTGTTTCCTGTTGCACCCAAAATGTAAATACCTGCAGACCCAATAGCCGTAACAATTGTGCATGCTATCGACTCACCCTCATTTTCGCATATCGCAATCTTCATTTTTAGATGCTCTGGCAAATCCTTTTGGATGAGTCCAAACTCGTCATAATTTACGCCTGGAATGTACTCTTTTCTGTCCTCCATTTCTTTCTGAAGATTTTGAAAAATCTGATAAAGATCATCCGAAGTGCCTACGACCAACTTTAAATTATTCTTTTCCGCCCCACTTAACTTATTCCTCCATTTCGGATTCAACTTTCTCCTTAACTCGTCCATCGACGGCGTTATGTCGACTAACAAGGTCCGGTAATTCGGCAAATCTTCATTTCGAATGAATTTTTCAGACTGCATTATTTCGGGGAATATATTACCTTGAAAATCATACACATTTGGAAATACCCTCAACAATAGTCCGCGTTGATGTGCATATTCCTCTTTCAATGCTGACAATATTTTCTTGAACTTTTCATTTTCCACCGCTGATCCCTTTTTCATCCATAATGGTCCCCATGGCACATATGCAATACCCGCTTTAATGCCGGGTATTTTCTTTATCGTTGCTTGGGCTAGACCCACGATTTCGTCGTTGCATTTCAAAACAAGGTGGCTGAGATTTTCCTCACCCCACCTAACTGCCCCGTATGACCATGTCTGGTAGATAGTCGCATCATCGAACTCCGGAAGAATGGCTTCCCATTCCTTCTTTGTTATCTTGTCGACTTCCACCGTGTACTTCTGCGATAATTCCATTGTTTCTTTCATGTCTATCTCTTTGCTTTTAGTATTTGCTGATGAGTGATTTCCACTTAGCAACTGCTATGAGCCATCTATAGGAGCTCTTCATTTTTAGAATAAATTCCATATCCCAGTCATCCAAGCCGACACTGAATCGCCCGTTTACATAGCCTTCTAATGACGCGACCCTCGGTTCTATAGAGTAGGTCCTCATATAACCAGCCTCCTTCGCATAAGTTACGTGCGTCCGGCTGTACTTCCCGTAAGGATAACTGAATGCCAATATTTCAACATTCAGCATTTTCTCCAGCATATTTTTTGATTCAGCTATCTCCCGCCGTGCGTCATTTTCATCAATTGTTGTAAGGTCTTTGTGACTGACGCTGTGTGAGCCTATTTCGGCAAGTTCCATCTTGGATATTTCAAGCAGCTGTTCGACAGACATAAGCCGCTCTTCCCTGTATTCTGCCCTGTTCTTGATCCAGTCCGCCTGCCTGCCGACATACCCGGAAGTCACGAATATTGTAAAGGGAATGCCTCTTGCAACGAGTTCGGGTACGGCATTCCTATATACATTTTCTATTCCGTCGTCGAATGTTATAGATACCGCTGACTTGCTCGTATTTATGTTACCGGTCAGCATGATCGGTTCTGCATGGCGCTTTACCATGTCCATTTGGTGTGAGAATTTATCACGCTTTTCATCGGGGATGGAATGATAGTAAAGGATAACGTGCCGCCTCGTATTACCCGAACTTAGGCATTTCCTGAGTCCGTCTGCGACACGATCCGATATGTACACTATGATACTGATACTTAATTTGAGTAAGCGTACTATCACGTCCTCTGCATCAGCCACATCTTTACAGTCAATAGACGAAGGAACAGTTTTAAATTCGCTTCGTTAGAATGTTCCATTATTGTCTTTTCGTAAGGATTGTAACCAATGAGCCTTATGAACAGCTCTTCCGTTATGTCCTTTTCACACAGCCATAAATTTTTTATAGTTTTACTGTTCCGGATGTAAAAATACCAGTTTGGCCATGATTCGTCTGTGGCTATGCTGTGCTTCCTCCTGTTGATCTTAGTACGGACAGACTTTAAAAGTTCATGCACCATGACGCTTGTGCGACCAGCATTCACTTTCGCGCCCGTATTTATGTTCGTAATTTTCGATATCCGTTCACCGCAAAGCAGGGACACCGCTTTTGAGTACATGGACGTGTTCAGCTTGAAAGCGGGTGGTATCATTAGATACGCCTCTATGATGTCGTTATCCACAATGGGAAGAAACCACCCCATAACTCGCTGTGGAATAAGCGTTTCCATGTTGTCTGGTTCAGTATACAATGGGAATAGGCGTCTTTTCTCGATCTCGAGCCTGCCTCTGTCGCTTTCATCTTTTTTCAGCTCATCCGGAAAAAGGGCATCCTGGCGTATTTTCACCGCACTTGAGTATTCGGTGTCAAACCAGAAAAACGGCATGTAATTGTCATATCGGAAGCTTGCAAATTTCTCCGTCCTCAGTAACTTGTTCCGTTTTTTATTTAAAACAAGGCTTTTAAAAAGATAATCGCAGTAGAAGCCTGCGATTATATTGTCTATTCCGAGACTGCGAAATACGTCCCGGAATCCTAGGTAATGGTTGCTGCCGAAATCCCCCATGGCCCCTGAGATTCTCACACCCATTTGTGCATTGTCGCCGTAATGCTCGAACGACCGCTTCACCGGTATGAATTCAACGCCAGATGCGTCGGCAATTTCTCTCGCTATCCGATACTCGCTATTCTCTTCATCGTAGAAACAGAAGGTGCATATATTTTTCTTGTCGTTTGCAGCACATAACAAAGCACGAGAATCCAGTCCACCGCTCAGGGATATGCCAGTCCGCCCAAACATCGGCATGGTCCGCCTGTCGATCGCTTTTCTGAACGCAATAGCCAGCTCTTTCGCCAAGTCCCACTCGGAAGCCCCATGTTCGATATAGAATTCGAAATTAAAATATTTTCTTCCGCCCTCATATCTGGGTATTTCCGAACGAACGTCATATGTATGAATCGATCCGTAATCCAGGGCTTTGACATCCTCATAATACGTATTCGGATAAGACACTTTTCCAGTAACAAGAAACTCCGTTAATGAGATGAGGTCCCACTTTTCTGTATTGCCATTTATTCTCGCAAGCGAATCTGGGTGGGAACCGACAACAAAACCACGATCCTTCGTTTGTATTCTGTAGCAGGGGTACAACCCGCAACGGTCATTGATTAAATACAAATTTCCAACATTTTGATCGTAAAGTATCACTGCAAAGCTGCCGTTCAGTTCTTCCAGCGCCTTCAATCCACCATCTCGATACAGTCTGTATATAGCTTTGCATGCAAGACCGCCTTCACCGGGCATTTTCCTTGCATTCTCCCACTCCTTTTCGTTCAGGGCAATCCTTCCAGCTAATGCGACAGAGACGAGACCGTCACTCGATTTATATGGTCCCCATATATCCCAAGAATCTACTCTACCTATATATAAAGTAAATAATTTTTCCTCTATGACTTCGACTTTCGTATCTCCAAAATAATTTATTAATGATCCAGCGTTATTACTACACCTGAAACTGCTCCGTCTCATATCAATTATGAAATCACTCATAACGTATTCCTTATAGATCTCCTAACTCGAATGCTTACATCGTATATTTGTCTGCGCATAATGTTTATCCAAAAGCATTGAAATCATCGACAACAGCAATAGCCAGGCAACGATAACTTGATCATAATATGATACTGATAAAAACGATGCTAGATGTACAATTAGAGTTGCATTAATCGTCCATATCAAATATTGCTGTGCTGGCTGACATGCACTGAATTGCTTTAATGTACTACCAATTGTTCTTATACATAACACTATAATTAGAATGAATAGGGTCAAAGTGAGCAGTCCGCCATTAACTCCTTGTGCTACATAATGATTGGTAATATCTGCAAATACCCTATCATTACTGTCAGTGAGATAAAATGGCATCCATTTTGCCGATTCTTTAGTGCCCAGCAACCACCATTCGCCAAAATGCTCGATAAATTGCTCTATTAAATAAGATCTATACCATCCGGATCCACCTGTAATTCCAGCAATGCGGTCGATAATATAATATATTGGGGCTTTCATAATTACGCCCAATATAACCACCAATCCTAACGAACTCCACACTATATATTTCATGTATGCCCTATAACGCCATAGGCCTAACCAAGCAAGCCCTGTTATGTACGCCATTAACGGACCGCTTGATGATGACGTAACTACTATAATAGTAGAAGAAACAATGCCTATTACGGAAATTATTTTTTTTCCTTTCTGCCGCCACAGTGCACTAAATAATGGAAGCATAGATGCGCCGAATGAACCTGCCAATATCGGATGCTGAAATGCTCCTCGACACCGTATTCTCCCATCCCTAATCTCTCCATGTTCAGGAACGCCGCCGAAATATGAAAACATATTTATATTTGTATTGTATTCATATAGCATGAATATCGCTAACGGTAGTATCAATATTGCCATAATGCTAAATATATTAACAATGTCGTCTATGCCTTTAATCAAACATCTGAATAAGAAATATAATCCTGTTACATCGTATACGAATCCGACTTTATAGACGAATGCCTGCGTCGTCTGGTATAGTAATGAATAAGTAATTAGGCTTGCAAATACCCATAGAATGAAGATCTTATCAATTATATTTAATTGGAGAAGTCTCCATTCTCCACGCAGAAATAATCGTAACCATCCAAATATAATGATGATTCTTATAGGATATAAATTAAAGTTGGCAAGAATTAATTGTTGTCCCTGTGTAAGATAAGCCATTACGCATAATACGGGTATAGTAGCATAACGACGTGGCAGACATACTATGAATGCTGATGATAATATTAGTATCAGCATTCCAAGTGCGTTTATTGAACTTATATCGATAATAATCAACTCCTCTCGTTATATAAAGAATAGGGCTTTCTTCATTATAACTAGCATGTTCAATCATCTACCACTTATCAACGTACTTTTCTGATCTGTTGCGATAATGGAATATGATTGCCTACGTATTCTTAAATATACACTTCGACTAATTCACCACGTATACAAATAATTAGTGTGCCTTTTCAACAATAAGAATATATTCTCTCCTTATTTCAAAATTGAGGATCGAAAAGTAAGCTTACGCAGTTGTTGACGACGAAGATATGCAATTAGTGCTTTGTCATCTACTTGTGAAACGCCCTTCAGATATCCACTCAGAAAACCATAAAAAAGGCCGATAGAGCATACAAAATAAGGCTTTCTTGAAATGTTTTTTATGCACTTTATAAATTGATATGCTGGATGATAGCCACATATGTAGTCACATAAACCATTCTTAATAGCGTCTCTCCACCTACCTTCAGCACCTCCGGTATAACGATGGTGCCGTAATTGCAACTCGGGAAAACTTCTCGTCTCCCATCCAAGCATGTTAGCCTTGATCTCATCTAGAACATCCCATCCTGGTGCCTTGAGCAAACCGCCTATTGCTTCCCAGCAGGCACGCTTATAGATCTTTGTTGCACCACGGACATGATACAGAGGTTGCTTTTCCAGTTCGAGATACACCCCCCTCTTGTGATAAATTCCACCGCCTGTAATTCCAAGTCTATGGTTTTCTTCAAACTTTATGAAGCACTGTTCGAAATAATTTTTTTCGAAGCTTAAATCTCCGTCCAACTTTACAATATATTCCCAGTTGTTTTTCGACTGTGCTTCGTAACCATCGTAAAAAGCTTCAATAACTCCTCCGCCGGCTTTTCGGAAACCCCTGTTAGACCTATGAACGCACCTGATCCAAGAGTAGACTTTTGCGTACTTATCAATGATATCGCCCGTACTGTCAGTTGATCCATCATTTACTATGATCCATTCAAAAGGTCTGACAGTCTGCGAAATAACGGACTCGATCGTATATCTTATGTACTTGGCTTCGTCACGAACTGGACTGATAATAATGTAATTTGTATTCATACAAATATGCATTCTTATATCAAGCTTTATGATTTATGAAATAGTAGAATATGGTAGCTCCAAATTCAACCGGACTCTCTCCAACTGGAAACATGTTATGAAACCCGGGACTTCGGGAGACAGTTTTGGTATGTTGTGCCATTCAGTTCTCCGGGGGTCACGTCATGACACAAGCGCAGAGGGATATTACCCGGAAGCTGCGAGTTTTTTCTTCCGCCCAGCAGATCGGCAATGTATCAAAGGCCTGCAGGTACTTCAGCGTTGGCCGACAGAGCTTTTATGAATGGAAAAAGGCCTATGCGGAGAAGGGGGAGGCGGGGCTCATCAACAGCAAACCCTGCCCCAGGAATCCCGCCCTGCGAAGGCCGCCCGCGATAGAAGAGAAGGTCCTGCACCTGCGCAGAACTTACCATCTCGCACAGACACGCATCTCCTAGCACTATTATGGAAGCAAGATATCGTCCAGTTGTGTCTATCTCATCCTGGTGCGTCATGGAATGAACCCTTGCCGAGGAACGCCAAAAAACGCGCTGTACAGACCCACCGTTACGAGAAACAGGTGCCTGGCCATCATATCCAGGTTGATGTGAAGTTCCTCCGATTTGAAGGCCCGGACGGAAAGAAGATCCGTCGATTCCGATACACGGCCATTGATGATGCCACACGCGTAAGAGCCTTGCAGATCTATCGAAAGCACACGCAGGAGAAAGCCATCCGGTTCGTTGATTACGTCTTGTCAAAGTTCCCGTTCCGGATCCATACCGTTCGCACCGACAACGGCCACGCTTTCCAGGCATAGTTCCATCGGCATTTCGCTGATTTGGGCATTCATCACGTCTACATCACGCCTCGGACGCCGCGGCTCAATGGCAACGTCGAACGCTCTCACGGCACCGATGAAACGGAATTCTATCAGTGCTGAGCTACAAAGACGATGTGAATCTGAATCAGAAATTGATGCAGTGGGAGGCTTTTATAATCTCCATCGACCGCATAGGGACCTGAAAGGAAAGACTCCTTATGAGGTCCTTAGAGACCGCCTCAGTGCGTAATCTCGCTGTCGCCCGAAGTGGTGAGTATCACAAATTATAATTTATCGGCAAACGCGTAAAGCAACCAACCGAGATGATAGGAGCGGCACTCAAACAAAACTCTTAATTTATCATGGTCCGCGCTCGGTTTATGTCCAAGGGTAGCCCTAAGCAAATCGACATCCCGCCTTCGCTTACCCATCCATATGCAGCGCCAAATCATGTTGTGCTTGCGGTCTATCATATTGAATTTTAATTCATTATTTCCATAAATCCAAGTTAGACCCTTTTCAATGTTACGGCTGTAATCTGAGCGGATTATCTGCTGGACTGCATACAGTGCCATAGGCGCCATTCCATCTTGGTGGACAGAATATACAGGGTAGTGCCCAGCAACTTTACCGTTATCGGCATTATAATACCACCACCATTGCCCTTTTTCTCCCTGCAATTCACAGATTCTATCGGCACAGGCTTTTGCCATTTTCGCCGCGTCACTATTTCCAAATGCCGTTGAGTAAATTGAAAGAGCGTATATGGGATAGACTTGGTCTGCGAATACACCAATGTGTCCCCTGATCTTTCCCGTAAGGGTATTTTTCCCCTCGTGCCGAAATATACCGGATTCTGCGTAATTTTCACAGATATACTGGAATGTATTTCTTGCCAGTTCGTCGATGAATAGAGGATAGTTAGTACTAGCCAACTTCGCGTAAGAAAGACCCGTCAGGAGCCACGAAAGTTCAGTTGTTTTTCGAGATCGTGCATCGCTGAAACGACTCAACAATGTTTCTGGACTAAGTATCTCAAATACCTCCGCTAATCTCCGCGGATGAGCAAGAGAAGTTAGCCATAAAATCAGACCTGCATCTCCAGCAGAGGATAGATCACCAACCGATTTAATTTGTGATGACAAAAGAGCGTCTATGTTAAATTTGTCTATACCGCGAGCTTGCCGTAGTTTCTGTAATCCGAGAAGTGATATTAGGGTATACCGATATGAATCGCCGTCTCTAACCACACAACCGTTCTTCAAGATCATTCTGTTGCAGAAACGCTCCGTTGCGCGATCGAGCATCGACTCAAGCCCGTTCTGTGATAGTTCAACCAAATTGGATAACTGTTCCGTGTCGAAAACAAGCATTCTAGATTCCTTCATCTCATTAACCAGATTAACCACATCTGTGCGCATTGCGATTTCGCACACAATTTATGCTTTTCCGACTTTGTTGTGCAGCGAAGCAGAGATAAGTCTTTGTAATAGTTGGTTAAACGCTCTTTGCAAGTTGACACGCTCACGCGGCGTCGGTAGAGTGCTCCGTTGCTGAATCCCAAAACACTCCGAGACGCGTATCGATTCCCCGGTTTTCGCACCCGCGCCGCGCTGACGCCACGCCCCGAAGACCCCGGCGGAGTTGTCCCTCGTCTTGAGCGGCGTCAAAAAAAACGGTGTGCTCGGCCCGCTTTACGCAGCGGTTCGAGGATCGCATCGGGCAGCTGTGCCGCGAGATGACGGTGACGCGGGTGGCCGAGCTCCATCGCCTGGGCTGGTATCAGGTCTGGCGCATGGAGATGAACTACATGCGCCGCTCGCTGGAGCGTCATCCGCCTTCCGTGCATCTTCGTGCCATCGGCGTCGACTAGTTCTCGATTCGCAAAGGCCACCGGTATCGGCTGGTGGTGGCGGATCTGGATCAACGAAGGCCGATCTGGCTCGGGGGCTGTGGCCGAACCGAAGAAGATCTGCAGAGGTTCTTTGATCAGATGGGCCCGGAGCGCTGCGGCACGATCGCGCTTGCGGTCATGGACATGTGGCGACAGTTCCTGAACGCAACGCTCAAGAATGTTCCCGCGGCGCAGATCGTTTACGACAAGTTCCACGTCATGCGCCATCTGGCCGATGCCCTGGATCGGGTCCGACGCAGCGAGTACAAGCGCGTCTTTGCTCAAGAGCGCAAGTTCATCAAGGGCCAACGCTATACGCTGCTGCCCCGCAAAGCCAGTCTGGATCCCGAGGGCCGGCGGGCCCTGCGTACGCTGCTGAAGGCCAACAAACGGCTTCACAAGGCCTATCTGCTCAAGGAGTCCTTCGGGCAACTCTGGGAGTGCAAAAACCCGCTCTGGGCCTGGCGATTCTTCGAGAACCGGAAAGCCCAGCTGCGCCGGCAGCGGCTGGAGCCCCTTCGAGAAATTCGCCGACCTGATCGAACGCCACGGGGACGGGATCGTCAGTTGCTGCGACCCGAATCACAAGGTCTCCCTGGGATTTATGGCAGGCCTCATCAATAAGATCCGCGTCATCCAGCGCAGGGCTTACGGCATCACCAACGAGGAGTACCTGATGCTCAAGGTCATCACCTCGTATATCAAAGAGCCAAAATCACCCTAATTTATGCACAAT
>Ga0208196_1002593_pt1 | contig 16451 bp, 19 predicted proteins | sample AD_JPNNA7_MetaG_FD_184443 | JGI IMG/M metagenome (GOLD analysis project Ga0208196, IMG submission 184443) | Active sludge microbial communities of municipal wastewater-treating anaerobic digesters from Japan - AD_JPNNA7_MetaG (SPAdes) (version 2) | ecosystem: Engineered > Bioreactor > Anaerobic...
GATGCTCGCATAAAACTCAAGAGGCTTTATCCAGTCCTCCATCCCGTAGAGAATGTTAAAGAACCGCTACCCATCAAAGTATGATTGACAAACTACTAGCACCGATACATCTTCAGGCCAGCTTTTACTTATTTTACCTTGACCAAAGACAAGTTGCTTTTGGTCAAAGTTCGGAGTTATATTGGTTTGGGTAGCACAGATTAGTTCTGGATGGTTTTCAAACAAATCGCCATCATGAATTACCCAATAAACTAGGTACTGTTTTCCCATTGCATTTACTCCGGAATCTAATTATTTCTGAGCATTGGGGTGGTAAACATTATTTAGACGTAAAAAAGGGTCACTGTAAGGTGGCCTTCATTGTAGACTCGGCGGTGAGATTTGTCAAATAAAGTTTCACATTTAAGGTTGCAAGTTCGTGCGTCTTTGCCTTGCCTTCTTCCGCATTTTTTGCATGGCATTTCGGCGCGGGTGAGTGTACAATCAGGGTATGTCCACCGTTGAACATGATCACCTGCCCGACGCCAACCGGTTGAGCATTGTGGCCGCGCTGGTGCTGCTGACCTATGCCGTCACGCCGTTTTTGCGTGCGCCGGGGCAGTTGATCTCGCTGGGGCTGTTTGGCATCCGCTTTGACCTGCCGCTCAATTACGGCACGGCGCTTTCAACGCTGGCGGCGGTGCTGGCCGGCGCGGGCGCCAGCTGGCTGATCAGCGCGCACCCGCATTTGCAGCGCGCCATGCGGCTGCGGCATGTCTTCATCCCGGCGCTCACCGCCTGGGTAATCGGGGTGCCGCTGTCCACATTGAAGGTCGGCGCGCCGTGGTGGGGGGTGCTGGCGCTGGGCGGCGTGCTGCTGGTGCTGGTGCTGGTGGCCGAATATATCGCCGTTGAGCCGGACGATGTGCGCCACGCGCCGGCGGCTGTGGGCCTGACGGCGGTCTCGTTTGCGCTGTACCTGATCCTGGCGATTGCCCTGCGGGCGGCGCAGTTCCGGCTTTATATGCTGGTGCCCGCGCTGACGCTGGCCCTGTTTGCCGTGGCGGTGCGCTCGCTTTACCTGCACCTGGGGGGCGTCTGGCGGGTTGCCTGGGCGGTGGCCATTGCCCTCTTTGTGGGGCAGTTGGCGCTGGGCCTGTTTTATACCGGCATACCGCCGCTGCGCTTTGGGCTGATTCTGCTCGGCCCGGCCTATGCCCTCACCCGTCTGGCGGGCGCATTGTCTGAGGGCCGCCCGCTGCGGTCAGCCCTGGGCGAGCCCGCTGCCATGCTGGCGGCCTTCTGGCTGCTGGCAATTTTCTTCAATCAGTGAGCTGAATATGGCCCTGTCCATTGGCTCAGGTGAACGTGCCATCATGCAGCAGCATGTGCTGCGCTGCCTGCCCACCGAAGCCTGCGGGCTGCTGGGCGGGCTGGATCAGACCGTGACCGCGGCCATCCCCATCACCAACCGGCTGCACAGCCCCACCCGCTTTGTGATGGAGCCGCTGGAAATGCTGCGGGCCTTCCGCTGGCTGGAAGAACACGAGCTGAAGCTGCTGGGCATCTACCACTCGCACCCCAACGGCCCGGCGCACCCCTCGCCCACCGACCTCACCGAGCTGGCCTCCTGGGAGGCCGCCATCCTCATCTGGTCACCCGCTGGCCCCGGCTGGCAGGCCCGGGCGTTTTATCTCCGCCCGGAAGGCTACGACCCGGTGCCAATCCACTGGACTGACGAAGCGCCGCAACCTCCCGCCGCAACCGGGGTTTAATGTTAATAACGCAGGGGAACCTGATCCTTTACTGATATGGGTGACTGAATTGATGACCTTGAAATTTCTCGCCATTGCGGCACTCAGTTATTTGATTGGCTCCATTCCGTTTGGCTGGCTGGTGGTGATGATTGCCCGCGGGCGCGATGTGCGCACCCTGGGCAGCGGCCGCGTGGGCGGCACCAATGTGATGCGGGCGGCGGGCTGCCTGGCCGGTGTGCTGACGGCCCTGCTGGACGCCTTCAAGGGGGTGATGGCGCTCTGGGCGGCCAACTGGCTGCTGCCCGGCAACCCCTGGGCTCAGGCCCTGGGTCCGCTGATGGCGGTGGTGGGGCAGGTCTTATCGGTCTTTCTGGTGGAGCGGCAGGCCGATGGCAAGCTGCTGTTCCGCGGCGGCGCGGGTGGGGCCACCACCTTTGGCGGGCTGGTGGCGCTCTGGCCGCCGGCGTTGATTGTCGTCTGGCCGCTGGCGGGGCTGGTCTTTCTTTTTGGGGGCTACGCCTCGCTGACCACCATCGCCGTGGCCCTCAGCGGCCTGCTGGCGCTGATCTACCAGGCCATCACCGGGGCCGGGCCCTGGGCGCATGTGCTGTACGGCGTAGGCACACTGCTCCTGGTGCTGTGGGCGCTGCGTTCCAACCTGCAGCGGGTGCGCGCCGGCACCGAGCGCACCGTTGGCCTGCGCGCCTGGCGGCAGAAGCAGGGCAAATAGGGTGTTAGGTATTGGGGATTAGGGATTGGGGGTTAGTGTCAGTCAATCCATAAAAAAGAACGAGCCTTCAAAAGGCTCGTTAATTCTCAAATCCTAAATCTCAAATCCTAAATCGGCGTTGAGGGGTCTTCCACTTCGTCCCGGATCTGGCGGTAGAGCGCCCGCACATTGCGGCGGTGCAGTTCTTCGGCCAGGCCGCTGAGTGCCACGCGGCTCTTGCCGCAGGCCTCAATTTCGATTTGGCCCAGGGCTTCCACCGCGTTGCGGCGGCGGGCAGCCGTGCGCACCGCCTTGCGGATGGCCGCCAGGTAGCTCAGGTTGGATTTGATGGCCTCTTCAATCTCGCCGCGCAGGATGATATCCCCATGCCCCTGGATGATGTTCTCCAGCCCCAGCTTGCCAATCTTCTTGATGCTGGCGGTCAGTTCGTCAAGGTTGCCGCCCACAATGTAGGGCAGCGGCATAAAGGCATCACCGGTAAACAGCACCCGGTCTTCTTCCACCAGCACCGAAATACCATCGGTGCTGTGGCCGGGGGTGGCAAACAGGCTCAGGCTCTTCTTGCCCACGCGCAGGTAGAACGTGCCTTCATCAAAAGTCAGGTGCGGATGCACCAGCTTGACCTGCCGGAAAGCCGGGTTTTGATGCCGGGCCTTTTCCAGCGCCTCGGCGCCGGTTTCCTGCATCAGGCGGCGGCACTCGGTGCTGGCAATCACCGTGGCGCCGGGGAAGAAGCAGCTCCCCCAGGCATGGTCGGCGTGTGAGTGGGTGAGGATGATGTAGCGCACCGGCACGCCCAACTGCTCCTCAATGAAACTGCGCATGGCCAGTGTTTCTTCAGGCATGGCCAGCGTATCAATCAACACAGCCCACTGCGGGCCGATGATGGCGCCAGCCGTGACCTGAGCATAAATCTCACTCTGGAACCAGTAAACATTTTCAGAAATCCGTTCGCGCTGCATAAAACCATCCAACAGTTGAAATAATGTTACTGCTCGGGCTAGATGAGAGGCTCATTTGGCTGAAAGTATTTCACGCCTCTGTGGAGTGCGGGCTTCAGCCCGCATGAGGTGCAGGCTAAAGCCTGCACTCCAGAAGAAGGCCAAATCTGCTCATAGCTGAGTAGTTACGAAATAATTACAATGGCGGCGAAATTTCGCCGTCAAGACAATAGAATAGCATAAAAGAGACTAAAAGTCAAAAAAATGCCCCTCTCCACAGGGAGAGGGGCAAAAAGAGTACAAAAATGGGCTGCTAGGCAGCTTTGGCGCGGGTCACAATGGCCGCAAAGGTATTGGGGTCGCGCACGGCCAGGTCGGCCAGCACTTTGCGATTCAAGGTGATGTCGGCCACTTTGAGGGCGTGCATCAACTGGCTGTAGCTCAGTCCGTTCAGGCGGGCGGCCGCATTGATGCGGACGATCCACAGCTTGCGCAGGTCGCGCTTGCGAACCTTGCGGTCGCGCGTGGCGTACCACATGCTTTTGAGCATGGCTTCGTTGGCGCGGCGGAACAGGCGATGGCGAGAGCCAAAATAGCCCTGATTCAGCTTCAATACTTTCTTGTGGCGCAGGTGGGCGGTTGCGCCTCTCTTCACACGAGACATTTACTTTACTCCTTTGCGAACCCCGGGGCGCCGGTGCGTATCACCCGTTGCATGCACCCTGCGGTCGCACAAATCGAAAACGAATCCTGATGGGCGTTAAGCCTACTGCTCCATGTTGGGGGCCAGTCGGCGGACGCGCTTGACAATGCTCTTGCCTTCGACCACGATCATCTCAGACAGCAAGACCTTGGTGCGCTTGGCGGTGCGGCGGCGCAGATGGCTTTTGCCGCCCTTGGTGCGAACCAGGGTACCGGTTCCGGTCAGGCGGAACCGCTTGGAGGTGGCCTTATGGGTCTTGAGCTTCAGTTTGCCGGTTTTTAGCTTCCGAGGCACAGCGATTTTCCTCTCTTTCAAAGATAATAGATCCACGCGCCTGCGAAGGCGCAAGGGGCTATTATACTATAAGTTCCGATTCTGTGCAGGTGAATTTTGCGCGCCGCGCCGCTGCTATATAAATGTATCCAGGATCAGGCGGGCAGCCTGATGCGCCCCGTTGATGCCGGGCCGCGCCCGGCGCGGTTTTTCCAGCAGGGCTGGCAGCCGGGCCGCCCAGCCGCCGCCGGAAAATTCGGCTTCGCTCAGCTCAAAGCCGTCAAATGACTGGCGCAAATAGGCCGACATCACGCCCGATTCGCGGAAGCGCGGCCGCGAGACCCAGACAAACGGCACGCCTGCATACCAGGCTTCGGCAATGGTGCTGTACCCGGCTTTGGCCACCACCACATCACAGGCCTGCATCAGGTCGGGGTGGTAGAAGGGCGAATGGTGCGGCAGCAGGCGCAGGTTGCCCCGCTGCTCCACCTGTGCGCTGCCGCCGGGGATGATGAAGGTGATCTCCGGGTGGGCCTGCAGGGCGCTCAGAAAATCAAACTGCGCCGGAATGCCCCCCATGGTCACCAGCGCCACGGGGGCCTCGGCGGCAATCTGCAGGCTGGCGCGCAGTTGGGCGCGCGGCGTGCGCGGCGGGCGGCTGATGGGCGCCACCATCTGGGCGCCAGCGGCGGGCTGGCAGTAGGGTTCGGCCTGCAGGTGCAGGTCGGCGGCGGCAAAGGCAATTTGCAGCAGGGGCAAAAAAGTCTCCAGCCGGGGTTCGGTTTTCAGGTAGCCCGCATAAATCCAATCCCAGGTGAAGTTCTCAATCAAAACCACCGACAGTCCGGCGGCGTAGGCCGCAGCAATGCCCAGGGGCGAAATATCGCAGATCACCAGGCGGCAGTCTGCCCGCTGCAGGGCATAAGCCAGTGAATCGACCCGCTCGGGGCGCAGGGGCCACATGCCAGCCAGGCGTTTTACCGTGGCGGGCAGGTCTTCATCCAGCGGGCCAGACTGCACCACCCCCACATCGGTCTGCGCCAGATGATATTGATAGCCGCCGCCCAGCGCCTCTTTGAAAAACCATTCGGGCGTCTCGGTGAAAATGTCAAACTCAACCTCCGGGGCCTGTTCGCGCAGCGCCAGCATCACCGCGCTGGCGCGGGCCGCGTGCCCAAACCCATGCGATGAGACAAAATAGCCAACCCGGGGCGCTTCCATGCGCGCAATTGTACCATGCCGGGGGCGGGCTGCAACCTCCCCGGCATGGCAAACCGTTGCGTCAGGCTTTCACAGGGGGGTCAGCGCAGGATGGCCGGCAGGAAAACCTGCACAAATTCGGCGATCTCACCCCAGCCATACCAGAAGCCCAGCCCGGCCCGGTAGTTGGTGCTGTCCGCCGGATAGATGGCCGACTGCCCCACCGTGAAGCTCATGGCATAGCTGGCTGATTCGGCCGACCCGCCGGTGCCGGTGGCCGGGGCGAACCAGTCCAGCCGGTAATTGGCCGAGGCCATGGCGGCGGCGCCAGTGGCCAGCACCGTCAGCGCCAGAAGCGCAATCAAGATGGCAATTTTGGCTTTTTTCATGGCGCCCTCGCTAATCATGTTCCAGCGTCAGGCGCACACCGCCCAGCCGCAGCCAGTCTGCATCTCCGTTGAACATTGTGCCGAACACCAGGTAGAGGATGCCCGAATCCGCAGTCAAGACGTTGTTGGTGGTCAGGTCTTTGTGGATGATGCAGCCGTTGGGGTCTGTATTACAGGTGTAATCCGCGTCATCAAAGACAATTTCGACATAGTTGTTGGCTCCCACCTGCCGGCGCAGCCGAAAACTGGTAATGCTGGTGAATTCGGTTTGCCCGGCCCAGTAGATATCCAGCGCGGAGACCGTTACATTCTGTCCGTAGATTGGACCGGGGACGGTGATCGGGATCATGATGTATCTGACGCCCGCCGTTGACCCCCGGTAGATGTCTGCGCCGCCCATGCCGTTCCCGTTGATCACAATGTCGTCAGCGGCATAGAATTTTGTGGCATTGTTGCCGCTGATCCACACATACGAAACCGCCGAGCTGGCGATGACGCCCGTCCCGGTGGCCTGGATGGCGGTGCCGGACTCGCTGTACCCCAAAACCCCGATTCCCGTCAGGCTTTCACCATACACGCCAGCCCCGCCGGTGGCCATGCCCGAAACCGCCTCGCCGGTCCCATCGGCATAGGCCAGAAAGGCATCGTAATCGCCCGGCGTGCCCAGGCTTTCAACCTCGAGAACGCCGTCAATATCGCTGATAATAGTGGCCCCCGGCACCAATGCCAGCGCATAGGGCACCGCCAGAATGACCTGACGCGGAGTCATTTCATCATCGGTGCCTACCTTGACGCCCAGCCAGACCTTTTGCCCGGTCAAGACATTATAGCAGTTATCCAGATAGTCGCTGAACAGCCCCTCCACAACCGTGACGGAGCGGGTTTGCGAGCAGATCGCCGTTCCGCCGGTGGCAACTTCATACAGGCTGAACACAACCGTAAAAGTGCCATCCAGCGGGTTGCCGGCGGCATCGGTCAGGCGGCCTTGAATCGGGATTGCGCCGGGGGTAATGGTCTCGGGTTCACCCGTTGGGCCAGTGTCCTGGGCGGCGCCCGCGCCCAAATTGAGTGCGGCAATCCCCAGGCTGAGCACCAGCGCCAGCAGGATAAACGACAATTTCTTGTTCATGATTCAATCCTCCATTCTCAATTCAAATCAATTTGACGGTTGACCCACAATGGGCAGATACAGGGCCGCCTGACCCGGGGCATCCTCCTTCTGACCCGCACGCGGCGGCGCAATCAAAACGTCTGGCAGGTCGGCGTGAACCTGCCCGGGTGAGGGACCTTCCGATAAAGCCGTTTGCCAGATTGGCCAGACTGCCGCTCAGGCAGCATCGATCTGCGTTGAGCGCTTTTTAGAAATGCCAATAAGGTGATGATGCGGGGCGGGGCGTGGTATGAGAATACGCTAAAGTCATTGTACAGACAATTCCATCAACTGTCAATAACCCGATGGAAATTTCAGGCTGCCTCACGGCGGTTTTGCGATAACATCCCCCATCAGATTTCGGGGCGCGCAAACAGACCCCTGCCGGCCGGCCCTGCGCGCCTGAAATGCCGCTAATCTACATTTTGCGGCAGCAGGCAGTAGCCCACACCCGGCTCACGGCGGATCCAGCGCGGGTGGGTGGGGTCGTCATCGCCCAGGCGGGCGCGCAAGACGTGCATGGCGGCGTGCAGCGCCTCCAGTTCGGGCGGGTCTTGTGTGCCCCAGCCCACCGTCAGCAGGTGATCGTTGGGGAAGGTGCGCCCCGGGCGGCGGGCCAGCTCGCACAGCAGCTTGAATTCGGCGGGGGAGAGCAGCAGTTCGTGCCCGTGCAGCAGGGCGCGTTTGCCCGAAAGGTCGAGGCGCAGCGGGCCAAGATTGATTTCAGCCATCGGCACCCCCGCCGAGGCGCGGCGCATGGCGGTACGCAGCCGCTCCACAATCACCTGGGGGTGCAGCTTGCGCGACACCGAATCGGCCACACTGCCCGGCGGCAGGGCTTTCAGCACCTGCGGGTCGTAACCGGGGGGCAGCAGCACCACCACCGGCGCCGGGGTTTGCAGCCGGAGCTGGCGCAGCAGCGCGGCCAGATCATCCAGCGTGGTCAGGCCCAGGTCCAGCGCAATCAGGTCGGGCTCTTCTTCGGTCACCCGCTGCAGGGCATCGGCGGTTGTCCAGGCCAGCAGGGGCTCCAGTCCGCCGGCGGTCAGCACCTCAGACAGCAGGTGGGCCAGGCGGGGGTCGTCTTCGATCAGGAGGATTTGGGGACCATTCATTTCATTTATGATTTTAGATTCAGGATTTAGGATTGAAAGCGGATGCGGTAAAAACGGCGCTCAAGATTCGAGCAGGATGAGGGCTTCGTAGGGTTCGAGGGGCAGCCAGCCGTCGGTGATGAGCGGCACCGTGCCGTGATGCGTGGAGAGGCCCATGCGCCAGTTGCGCCCCACCAGTTCTTTGCTGAGCGTCAGGCTCAGTTTGACCGGCGAAAAGTTGAGCGCCACCAGGGCGGTTTCGGCGGCGGTCTGGCGCAGGTAGGCCAGCAGTTTGCGCGGCTGGAAGGTGAGCCACTGGAACATGCCGCCGCGCAGCGCCAGACTGCTGCGGCGCAGTTGAATCAGGCGGCGGTAGAAATGCCACAGCGATTCGGGGTCGGCTTTTTGTGAGGTCACGCTGCGGAAGATGTAATCGGGATGCACGGGCAGCCAGGGCGTGCCGGTGGTAAAACCGGCTTGCGGCGTCTCATCCCACTGCATGGGGGCCCGGCAGCCATCCCGCCCCACGTAGAAGGGCCAAAAGCGCTTGCCCACGGGGTCTTGAATCAGCTCGCGGGTGATGCGGATATCGCGCTGGCCGATTTCTTCGCCGTAGTACATGAAGGGCGTGCCGCGCAGCGTCAGCAGCAGGGCGGCAGCCACCTTCAGGCGCACATCGGATTCCATGGGCGCCAGGCGGGTGCCCGAGCGCACGTTGTCGTGATTGTTCAGCACCACGGTGGGCCAGGTTTCGGGGCCAAAAGCCGCCTGCGAGCGGGCGATCACGCGGTGATAGTCGGCCGGGTTCCAGCGGCAGTGCAGCAGGTCAAATTCAAAGGCGGCATGGAGCTTATCGGGCCCCACATACTCGGCGGCGTGTTCGGGGCTGCCCATAAACGTCTCGCCGACGGCGTAGCGCTCGGGGTAAGCATCCAGAATGGCGCGGATTTCGGCCAGCAGGGGGAACATCTCGGGCTGCGAATGGTCATAAATGTGCTGCTGGCGGTCAAAGCCGCGCAGGCCGGGCTTGGGCGGGTTGCTGCGAAAACCGGCGTCTTTGAAGTACATGTTAAAGACGTCCAGCCGGAAGCCGTCCACGCCGCGGTCGAGCCAGAAGCGGAAGACATCCAGCATGGCCTGGCGTACCTCGGGGTTGCGCCAGTTGAGGTCGGGCTGCTCTTTGTAGAACAGGTGCAGGTAATACTGGCGGGTGTGCGGGTCCCACTGCCAGGCCGAACCGCCGAAGACCGACTGCCAGTTGTTGGGCTTGCCGCCGCCGGGGGCCGGGTCACGCCAGATATACCAATCGCGCCGGGCCGAGGCGCGGGATTGGCGCGACTCCTGAAACCAGGGGTGCTGGTCGGAGGTGTGGTTGAGCACCAGGTCGAGCACAATGTGGATGTTGCGGCGGTGCGCCTCGGCCAGCAGGCGGTCAAAATCGGCCAGGGTGCCGAATTTGGGGTCAATATCCACATAATCGCTCACATCGTAGCCAAAATCGACATCGGGCGAGGGGGAAATGGGCGAGAGCCACAGCGCATCCACGCCCAGCTCGGCCAGATAATCCAGCCGGGCAGTGATGCCGTTCAGATCACCGATGCCATCGCCGTTGCTGTCGGCAAACGAGCGCGGGTAGATCTGATAGATAATGCCATCACGCCACCAGAGGAAATTGGAGTCGGTCATGCCTGCCTCGCGAATTGGGGGATAGGTCTATTATATAACGTTTCACGTTTCAGGTTTCACCTTTCAAGTTTCACGTTCCAGGGGCGGGGTGCGGGAATTCGTTCCACGTTCCAGGTGCGATGGTGCCGTCCGGCGTGAAGTGTAAGGGTCGCGCAGCGCCCTGTAAGGGTCGCCGGGGATTGAAATCCCCGGCTAATAAAAGTGCAAGTCGGCTGCGCCGACTCCGTTTGATTGAGTCCGCTTTAGCGGACTTGGTTTTGGCCAGGCGGCGATTTTAATCGCCGCCGGTGGTGAGCGGGTCGCGCAGCACCCTGTAAGGGTCGCGAAGCATCCTTACAGGACGCTACGCGGCCCTGTACTCCCGCCAGAGCGCCGAAGCGGCGCTCTCGACAGAGCGCCGAAGCGGCGAGGGTCGCGCAGCGCCCTGTAAGGGTCGCCGGGGATTGAAATCCCCGGCTAATAAAAGTGCAAGTCGGCTGCGCCGACTCCGTTTGATTGAGTCCGCTTTAGCGGACTTGGTTTTGGCCAGGCGGCGATTTTAATCGCCGCCGGTGGTGAGCGGGTCGCGCAGCACCCTGTAAGGGTCGCGAAGCACCCTGTACTCCCGCCGGAGCGCCGAAGCGGCGCTCTCGACAGAGCGCCGAAGCGGCGAGGGTCGCGAAGCACCCTGTAAGGGTCGCGCAGCACTCAATAAGAGTCCGGTAGGGGCGGACCTATGTGCATGCGGCCCGGATGGGCTGTCCGCCCTGTGTCGCATTAAAATGACTCGGGGCAGATAACCTGTTCAGGTTGCATGCACATCGCTGCGCCGCAGGTCAGGCCAATCAAAAACCCTCGGACACCGCCGCACCTGGAATCTGGAACCTCGCATGAACTTGAAACCTGAAACGTGAAAGGTGAAACTTGATTTGACAAACCGCACCATCGAGTCTACAATTTATTAATTCTGTTTACAGGCGGGTCAGATAAAGCCTGAAGGAGCAATCAATGCGTAGAGCCAGGACAGGGCTTCTTATTATTCTCATTGGCCTGATCATCATATCGCTGGCCGGGTGTAAAACGGCGCAGGTTGGTCTGCCGGTTCAGGTCTATGTAAGCCCGGTAGTCGTCAAGACCCCGTTAGCGACGAGTTCAGCTCCCACGCCCACCACCGATCCCATGCTGCAGCCAGGGATAATCCCCGATGCGGCAGAGTATCCGCTGAGTGATGATTTGAATAAAACAATCATCCTCAAGTTGGATCCCTTGGCCTCAAATGATCTTAAAGCAGGTGAATTTATTGAGCTTGCAATCGAAAACTTATCGGACCAAACGATTGTGTTTGATGCTGATTGTGATTTTGTGATTCTACAATGGGATGAGGAAACAGAGCAGTGGCTCCGAATTAAGAATGACATAATTTATGGTCAGGGAAATGAAATCATAGAAATCTGGCCAAGAGGTGAGGGGGTATTTGACTTCTACCCTAGGTTCATATATCCACAACTTGTTGGTGATCAGGAGGTCTATGATATTCAGATACTGACTCGGGGCTATGTCAAAGGAGAAAACAATGCCGTATCCCGGTATGTTGTGGGTCAACTATTTCTCCAACTCACAAAATGAGACTGCGCCATTGACGGAGTCAGAGTGAGCCCGCGAAAAGGGCTTCTGCTACCGCACCTTTTCGCCCAGGTCACTTAACATGCTCATGGCATTGCCGCGCATCATTAAATCTAACTGCCGATCCTGGCAGGCCCGGCGCAGGTAGGGGATGGCCCGCCGGTCTTTGAATTTTTGCATGGCCGTACGGTATTGATTCCAAAATTCAAAAGACTGCGGGAACTGCTTGAGCAAGTGCAGAAAGCCATCCATGGCGCGCGGGTCGCCAATTTCAATCAAGGCCGACATGACCGGCTCCAGGGCTGCCGCCAGGGTGTGGGCATCTTCATCACACAGCAGTTTGACCAGCGCGGGTACAGCCGCCGGGCCAATCTGCACCAGAGCCTTGCGCGCATCGCTGCGGGTGGTGTCTTGCAGTTCGTAATTGACTCCGCAGAGTTCGCCGTTTTCGTCAACGCCAGACACCGGGCGCAGCTCATTGTGTTTGAGCGTCCAACTCCGCAGCAGATTGACCAGCGGACCCACCGCCGGAGCGCCGATAGCCACCACGCGCTCGAAATCGCGCTGGTAGAGCGCCGCAGCCGCACCGGCTTCATCCATGCCGGGCTGCCAGCCCAGGCCTTGCAGCGCCTGGAGCGCGGCCTGCGATTCGGCGCCGGGGAACGTTTTGAGCATCAACGCGACCAGACCTTTGAGGTCTTTTTTGGCGGTCAGGGTTTCGAGGGTGGGGGGAGCAAACAGACGCAGCGGCATGGCAAACCTCCATAAAAAAGAAACAGTTCACACCTGCGAGCGCGGCTCGGGCAGGCGCCAGTTGAAGCGGGAAGAAATGATGCGAAAGGCAAAGGTCACCAGAATGCTGGCCACCGTGGCCACCCAGAGCTGGGCGCCGGCGCGCTCCAGCCCGATATAGACCCAGGCGCCTACAAACGAGCAGGTGGCATACAGCTCGGTATTTTTAATGAAGATGGTGGGGATCTCGTTGCAGGTCACATCGCGCAGCACGCCGCCAAATACCCCCGTGACCATGCCCATCAGCGCGGCGATGAAGACCGCGGTGCCCTGCTCCAGCGCCCGGGCGGCGCCCATTACGGTGAAGACGCCCAGCGCCAGCGCGTCGGGGATCAGCATGGAGCGGGCGGTCAGTTTGAGCAGGCGGGTGGAGTAGAAGGTGAGGATGGCCACCCCAAACCCCACCAGCGGATACCCCGGCTCTTTGACCCAGAAGACCGGGCCGCGCCCCAGCAGCATATCGCGCAGGGTGCCGCCGCCCAGCGCGGTGATCAGGGCGACGGTGGTGGCGCCGACAATGTCCATATCTTTGCGGCGCGCCTCAAACACGCCCGAAACCGCCCCGGCGCCCACGCCCAGGTAGGCGATGATGAGGATAATCAGGTCGAGATTCATGGACGCGATTATACTCCGATTGCCAGGCGGAGAAAAACCGAATAGCCCGGCGCTGTTTTACTCCCCGAGCTGAAGCTTCTGCAGCAGCGCGTCCAGATCAAAATCCGCTTTTGGAAGTTGAGGCCAGGCGTTCAGGCCGTCCTGGTCAAAGCGCGGGAGCAGGTGCAGGTGAAAATGCGGCACCGATTGCTGCGCCGCCGCGCCGCTGGCGTGCAGCAGATTGACCCCCGTAGCCTGGATCTGGGTTCGATAGTGCAGTGCCAATTTTTTGGCGGCAGCCATCAGTTCCCCCAGCAGGGTCTCAGATGCCGCGTAAATATCGGGCACGTGTTTTTTGGGCACAATCAAGGTGTGCCCGTAGGCCTCGGGCACCCTGGGCAAAAAACAGATCACCGTCTCGGTCTGATAAATGATCCGGGCTGGACAGCGTTGGTGGGCAATATCGCAGAAAAGGCAGGCGTTCATCGCCCCTCCCAGCGGGCCTGGCGTTTGAAGCTCCGCCACCCGCTGGCAACCAGCCCAACCAGTGCCCCCAGGAAAAAGCCAATTTGCGCGGTGGCCTCGTAGCCCTGCACCCCGTTAAAGCGGAAGCCGGTGGCAAAGTTCCCGCCGATCAGCGCGCCAAGCACAAAACCCAGAATGCCGCCGATGCACATGACACCGATGACAGCCATCACCTGTCGGATTGTTTTGACCATGGGCGGGGTTCTCCTCTCTGATTCCTGATAATTATGCCACAAAAGCGGATTTTGTTAACCCCGAGATGCCGCCGCGCTCGCCATCAGCCCCGCACCACTGTCCAGCAAAAAAGCCGCTCCATTTTAAGCGACTGCCCAGACAATTATGCTATGATTATTCCATCTCTGGCTCTGCCCGCAGCCCGGACAGGCCTTTCCCAAAACCTGTTTTCTGATAAGGATACCCCCATGAAAGCCAAGAAACTGCTGTATATCCTGGTGATTGCTCTGTTTCTGCTGACTGCCGCAGCCTGCGGCGGCGATGATTATGAGGCCGAGACCGAAACCGAGGTCGAAGAGACCGAGACGATTGACGCTGAAACCGAAGAAGCCAAAACGGACGAAGGCGAGGCGGAAGACACCTCTGATGATGCCCCTGTGTCGGTGGACACGGCCGCCTGTGATGCCTTTTTGGCAGACTTCTTTGTTGAGGATGATTACTCGAGCGGCGACGACTCGGAAGATGGCGAAGACGAGGGGGAAGACGAGGAAGAGGACGGCGAGGACGAGGGCGAAGCGGGCGAGGATGATGACGAAATCATCCTGGTCACCTATCAAGTCAATGGCGATGAGATCTCAAACCCGCAGGAAGAATCGGTGTCTGATGATCTGATTGCCCTGCAGCAGGATACCGAGACGCAGCAAGAGGTCTGGGATTATTTCATCAACTTTATGCCGGCCGAACAGCGGGAGCGGATTTCAGAGTTCATCATCTTCACCGATGGGCAGGAGAACGTTCTGGCCGCCGTGGACCAGCTCAGCGTGACGCCGGATGCCTGGTCGCTGGAGATTGACATTGCCGATACAGACGACAAGGCCGAGCTGACCTACACCCTGCTCCACGAGTACGGGCACATCATGACCCTGAACAATACCCAGCTCACCACCACGGGCGGCAGCTGCACCACCTATCAATCGGATGAAGACTGCACCACCGAAGGCTCTTACCTCAACCAGTTCTATCAGGCCTTCTGGACCGACATTTACTTTGAATGGGAAGCCGCCTATGCCGACGACACCCTGGATGCGTTCTACGAACAGTATTCCGACCAGTTCCTGACGGACTATGCCGCCACCGAGCCGGACGAAGATATTGCTGAATCCTGGCTGTACTTCATCATCTCTGATCCGCCCGCCGGCGATACCATTGCCGAGCAGAAGATCCTCTTCTTCTACGACTTCTCCGAACTGGTCAGCCTGCGGGATGAGATCCGCAGTAACCTGTGCCTGTACCTCATGGATGAGGAGTAGCCGCCGGGGCATTGCCAGCTAATGAGATCGGCGCAAAGGGCGGTTGGCATAACCCTTTGCGCCGATGTTTTTGGCGGACACATCCCCCGCGCCTATGGCACAGGGGTGGGCGTGGGCGTGGTCATCTGTCCGGTTGGCCAGTCGTAGAACTGGTAATGGGTCATACCGGCCTAATATGACTCGCGGCACATGCGCCGCCGGGGGCATCGGGCTATACTCAAACTGGCGTAGTTCCATCTGCCCACATTTTCTTCCAACGAGGTTAAAGATGGCCCTTAACGGTACTGTTGATAAGACCACCCTGCCCGCCATGTCGGAGCTTAAAACCCGGCTGGCGCCGTTTACCCGCGCCAATACCCGCGTGGCGCTGCGCCAGTTGATTGTGACGCTGCTGCTGTATGCCGCCGGCTGGGCGGCAATGTATTTCAGCCTGCAGGTGGGCTACTGGCTGACGCTGCTGCTGGCGGTTCCAGTGGCCGGGCTGCTGGTGCGCATCTTCATATTCTTCCACGACTGCGGCCACAACTCGTTCTTCCCGTCCACAAAACTTAACCGGCGGGTGGGTTTTTGGCTGGGGGTGCTGGTCTTTACCCCCGGCGAGCAGTGGTGGCGCTCCCACGCCATCCATCACGCCACCAGCGGCAACCTCGACAAGCGCGGCGTGGGCGATGTGACCACCCTCACCGTGAGCGAATACCGCCAGCTTTCGCCCTGGGGCCGGCTGGGCTACCGCCTGTTCCGCCACCCGCTGATCATGTTCCTGCTCGGTCCCATCTGGATGTTCCTGATCTCGCACCGGCTGCCGCTGCCGCGCCACGGCCAAAAAGAGACCCGCTCGGTCATCTGGGCCAACCTGGCCATTCTGGGGCTGGCGGCGGGCCTCAGTCTGCTGCTGGGCTTCAAAGAATATGTCCTCATCCAACTGCCCGTCATCTGGCTGGGCGGCATGGCGGGCATCTGGATGTTTTACATTCAGCATCAATTTACCGGTGTTTACTGGGCGCGCTCCCCGCAGTGGAACTATGTGGCCTCTGCCTTTCAGGGGGCCTCTTATTACCGGCTACCGCAGGTGCTGCAGTGGTTCACGGGCAACATTGGCTTTCACCACATCCATCACCTTAACCCGCTGGTGCCCAACTACGCCCTCGCTGCCGCCTACCACTCCGACGGCCTGCTGCGCCAGTCGCCCACCCTGACCATCCGGCAGAGCCTGGCCTCCATCCCGCTGGCGCTGTATGACGAAGCCGCCGGGCAGATGGTCAGTTTCCGGCAGGCGCGCCAAAACGCAAAACCTTAACGTTACCCCCCGCCCTGTTTGATGTACAATGTGGGTGTGGATGCTCCGACCCTCACCGCCGCGCTGCGCGGCCTGCCTGTTCCGCAAATCCGTTACCGGTCCGTCACCGGCTCAACCAATGCTGATGCACTGGCCTGGGCGGCTGTGGGCGCGCCCGATGGCTGCCTGGTGGTGGCCGATGAGCAAACCGCCGGGCGCGGCCGCCTGGACCGGCGCTGGTACACCCCGCCGGGCGCGGCGCTGGCCTTCAGTCTG
>Ga0208196_1002599_pt1 | contig 16420 bp, 10 predicted proteins | sample AD_JPNNA7_MetaG_FD_184443 | JGI IMG/M metagenome (GOLD analysis project Ga0208196, IMG submission 184443) | Active sludge microbial communities of municipal wastewater-treating anaerobic digesters from Japan - AD_JPNNA7_MetaG (SPAdes) (version 2) | ecosystem: Engineered > Bioreactor > Anaerobic...
AAAGCGCACGAATCTGATGAGGAAGCGGAATGACACTTGTCTCGATGGGCGCCAGAAGAACATCCTGCGTCAGGGCATCCGCCACCCGGGCCGCGGCGGTAACGTACGCGATGTACTCCGGCGTGTCCGTTCGAGCCTTGTCCAGCGACACCAGCCGCGACGCTGGCACACGCACCACGGAGTCGGACTCAGGCAGCCAAACCCGGCAAAACATCTCGCCCCAGAGCGCTTGGGTTTCGATGACCTGGCAGGGCTGGCCGTGGTCCAGATTGTAGTACCAGCCGCAAGGGTCAATTCGCATCTTTTCTCGTCCGCATTGCGCCGATTACCAGGTTATCGACTAGTTTCAGATCGGAAGAATCCCAGGGGAAGGACTCCGAGTTACGCATCCAGTTTTTGGAACGGATTTGAAAATCCTGCACCACAAGAATGGGATAGTAAAACTCCGCATGAATCTTCCGCATCAGAATCCATTCTCGCTCCAATCCATTCTGGAACATTTTGCCATTGAACAGATAATTGAGGGTATACTCCCGGTCAACGGGTGCCACGAGATTTGGCAAGAAGTGAGCCAATACTTTTGAGTTGCCCACAATAGTTGTGCCGCTGGCCATTACCCTGATTGTCTTGAAAACCAGTTCAAGCGTCTGCCAGTTTTGCTCGGAAAGCTCTTGTGGTGCGCATTGACTCAACTCTTCGATTTCGTGCCTGACTGCGGTCATGCTCTGTTCAAATAACGTAAAAGGTTGCATCTTCGAGCCTGCGCGCCCCATTCGGTGCATTCCCCAGGAAGCCAGTGCTGCATAAACCAACTCTGTCTTCTCTCTCCAACAATTCAACCCCACATCGAGAGCACGCCTGTGAAAATGCAGAGAGGGGCCTCCAAACGTTTCCGTCTCATAGAATGTCTCATGATATTCCTCAGCGTGTGAAACAATGTCTTGTACCTCGGCGTCGAGCTCGCGGTCAATCCATCTGCTTGGCATTACTTACTCTCTCCTCCCCTTCGTGCGAAAGCGCGGACGTACCACATGACAACATGGGCGACGCGCGAGCGTGGCGCCGAAATGCCGGTGCATAGGCTGAGTAAATTGCCGATAAACGCGTCATGCGTCGACTCCAAACATACCTGAAATGACATAATGATAGGCATGTTCACTTCCTATCGGAGAATCCGAGAGGGCAAATACCTCGTTGACAACTGCTTCCAGATTCTCCTGGTCGTTGTCCTCCTCCCTGCTCGCATATAACCCGGCATACAGGGTTGTCGGGTCCCCGAACTCTTTACAGATGGCATCGTAAACTTCTATTCTCACCTGAGAAACCAAGTCCAACACTGCCAGACAGAACAGCTCCATATCCTCGGCTTCGTTAGTCTCAAATTCGCGGTCCGCCATGTTTCCGATGCGAACGTGGCTCATTTCCTCATCGTGATAGAGTTCATAGATACAGGACGGAGGGTCGCAATACTGCTCCCATTCGAGGTAACAGTATTCGCCATACATGATTCCCAACGCTACAGCACGGATACAGACCCAGTGCTTCTCCTCTTCGTTGGAATAGGCGGTCAAACCTGCGGCAGCCAGGCCGCGCCATGCTTTGGCGAACCATACCAATTCTGGGGAGTCCACCCATACGGTGAACCTGGAAATCAGTGGCTCGATCTCGTCCCAACTGATTACTTCTGGGTTTCCCGACATATTTCAGCCCTCCGTCCTAGTGAGGGCCTGGTCGTACCACATGAGGAGCTGGGGATCTTCCTGAAGGACGTTTTCGGGGATGCGCTGCGCCACGGCGATGATCGTGCGGTAGTCGCGGTTCTGCCAGCAGTGTTTGAACCCGGCCCGGACAGCCTCCAGCCGGATGACCTTGATGCGTTTCGCGCGGGGGATGGGCGCCGGCTTGGATTCGAGTCCGGGGATGAACCCTTCCTGCGATTCGGGCTTGGCCGGTTTATACCCGGGCGGCAAGTATTCCCAGAATTCCTTCATCAGCGACCGTTCGCGCAACTCCTCCAGTTGTTTCGCCTGGTTCGGGTCGGGAACGTACCAGCGGTCTTTGGCCTTGTCCTGCAACGCCGGGTCGTCCTTGGACAGGTTGCGCAATTCCTTGAAGTTGGTGGAAAGGTAGCTATGGATCTGGCTCGGCACGTCTGCCGTGCCCTTATAGCGCAGAAAGCTCTTCTCTAATAGCTCGGAGAGCTCCAAAGGCTTCTCGTACTTCTGCCAGCCGCCAATCTCCTTCAGGAACTGAGGGTGGAGCTCCTGAAATGTCTGCGGTTTCTTGCTGAGTTGCTGTTTCAGCCACTGGATTGCGGTTGCCTCGTCCATGACAAACAACTCGAGCTGCAGGATTTCACGGACGGTCATCCGTTTCTTGTCGTACTCCGCCACTTGTTCGGGGAGGAAGTACATTCCGTCCCGCTCCGGGAATCGCTGGGCAAGGCCAGCGTAGAAGTCGGCAGCGGACAACGGGACGGTTACTCCGCGCTGAACGTGGAAGGCCACCATACGGTCAAAGAGCAGATAGTTCTGACGCTCCGCAATGACTTCGGCCTGTCCGTCCTTGGAGACGAAAATCGGGAGCTGCTTCAGATGAGTGCGGGCAAAGTCCCAGACGCCCTCCTCAGTGCCTGCTTCAAGGCCGAAACGATCTTCGAAGCCGCTATTGGGCTTGTACGCGGAGATAACAAGGTCTTGTTTGACGGCACCCGCCGCTGTCACCTGGTTGAAGCTGCCCTGCTCGCGATCCAGCGTCCTTACATCGGCCACCACAAAACCGGCATGACCGATGGCCTCCTGGATAGCAGTCCAGACGATGTTCTTTGAATTGTGAAATACCACCGTCATCCACCGCCCCGGTTTCAACACGCGGTAGTATTCGGCAAAGGCCCTTCGCATCAAATCCGAATAGACAGAAAGCGTCTTCTTCTTCAGTTCATCCCACAACACCTCGTTTTCCAGACGTGAAAACAGATTGTGCCACGCCTCGATGAGCAGGTTCAGATCACCATACTTGATGGCGTCGCCAAAGGGCGGGTCCGTGTAGATATAGTCTACGCTCTTATCGGGAAGAAGTGACTGCAACGACGATGCTGTGGAGATTGCGGCTTGCCAACTCGTTGGCAGTTGTTGGGCATCAAGCATTTTCTGAAGACGCCTGCTCTTGCCATCTAGAACGTACCATGGAGATGTCTCAGCGATTGCCGGCCTAATGTAATAGACGCCTTTCAATATTCGATTTGCCCGGGAGAATGCGAGTGCTTCATAGCCGTTTTGAAGTGTCATACCCCAAAAACACTGCTCAACCATGAACTTCAGAAATCCTCTAGCCCTTTCATCCGGACATTCTCCGGCCATGCGCCACATCGTGGAAAGTGCATGGAGTGCTCGCGGAAGATAGAATTGATGGTAGTGGGTGATGCCACGCTCGGCCAAGTGATTGCTGTCTCGCATCTTCCCGATGGGGAGTTTCGTGGTCGGAAACCAGTCCTTGGGCTGCTGATTGCCAAGGCGCGTGATGAGCGCCATGTCATCGGCATCGGGCTTCTTTTTGTACTTCGCCTTGTCGCCGGGGAGGGTATATTCGATCTCGACCGGCGCGTAAGTGACTTTGCGTACGGTTTCAGCTGTCGTATTGTCGAATTGTGCCGTGAACTTGTGCTCGCAACTTCGCGTCGTCAAGGTGGCGCGACAACCCGGGCAGGCGAATTCACCAGCAAATCTCCCCGTCCTAGGATCATAAGCCTGTTCCATAAAGACTACATCGCCGGCACAATTGGGGCATGCGAAGACCTCGGACCAGACCACATAGTTGATACGGCCCTTACGCTTGCCGTCGGTATGCAGCGTCTCGTACATCCAACCGAGTTCTGCATCCATCTTTTCAAAAAAGCAGGCGGCTGCCTCTTTGAAATCGGAGGCTGAAACATCAAGATTCAGGTTATAGGCTATGAAATTCGCTACGGGAGAAAGATCGATGAGTATCGGCCGCCGTGGTCCCCATTTAGGCGGCAAATAGCCCGCTTTCTTCCATTCCTCCTCCAAATTCACCTTGAACTCCGATTCCGGTTCGCCACAAAGCTGCGCCGCCACGCCCGTCATTCCCGAACCGGAGAAACCGTCAAACACGATATCGCCTGGCTCAGTGTAGTGAAGGATGCAAGGCATGGTGGCCAAATGGGGGATCTTGGAATGATATGAGTGCGCTGTGTAGATAGGGTGAGTCTTTCCGGCACCCGTATCACTCGCGAACGGCTCCCGGCGATAGTCATCCGTCTCCGGATCATACGGCTTGCCGTAATGCCTGATGAAATCCCCGATCCACGGATTCGGGCAGGCGGTGTAGTAGGGCGGGTCGGACAGGGCTAGGATGTCTTCGTCTTCGCCGATGGGGAAGCCTTCGATCTTGCGGAACTCGGGGTCTTTGAGCTTCTCGCGGAGTTTCTCGAGGAAGTACTCGCGGCGTTTCTCGTCGTTTTCGAAGGTCATGCCGAGGCATTCGACGGGGCCGGTGCGTGAGACAACCTCTTCATCGAACAGTTCGTCTTTTGGGGTCATGATTGCGATCCCTTCAATTTAGAAGTAACAACCACGAATGAACACGAACATACACGGATGTTTCATCGGCTTCGCAAGCTCTCTCGCGTTCGCAACGCGTAGTCATTCCCGTCCACTGGCCGCGTTTTTATCACAGTATCAGCCGTTCCCATTCCAGCTTCGGGTGCTTAAAGTTCAGAACCAGGCCGACCCGAAGTCCGGTGATCTTCAGGTAGTTAAGAATCTGGCCGCGTTCCAGGTCAGTGATACGATCTATCGTCTTGGCGTCGACGACGATCTTGCCGAAAGCAATCAGGTCGGGAACATAATCGCCCACGTTCACCCCCTTGTATACCACATCGAACCGCGGCTGCTGTTGGCAGTCTATGCCCTGCAGACCAAACTCCACGACGAGCGCGTTTTCGTGCGGCTTTTCAAGCAACCCGTGCCCGGGCGTGTTCAACACTTCCATCGCGCAGCCCACCACACGAAAGACTTCGTTCTTCAAAAGCAATTCGTGTTCATTCGTGTCCATTCGTGGTTCTCTTCTCACTCTTCAGTGATGGTCTCGGGGATGGGCAGGCCCATCTCGGCGAGGTAGGGTGTGGGAAAGCAGAATTCGCCGAGCATGCTGTCGTTGACGATGAAATAGAGGCAGCGCCGGGCGCGCGTCACGGCGACGTAGAAGAGGCGGCGTTCCTGCTCCAACTGGTTTTCAGTCATGGCCAGCTTGCTGGGCCAAACGCCATCGTTAGCGTCAAGAATGATGACGGCGTCGAATTCCTTGCCCTTTGCGCGCAAGGCCGTCATGAGATGCAGCGGGAGTTTCCACTCGGCCGCATCGGAAGCGGCTTCGTCGTCTTCCGGCGGGACGCGGGCCAGTGTGGCGATTGCTCGTTCGATGTCCGTGTAGAAGGCGTTGAAATCGCTTCCGTACCGCTGGGCATACTCGCTCAGATACAGAAATGGGGGGTCGGCATAGAAGATGTCTTCGAGTGATTTTCCGTAGTCCTTCTTGAGACCATCGAAGTTTTCGCTGATCGCCTTGATAGCCTGGGAGACCGTAGCAGCCTCGAGAAGGGGGGCGATACTCGAAGCAAAATCGAGGCTTGCGCGGCCGCCCAGATTGGTTCCCTTGAGCGGGCCGGTGTATTGCAGTAAGGCGCGGAGCGCCCCTTTCAGGTCTGTGGGAGATTTGCTGTAGAGATGCCTCTGCAGGGATTCGCGGTCTTTCTTGGCGAGGGGGTATCGCTTTACTTTATCGCAGAGTCTGAGCAGGTTTTGAATGGGGTCCCCCCCGAATATACTGCCCATGCTTGATCGCGCCTGAATGGCGAGGATTTCCTTCAACTCTTTGAAAGCTTCGCTGAGCAGAACGTGCAGGTCCTCGGCCGCGTAAAAAGGAATCTGCTGGCCGGCAAACACGATTTGGTAGGGGATGATCTGGCTGCGTTTCCGGCCGATCAAAGCCACTCGCGAACATTTGGGATCTTCGAGGAGGGAACGAACCAGGCCCAGTGTGTTGGTAATTGCGGAGGATACGGAGTAGAATCGTCGGATTTCAACGTGAGCTTCGGTTGACAGGTGCGCAGAAACGCCTTTGGGTACTCTGCGCTTGTTGTGGCAGATGAGTTTCTGCGAGAGTTCGACGATGTTTTTCGGCGAGCGGTAGTTTGTGGCGAGTACGCAGGTTTGGTACGTACCGCCCAAATGGATATCGGGCTCGAGGATGAATTCGGGCGTGGCGCCCCGCCATTCATAGATGGCCTGATCATCGTCGCCGACTATGGTAAGTTTTGCCTTGTTCAGGGCAGCCACTGTCTTGAGCAGGAACAAATCCAGCGGATTGATGTCTTGAAACTCGTCCACGAGGATGTGGTGATAGCGTCCGGGGCCTGTGGTATAGCGTTCTTCCTGGAGTTGCTTGTCCAGTTCGAGCCATGCGAGATATTTCTGGTCCTCGAGAGATAGGAAGGCAGAGTTTGATAGCAGTTGACACGACTCTCGCCAGAATGGGACGAACTGTTCATAGGCTTCAGAAATGGCTTTGGGGGTGTTTGAGACCAGCTCCATATCATTGAGCCGCCGTAAGAAACCATCCAGCTGATTATCCATGCCGCACCTGCGCAGGTAGTCAATGTGCTGCTTGTACGCATCGAACGAGTCGAGCAGGTCATGCCGGAACGCCATGGATTTGAAGAAGTCGACGCATTCGAGGATCTCCTGGCCGGCCTTGTTCTTTCGTCTGCTGTCTTCCAATAGAGCTTTGAGTCTCGGGTAATTTCGCCAAACGGGTTGCAGGACGTTGTCAATGACCCAATATCGCTCATTACTCTTTGTAATGAGCCTCGGGTTTCTGGTGATGGCCTTGACGATTCTGAATCCCCAGGAGTTCAGTGTGGTCACGGTCGTGAGAGGCGCTACCGAACCAAAATAGACATTCGACTTGAGGCGGTCCCGGAGTTCCTCCCGCGCGGCGCGGGTGAACGTGAACACCAGGAACCGAGGTTTTGTCTTATCGGAGCGTTCGGCCAATTTCTTGCAACGCCACAACAGGGAATGGGTCTTGCCCGAGCCGGCCGGAGCGAGTAAACGCACGGCACCATTTTCTATCGCGCAAAACTCCCGCTGGCTGGGATCTAAAGACGCGAACGGGGTCGGCGTGAAGTCGTTCGACTTCTGATCCTGCTTGCTCATTCGCTGGGCTTACTCCAAGATAATGCGCACTTTTCCTTGCTCTTTGCCCTTAGTAAGCGTGTCGATGTACTCCTCGAACCGGCTCTTCATTTCTGCTGGAGTAGCGGGGGAACCGCCGCTCAAGAGGGCATCTCGCAGTTTTTCCATGGAGATGGAAACTTTGCTCAAACCGGACAATGCTTCCTGCAGGGCACTGATAAACTTCTGATCCAGTTTCTCGGGCAATTCGCGGCTCTTGATGAAGGCATCCACCAAACGCCTGGAGGCGGACTTGAGCAGCTCGAGATTCCCGCGCGTAGTGGGATCCTCAAGGTTTGTGAGAAGCGTCTGGGTCCAGGAGTCCAGGAGCGATTCGAGCGTGCTTTCGAGATTCTCGAGCTGGCCCTTGGCGGGTAGGGATGATTGTTCGGCCACCGGCTTGAATTCGCAGTGGGGGCAAACCGGCGTGCTTTCAAGCTCCTGTTTGGTCAGGGAAAAGCAGCTCTTGAGAGAAAGCAGGCGATTCTGGAAGTCGGACAGATGCTGGCGCGGCATAAGATCGATAGTTGCGAGGACCTTCAGAATTCCCAGGCGCGGGTCGCTTGCCAGGCTGTTCTTCCGCTTGTCTTCGCTCACGCCAAGCCGAGATTTGGTGTGGAGCTCCAGGTAGGTCTTTACATAGGCCTGCTTCAACTCCGCCAACGACTGCAGCGTCTTCTTCCGGAAGGACTGGTTCGCGCGGTTCTCGGGGGTACAGATCTGGCCCAGGATTTCTGTTCGGGCCGCCTTCATTTCCTTCACCCAGGGGTTCTCCGCGGGCAGAACCGTCTCGGCCATGCTCAGGTAACTGGCGACTTTGCCCAAATCTTCCGTGAGAACTTCAATGTCGTGCATCTCGTCCAGAATGTGAAGAGCACTCTGGTGATTCTTTACGCCGTCGACATCGTGCTTGAAGTTCTTAAGTTTGCCGGGGGAGTTGAATGCTTGCAGGGATTCCAGGAAATCTTTCGCTGCGTTCAGCGCCTTGGACTTCGTGTCTGTTTCGGATTCCGAAAGCAGCCGCTGCCCCCACAACGGAAACCCGTCACGAAGCTTCTGTTGAGCCATAACAAGGTCGTGGACGATACTGGCCACCTTCTTCTGCATCTCCTGGACGGGCTCGACCGACCCTTGGGTTACCATCTGGGCCATACCCGGCGTGAGGCTCAGGAGCTCGAACAGGGCCTTGAGAGCAGGGACATTCCATTCCTTCGGACGCTCGATATGTTTGAATTGGGCAAGCTCCCCGACGGGTTCCGCGGCCAACTGCAGAAGATTCGTAGCATCGAACTTATGTCCTGGAACCGCCAGGACCACCTCGCCAGCATAGATCAATGCCGCCAGAACGACGACTGCCCATTCGGGCTCGAGACGGAGACTTTGGGGTGCGAGGTACTCGACGCCTTTGTCCTCCTGGATAATCTCGGACCGATTGATAACCTGTCCGGTCCCTTTCTTTTTTGCAATGTCCAGAATGTACTTGGCGTATTTGGAACGGTAGGGGTCGATTTTCTCGCCGTCCAGAAGCTCAAGAGCATCCAAGATGGCCGTGGCTTGTTTTGTGCGCGACTGGGCGGCGAGCATACGCATGGCATCCTGCGCGGCCTGGGGCATGTTCGCAGTGGTTATGAGCACCGAAAACACCGGATAGTTAGGAGCCTGTTCTTCGAAGTGGGAGCCCAGGCATATGCCGGCGATAGTGTTGACCAAGTCGCGAAAGTTGATTCGTTCATTGGCGCTTATCCCGGACAATTCCCGCACTGACCGCCCCTTCGCCCATTCCATCAGCGCCTTGGTGCGTCCCTGATGGGTAACTTCGAAGGCGGATGTCATATTCTTATGGAGCCATTGCACGAGAGCACGCAGGAATCCTGATGCCTTCGCTTCATAGGTTGCCTTTGCGTACCCCGATGCGGTTGATGTGAGGTCCAGCGCGGCAGCGTAATTGCGCAACGATGTCTGAAAATCGTCGTCCAGGTTCTTGAGTTTGAAGAGGAGTTCATCGGGCTTCTTCTCGTCCTTGAACTGGGGCGGTTGAAACGGTTGTATGAAATAGAGATAGAAGTCCCGAGGGGGCGCCGCTGTTGAGCGTTCATTTGGAGCGCCGAAGAACAGATAGCCCAGCCGGGCGGCCTTTCTCTCCAGCCATTCGAGTTCGTGCTGCCAGATTCTGTAACCCGTTATGTAGGTCTGGTCGGTGCATTCCATCACGCGCTTGAGGGCTTCGTAGTAGTACCGATCAAGCTGGGCATCATCAAGACTTTCGGCACGCTTTTCGATCAGCGCGTCGAAGTCGTCCGTCTTCTTGAGGTCAAGATAGTACTGGCGGTTCTCCGGATTGGAGGAGATGAACTGTCCGCTGACCGTTTTGTGAATCTCGCGAAGTACGGTCTCCACCTGAGACAGAAGATCATCGGCCGGGTCTCCGCCAAGTTCTTCGATACCCGGTTGAAAAAGGCACAATCCGTCGCGTAATTCCTCCGGGGTGGCTCCCAGGGGAGCGTGGATATCGCCCGTTGTAAGGCGATGCACGGATAGGGCGTGGATGACTCGCATCGCCATAGGTTTGTAAGCCGGCCGAGTGAAGGCCTGCTCAACGCGAGCCTCGAGTACCTGGCTGCAGTTTATGACATCCTTGATATCGGGAACGGCTCGGAACGACGGATCCTCCCGAAGAGTATTCCAGTAACTGTCGTAGGCAAGAAGGCCCGGATCACTCGTAGCCACTTCTTGCTTCAGAAGCTTCTTCATGGCCAATGACAGGGTCTTTAGTACTTCGCGTTTCTCAACGGCGGCAACCCGCTCGAACGTATCGACGTAATCAGGGTGGACCGGGAAAAGGCGAACAAACTCGTCCATGCGCTCATTCATGCGGTCGTAGAACTTCGAGAAGTGATTGAGGTGTTCCCGGATCATCGCTTCCTGTTTCTTGCTCTTCTTCAGCAAGCGCTCTGCGACAACGAATTTTACGTCTTTGCGGGCGATGAGTAGTTGCTCGAATCGAGCCTGGACTCTACGAATACTCTCGGCAACAAACGAAAAGCGGGGACTGTCAAAAATCGCTTCTTGGATTCCAGCCATGAATCGAAGTTTGAGGTCTCGACACACTTCGCCGATTTCACGGAGAAAACCAAGATCAAGGATTATCTCCTGATCCTTGCGTGTACGCAGGTAATCCAGCAATTCATCAACGACAAGCAGGAGTCCGTGGTCTGGGTATTCTCTATGGAAAGCCTCCATCATCCCTTCAAGCGCGGGCTTGTTTGTGGACACCTTGTCAGCGGAGGGAAATCTGTATGGAACCCCCATCGCTTCCAGGTTCTCCTCGAGTTCGGCGACAATGATGTCACGAAGCGCCATCGTCGTAGCACCGATCTCGGCGCGGATTACTTTGAATTTGCCTGCGATGTCTGAGGCGGCCTTGGCCACGGTTTTGTTATTCAATGAAGAGACGAGGTCTTCGTTTTCAGCGATAGCAGAGATAACCGACATCAAGTGTGACTTACCCGTGCCGTAGTTCCCTACAATCAGGAGACCTTTGTTGTCGATTGGCTTATCGTAGCGAAGCTGTGGAATCACAAGGTCAACCAGTCTTTCGGCCATCTCCGCAGAGATCACGTATGTCTCAATCAAGTGATGGGCAGCTTTGGCCTGGCCAGCGTCTTTCAGCTGTACGATGGTTTCGATAGGGTCAAACTCGATTAGGTCGCCGTATTTCATTCGAACTCCCCTTGATGCTTATGTTCCGGAGACTCTCCGGTTGCTTCTGGTGTCACGATACGCAGGTCCTTGATAGGATATTTCTTATACTCAGGATGATTCGGCGCAGCGTAGATCAGATGATTGTCAACGACGGTTCCATTCCAGGCGGCAACAACCGTTTTGCTTCGAGACAGTCCCTGCAAGATGCGAAGGGGATCCTGACTAAGTGCCACACAAAACAGGATCTCTATGTTGTCAAGCAAAACGACTTGCGTCGCCCTCTGTTCGATTAGATCTGACAAAAGGGTCGTTACGCGCAAGCTCCGTTGACGCGCGGTGAGATCGAGCATCAGTTGAGAAAGCTCAAGATTGACGTTTATTACTGGCGCCCCTGTTCGCTCACGGACGCACTGAAGGGTTTCTGTCTTGCCACTTCCGGTGGGCGCGACTACTATTACGAGGCGATGATAGAGCTCTTCGACGTGCTCCAGTTCGCGCAAGACTTTGTCGGCCATTGACTCAGGCATTATTGCCCCTTTACTAGTGTATAGTTGCCTGGGGAAGGTTTTCCCTTTAAACTGCAGAACAAGTGCCTCAACAATTGATAATGTACACCAACCGCATATACTCTACGTTCTCTTCTGCCCATGGCTTGCACGCAGCCAAGCTGTGAATCACCCTTGGTTGGGGACCCCAGAGCCGCATCCATGATTTCAGGAATAGAATGTCGCTCGCTCAAGCCAGTGGTGCCCCCACTCACCGGGGCCCAGACCACGATACAATGATTGACAGTTAATTACAAACGGAGAAATTGCCGAAGAGGATGATGCCATTGGGGCGGTTCGGCCGAGACTTGTTCGGTTGTGCGCCAGAACGACTCATGAACGTTCCTCTGCCTTGGACCAGTGCCGTATATTTCTGTTGACAAATTTGAGGACTCACTGTATCAAGTGCGCGGCAAAAGCTTTATCACCGCAGGTGACTGTCCGGGCCAAGCCGGGATAGGAGAGGTACCTGGGCAACCCGAAACTCGCGAAAAGGACTGGGGAAGTGCCAGAACCGGCGCCGGAAACTGTGAGGAACAATATGAACGAGCTTCGTATACTGCCTTGCCTTGACTCACCGGAAATGGCCGCAGCCCGCCAGCGAGAATTGGTCATGCACTACGACACGGCGGCTGACCTGGGTCGCTCGGCGGTGGAGATGGCCCGTGCCGGCCGCTACGTTACGGAGATGGGTCATACTGTCGACTGGCACGACCAAGTAAAGGCTGCGGGCGCCGCCAAGGTCAGTATCCCGCCGGAAGCGGGTCTTCCCGTTCGACAGCAGACTCCTTTCCGCGAGACACGCGTCCAAGTATCCAATGAGACCACCCTCCAAGCCGCAATGCGGTTTGTCGAGTCCGGGATGAAACCACTGGCGCTTAACTTCGCAAACGGAGTTAATCCGGGAGGCGGGTTCCTGTACGGGGCCTTAGCTCAAGAGGAGACGCTGTGCCGGTCCAGCGCCTTGTACCTCACGCTCATCGACGACCCGATGTATTCGGCGCACCGCAAGCGCCCGACCCCCGATTCCACCGACTGGGTCATCTACTCGCCAAACGTTCCGGTCTTTCGCAAAGACGACGGAACGGTCCTGGAGCGTCCCTGGCTGCTCAGTTTCGTTACATGCGCGGCCCCCTATGCCCCCGACATTGGCCAGCCGAAAGCGGGAGACCTCCTGGCAAAACGCATCCACCGCGTCCTCGCAGTCGCACAGGCGCACGGATATTCCGCGCTCGTTTTAGGCGCCTGGGGTTGCGGTGCTTTTGACAACGACCCATGCCGTACTGCTCGCGATTTCCGCCAGGCACTGAAAGGCGCGTTTGCCGGAGCGTTCTCCGACATCGTGTTCGCTATCACGGATTGGTCGCCGGAGCGGAGATTCCTTGGACCTTTCCGTGATGCTTTTGCTTCCGGTTAGCATGCTGGGAGACAAAAGCTGAGCATCATTGCTAGTACAGTATCTCGAGTTGAAATTTCTGGACATTTTGTAAGCCCATGTGACGTCGGAGCTAGTGCAGCGCGTTCCCCCCTTAGCCCCCCCTCTGGATTGTGGGCGAACCGGGGGCTTTTCGAGCTAACAACAGCCGCGGGCGGGGCTCCGTATACCGCGCAACACGAGCCGATCTTTTCTGGATTCTGTGCCCTGCACGCGGCTGGCCGGGCTCGAATCGGCGCCCATAATTTTGCCATCTCGGCGCAAATGGAGTGTAAGTCTATGCGGCACGATCACTTATGGAAAGTGGCGTAACAGAACAAATTGGGTATTATCAGACGCTGGGAATCATGACAGACTTGGTCGGGATTCGCCCATACAAGGCCCCGAACGCCGTCACCGAGTCGCTGGGCGGCCGTCCGCGGGGTTCGCGATGTGGCAGGAACGGGTCCGCGGTCTGAATAACGGATCACGAATCCTCGTAGTGCAGAGTACTTTGGAATGCAAAGACTCAGAACGCGTGCTCGGTTCAGGAACAGACCACGGAACGCCGCTTGGCCGGAGGCGTCCCATATCGCGACGACCGCGGAGCGCCGGCCGAGGAAGTGAACTTGAGATGTTCCGGCCCGTGCTTGGCGACCCGAGCAGGGACTTAATCGATAATGATGTCGGTAACCTGTTCTGTGGCGTGTCCGTTGTGGTGTTCATCGCGCGGCGCGAGAGGGGCGTGTGAACCTGGCGCCAGGGGTTATCGTGTCATTCTGCCGGACGGGAGGACGAGCGACTCACCCACCACTCCCCGAGGTGCAAACGACGAATCCTCTCCGGCTTCAGATTTTGACCGCCACGGCGTTTTCTTCCTCTGGGTGGTATCAGGACCCTACTCGAGGGGCGATCGTCGATTCTCGATCGATCTAGGGCCCTTCTCGATCATTCTGTAGATCTGTCTTCGGGGACGTGTCCTCATGTGAGATCGCCAGGAGGGACAATTCTCATTTCTGCACTCCTTCACCAGTTTCCTGCTCCCACCCATGCAATGAAGACATTCTTGACGTATCGCCTTCAATCGTGTGGGCGGGTTCGGGTCACGTGATCTGTCACATCCCCGCCCCATGCGATTGGGATGAAATCGGCAGACATCAGGTTGCGCTGTGCAGCGGCGCACCTCGCAAGGTTTGCCGCCTGTGCACTCGAGGCAGAATTGGCGGATGGCTTGGCCTGGGGTGAGATTTCGGCGCTCTGGATTGGGGCGTGTATTCATGGGGTCTCCTTGATCTGGTTTGGCCATTGGAAAAACGGTTGTTGGTTGCGAGATTGGGCAGAGTTCAGGCGGAATTGTCGATGGCAATTTCTCCTTTCGGGTTTTTGCCGCGCTAGCGCATGGTTTTTGTTCTTGATGGGCCCAGGTAGTACCTGACCCCTACCCAGGCGCCGTTCTCACGAAAACCCCGCGCTAGGGGCCACTTTTTTTGATTCCTGGCGATTCTGGAGGGTGGATGGCCGGCACCCGAGCCGGTATGGATGCAGAGGGCAGTCGTATACCTGGCACTCCACTATGGCCGACGTCCTGCCATTGGTACACTCCCTGCACTTCGCGCGTATGCTCTGCAAGGACTTGTCGACCCGGAAGTCGTAGCCGGTCAGCATGTCGTGGATGGTTTCTGTGTTCTTTAGCTTGTTCGAAGGGGCGTCGGTGAGTTCATTCAATTTGGGTCTCCCATTTTCCAACAGTTCACAGTTCTGTTATTATTGACTAGCTAGCTGCTGTTGTGGTATAGGCATTGGTCTCTACTGAGACGAGGAGGGTGAGTGGCGACTCTTCTAGAGCCACCACCCTCCCTCTCTCGTAGAGAGAGGAGATTTTCCGTCCAGTCGGAAACCATTGCACAACAAGCATTTAACCAAAGTAAACTCGAAAAGCAATCCTGTCCAGTCCTAAGTCCTTTGATGCAAATAACTTGCGCCTTGTCAAGCCGCATTCTTGTGCTGCGGAACACTCGTCCAGTCGTAAGTCAAGTTCAGTCAGCAACTAACGTCTGGACTGGTTGCTCTTGTCCACTCGGTGCTCTCGTGAACGCGATGCACCGTCTAGTTGGAAGCCGGCGTTGCATCCGGCTCACCGTCTCTTTTTCCTGCTGGTACGTATATCTGCCTCGGAGACCCACCAAGGGGACGAGGTTCCTCTTTGACGATCAGGATTCCCTTCTCTACTCCTAAATCCAATGCCGCGCGGATCTGGTCTCGACTGACACCCTCGAGTGCTGGCAGGGAGCGGAAGGATTTCCCCCTATCGCCCCTTTCAAGTTCTCTAGCGGTCAATGACTGTCCGGTTTCGTTGAGATAGATGCACAATTCGTAGACGATGTCCAGAGACCTACTACCCCAACCGCCAGGCTCGAATCGACTTAAATCCCGGAGCGCGCCCCCAAGGCCCCTCTTCAGGACGATGGAACGCTCAATTCGCGGAGCATAGTTGTTCTTCGTCACGTCGAATTCGACAAAAGGTCGACACTCTTCCAATGTTGGTTTCTTGTTCAGCTTCAGTACCTCTTTGACTTTCTTGGGGCTTGGCATCCTCAACTGACCCACCCAACGGCTTGCATCGCGAAATCCCGTCGCGCCTCGAGCCGTGTCCGATGACATCGGGCCATCGTCACCTCTCGGGTCCTTCTTGCGCTCATGGTGCGTGATGAGAGCGCTCCCTTTGGAGCGGCTTATCGCACGCTTGATCAGGTTTACGAAGAATGTGGCGTGCGCGTTGCTGTTTTCATTGGTCCCGTCGTATTGTGCCTTTGGATCAATAATGAGAAGGTCGGGTTGAAACCGGTCGATTGCATTGAAAAGCCGTTGGAGGTTGGGGGTTGGCAGCAGGCCTTCCCGGGTCTCTTGAACAAGAAAGCCAGGTTGGTCAATGACAAAAAACAGGTTCTTGCAGATTCTGTCTATGTCGTCTCGTGTGAGTTTTGCCTGTCTTGAGATCGCCAGTACTCGCTCATGGACTATGTTCGTGCTGTCCTCTCCCAAGAGCATCAAGACCTTCTGTTCGCCATCCGGTTCGAAAGCCTGTAGAATAGGTTTACCCATCGCAAGTGATAGGGCGAGGGTCAAGCAGAAGTATGTCTTCCCGCACCCGCCCTCTGACACAAGAGCACCGACGATTCCTTTAGGAAACAAGTTCTTGAAGACCCATTCCTGCGGAGGCGGGGGTCCGGAGAATACTTTGCGCATATCTAGGTATTCCCATCTGGGGAGCAATGATTGTTCCTTCAACACCAAGACCGCGTTTTCGTTGAGCGACTGTTGTGACGCTTGTGCTTGAGAATTCGCAGTTGCGGTCCTCTCGCATATCTCAGCAGGCTGACAGGCCTGCTCGCCATTACTCTCGATGATTTCGCTCGCCGTGATGTCGATGACATTCCTATCGTCGTTCATATAATGCTCCAATCGTTGTTCCTTCTCAGGAGAATTACGGTTCACTTTGCACAAAG